>Ga0207866_1000185_pt1 | contig 102278 bp, 88 predicted proteins | sample HigsolmetaAR203D_FD_184835 | JGI IMG/M metagenome (GOLD analysis project Ga0207866, IMG submission 184835) | Ionic liquid and high solid enriched microbial communities from the Joint BioEnergy Institute, USA - AR20-3-D (SPAdes) (version 2) ...
ATTTGAATTTACCTCCTGGTGGTTAGATGATTGACTGGCACTGGGAGGTCTTTTTTTATTATAAACTGAAAAGATGGGGTTGTGAACTAACTGTTTCACAAACCCCAACATTTATTATAGAGCCAATTTTAAATGAAATATATGGTAATTGCTTGTACATAATAATATTAAAAAATTCAGGCTTTCTATGACATCATCATAGAAAGCCTGCTTCTTTCAAAAAAATCTTGTTTAGTAATTTTACCTATATTAAGTTAATATACGCTTAATATCCTGATATTGTCAAATGTCGGATCATTTTTTCTGGTACCTTGATAAGAAAGGTAATTCATCAACTTCTACTCAACCATACTCATGGATTAAATGGAATAAACGATTTGTTGATGACGGAAATTTAAGCTGGTATGATTACCTGACTATTGCATTTATTCTATCATTCAATGTCGAACTTTAAAGCGACTCATGGTATTTGTATTTTTTCAGTATTCTTCCGAAAATAAGACATATAACCATACCTAATATTCCGAGAATGAATATCATCAAACCTGCCCCGGAGCCCTTACCCATACCAAACATACTAGCCATTATACTTTCACCGGGTATTTGCTCCATGAACGGTTCACAAATCACATCGACCATCCAGCCGCCAAAGAAAAACCCTATGGGTATGGTAAAAAATTGCAAAGTATTACGACATGAATATACTCTTCCCTGCATTTCTGTAGGTATCGTCGATCTTACGATAACATCCAGACTGGTACTCATCAACGGGACTGGCAAATATCCCAGTATCTGTGCAATACACCATGCAACCGGACTTCTGGTAAGTGACATAAGAAAATTATCTGTTGTTAGTGAAAACAGCATTGTTGCCACGATAAGACGTATCCGGTCTTTTGGAGGTGGCAAAACAGATGCTAACATACTGCCTGCAAGCATAGCAATACCCGCAAATGAAGTGACAATACCAAGAATTGATTCACCGCCATTTTCTCTGGGCAGAATAAAGGCCGGAAGCACTGCATCAAAAGCTGATGCAACCAAACTGACACCCGACAAAAAGAGGATTAGCATCAGAACCATTCTGTTTTCGTTCAGGCATTTAAGTCCTGCCTTGGCAGACTCAATCAGTGTTTCACTTTGCCTTTCTTCAGATACTTTCACCGGTGGAATCTCTACAAACAACAGTAACGCAACAAATGCAACCAAAAATGTGCATAAGTCCACCGCTATTACAAGATTCATGCCACCTATCGCATAAAGAGACGTAGCAATCATCGGGTGCAAAACTGTAATCAGTGATCCGGAAAATGACATTAAGCCGCTGGTCTTTTGATAATACTTTTTAGGTGTAATCATAGTGATAACAACATCACTTGCGGGACTCTGTACCGTATTCATTAAACCGTTTACCGCATTAAGAAAATACAGATGCCAAGCACAAAGCAATTCGGTTTTCAGAAGAATACATACCAATATTGTACAGCAGGCTGCAAATGTATCACAAACCAGCATAGTCTTTTTCTTGTCCCACCTGTCGGATAAGGCTCCGGCAAAAATACTCATTAAAACATACGGAATGTAAGAACAAATAGTTAACAATGCAGTTTGCAGTGCCGACCCGGTCGCCTGATACAACCATAAGGTTAAAGCGAAGTTCGTCATTGTGCTTCCAAGCTGTGATAATTCTTGTGTACTCCATAAGATATAGAAATTCTTTAGCTCATGTATTCTGTTTTTCATTTTGACTTTGCTCCTTTGATTTTACTTTTTTATATCAAAAGTGCAAAGCCTGAGGATAACAGCCCTTAATGGCCTAACGCTCCATGCAGTATCCTCAAACCTTGCATGGAGCTTCTACGCTCATAAGAATCATATGTTTCTCCTCCGTTTTTTTAATTACCATGTATGAATATTTAATACTAATTAATAACTATATTACATAAATCTCATTACGTAAATTACCACTGTAATCTTTGTTATACATTGTGGTAATAAAAAAATTTTGCTAAAAATCTGAAATAACCTAAGATTAATATAATTTTATTAATAAAATAATAAAAAAATATTTTAATTATCTTGTAATACAATTATAATTATGGTATAAATTAAATATTTTCATATAAGTTGTTTATAAATTTAATATATCCTATGCAAAGGAAGTGGTAATAAATATTTTATAATTTGACAATAGCCTAAAGGGTAAATAAAGCAATAATTTACCCAAAAGCAATAGAATATTTAGAAGATTTCATATTTTAAATTCCACTATAAACAGTTTATAATGCACAAAAATGTTTGCTTTTAGATTTTTACAAGAGAGGAAACTGACATGGACAAAACAGAATTAATAATGTCATTAGCAAAACTAATTAACGATACAGAAAAAAGTGACTACATTATAGAGGAAAAACAGCTGGATAAAAACACTTACTTGAGTCTTGTTGCAAAAGATAAAGATGAAAACATTCAAACGCATCCGGACTTCGAAGCCCTTATCAGTATTCTTAAATATTATAATTCAAAAACATTAAATTACGTTATTATGAGATTGAACGAAAATAAAAGAAAATTCTTTATTGAATTTAACGATAATGAGAAAGAAAAATTTCTCAGTGATGTAAGGGATTTATATGAAAAATTTATCGGAGCCAATACCAAATACTTACCCTTCCTCGAAACAATAATCACAGACTGGCTGGATAATCTGCTTAAACAATAATACCATTTTACATATTAAACAATAATCCGATTTTACATAGATGACCTGAATGCATATAATTGCTTTCAGGTATTTTTTTATTAGTTATATGTAAAACATAACTTCTTACAAAAGTCCTTTATTGCCATTACTTAGGGAGTAACAAGCCCTCTACCTTCGGTCAGAGGTTTTCTCTAAATACACTTAGCACTATTTTTTTGTATTTAAAAATAAAATTTACTATATACATAATGCGTGCTATATTTATACTAGTTGGATTAATTAATTATCAATTCTTAATAAGACATTTTTAATTATAACTTATCATAATATAATCTCTGTTTTATGTTTCATATCAATATATTAAAAGGAGATATACTTATGGAAAAGACAAATGTGATGAGAATTCTCGACCAAAAAAAGATAAATTATAAAAGTCATTCTTACGTAGACACCGATGCAATAAGCGGTATTGAAGTAGCAAAAGTTTTAAATCAGGACCCTAAAAGGGTATTTAAAACCCTAGTAACTGTTTCCGCCAGTAATAAAAATTATGTATTTGTAATACCGGTAGAAAAAGAATTAAATCTAAAAAAGGCTGCCAAAGCAGTCGGCGAAAAAAAGATTGAGATGCTAAAATCAAAAGATTTGCTTCCCCTCACAGGTTATGTCCACGGTGGCTGCTCTCCAATCGGTATGAAAAAATTCTTTCCTACTATAATTGATCAAAGCGCAGCCCAATATGACACTATCATTTTTAGTGCTGGCAAAATAGGATATCAGGTAGAACTAAGCCTGGAAGACTTGAAAAAAGTAATTGCTTTTTCATTGGGGGATGTCTGTGAAGAAGTCTGAGATTATTTGCTTTTATGCTTCATTAATATAAGCCTATAGACTTATAAATATTTGCTATAAATTTATAGGCTTATATTTAATACTCATCCGTGTCTGCGCTGTAAGTCAGTGTTTTCTCGTAAAGTTTCATAGTTATATTACTAAACCCGTATTTTCCCAAACTCTTAAACCGAAAACTCCTGTAAATTTCTGATGATTTAAAATAATCATCTTTGGACTTTTTGACCGATGTTGATGCGGCGTATACTAAATCAAAACTATTTGGCTTTTAAACTAAACCTTTAACTTAATTCTAGGCTTATCTAAATCTTCTATCCATACCTTCAGTTTTATTTACAAAGTCCATATCATAACGGACAGCATGATGATCTTTAATTACGGTTGCATTTGTTATACGGACTGCCAAAATAACTAAGTTTTTATCCTCTTCGTTATTTGCCATATCATACCATGGAGCAAAAGTTTTGCGAAGTTTCTCCCGCAACGTGGCATTTTTAGGGTCTTTAATCCATCCAAGATTTTCGCCAATTCCGTTTCCCGAAAACCATTCTCCGCCTACCGCAAAGGCAACTTCAGGATTTTTTTCTATCTGCTGCATTTTTAATGAAGTTGCATAAGTTGTTATATAGAACACGCCATCTTCATACATAGCGTCCACTTCACGAACAAAAGGCCGGTGTTTACCGTCTTCGTTCGGCTCCAATGCAATTGTAGCCAGGGATATTACATTATCTTTTCCATTGCCGCATCTTTCTTCAATTATTTTTAACCCTTCTTCAAACCTGCCCATTTTTATCCTCCTAAATCATTTATTATTTATATGGTTTTCAGTTTTTCATACATTTCATTTAATAATACCATTATATACCAGATATGGCTAAATGTAAAGAAAATTTTGAACATATGTTCGGTTTTGTAGTTAATAATTATTTTAACGGATATCTCACCTAAAAACTATAACGGAATCATATGGCTTTTCCCGGCAATTTTATTAATTCATTGATTTACCAATAATAGAATGCTGTCTTTAATTTATGATATATCATCCTAACCCGGTCCTATATAAATCCATTACCTATGCACCGGCTAGATTGAACTGTTTATTTTTTAATTTAAAAAGGTTGCCGCATAACATAAGCGGGGATATTGATACCCCCTCATACGCCGTAAATCCTGTCCTATTTTGTAGTCTTAGGTTTAAACACCGGAATTTTTCCTGTGACACACAAAATATCGGAACTTTTTTGGCGTATAAGAATTATATCAATATCCCCTTAGATTTTAATCTCGGCAACCTTTATTCTAAATTCAAGGTAAGTGAATTACATAATAATACCGAATATACCATTTATTCCAGCTGGCTTTCATGTTTCTTAAAGAAATCTACTCTGGGTTCAAGGAATTTGAGTTTATGCTCTTTCATATCCGGAATGAAATAATCCAAAGGCTCAAATATAGTTTCCCAATCCCATATTCTTTCATCCACACCCAGGTATTCTCTTACCATTTCTGCACCTGTAGGAGCAAGCGGATGAACCAATGTGGCAATAACCCGAACGGCATAGAATGAGTCGATTAATACCTGCCTTCTAAGAGCATCATCGTCATTATTTTCGGCAATACGTATATTGTTTACATAATATTTGTTGCTGTTGCGGACATAAGTGTCAAGCAAGTCAAATATACGATGAAACTCATGGTTATACATGTGTCTTTCATATTTTAATATGACTTCTTTTGCTTCATCCAGTATATTTTGGCTGACTTTACCTTCAGGTATATGGGAATCATAATATTTCTGAGCCGTATAGAAGCAGGAACGGATTAACCTGTTATATACATTGGTTAACAGGTTGCCCTGATTTAATACAGGGTCCATACCCCCCTGTTTATCCTTCTGGAATACGGCAGGCTGGAAACTTGCACTCTTGGTATCCAGTCCCAGGCTTATAAAATGCATACGCAGCTGTTCATTTGTATAATATTGCAGCAGTTCATCGGCCATCGGCGGTTTAATATCGGAGCTGCTGCTTGCCTTTTTATCCATGAAAAGCACATGGTTATTGGCTATAAGGTGAGGAAGGATTAAATCACCGTCTTTAGGTATAATCTTCGGTTCATCCTCATCCTGAAGAGCCATAAACATAGCCATCTCGGCAATACCATAGAAATAAATATTGTCCTCACCTATAAACTGATAAACATTGGCATCTTTGGAGCACCACCAGTCTTTCCAGTCCTTGGATGAAGCATTGCCGTTTTCCAGATAAGTCTGAGTAAATGATATCGGAGCCCACAAAGATTCAGGCCATACCCAGAAAGTTAAACCTTCAAGCCCTTCCTTAACAGGAGCTTTTACACCCCATTCTACATTTCCGGTTAACCTGAATGGTACCAGGGTTTTTCCTGTTCGGAAGTTTATACCGTGATTTGCAATCATTTCGGTTGCTTTTTCTCTGTCCTTTAGTGTCTTAAACACGAGGGTAACCGAAGGTTTTTTCTCTTCTTCTATATATTCATGTTCAGGCAGCTTATCAATGATTTCTTTAAGTTTTTCAAGCTGATTCTTCTTAATATAAATCATAGGAGGACGCAAAAACTCTTCCATGGTATTAAGAAGATATTTTCTGGAATTGGTATTGTTTCTGAGATATTCGACTCTTTCGGAAAGCAGCTTATGAAACTCCTCCAGCTTAAAGTACCAGTTTGTAACGTTTATGATTTCAGGTGTTTTTCCGGATAAAGTGCTTTTCGGATTTATAAGTTCATTAGGCATATACTGATGACCTAAAGAGCATTCATCCGCATAACCTCTTTCCGATTTGCAGCCTTCGATAGGGCATTCTCCCACTACCTGTCTTCCGTTTAAAAGCACCTTAAACTCTGGATCATAAAACTGCGGTGTAGACAGCTTCTCAAGATAACCTTTTTCATAAAGCTTTTCAAAAATTTCCTCGGAAACCTTATTATGAATTTCGCCGCTTCTTCCCAATGCGGAAGCACCGTAGAGATTAAGACTGATTTCATAATCGTCCAGGGTTTTCTTTTGCCTTAAATGATTTTGGTTTACATACTCTTCTATAGTTCCTTTATAACCCTCTTCTTCACAAAGCTTGCGGTAGCTCTCTAAAATCGGTGAACCGTAGCAGTCTGTACCTGAAACAAATATTACATTCTCCTTGCCGATTCTGTCTCTTAAAAATCTTGCAAAAACATCGGCATGGATAAATACACCACCTATATGCCCGAAATGAAGTCCCTTATTTCCGTATGGCATGCCCGCCGTTACAATAGCTCTTTTCGGAAACTTGGGCCTTTCCCATTCTTTTTCGTTTCTTTTTTTAAAATTATCCTCGTTCATAAGTCTCCTCCTTAATCCCTTTAGTAGCTTACTGATATTACCTGTCAAACCGGTAAAACATATGAAATGTTAAATTATTATTTAAATATTGGATTACAAATTAATTATTTTTGTAGTTCTTATATTCACAGGAAAGTTACATTTTCCTGTGGCATAAAAAAACCCTACAATAATCCGTGATTATCGTAGGGACGAATTCATCGTGGTGCCACCCTATTTCTTTGATATGTCGCCATATCAAACTCATTAGGTACAAAAATATACCTTAGTCCTGTAACGTGGACACACGTCATAGCATCACCGGAAAGACTAATCCGGATCCGTATGCGGCTCCGAGGCTTGCTTCATCCTAACTTCCCCATTCCTTCTCAGCTTTAGCGGAACTCTCTGTAGGTTCCGTTAAGACTACTCTTCTCTTCACAGCCTTTTAATTTATTCAATTGATTCAATATTTCTTTATCCGTATGGTATGATATTCTAATCAAAAAGTCAAGTAATATTTTTCACCTAAAATGGTACTAGTAATTAGTCGAATCTGTATAATACGGAACAATAATATAATTTCCCGCATGTATCTTTTCCGATGTAAGCCCATTGCTTAACATGATTTCTTCAACATATTCATTCAAATCTTTATATTCACAGGACATATACCTGGAAGCAATGCTCCATAAGGTATCCCCGTTTTGAATCTGCACACTGGTTACTTGCTTAACCCTTTTATTGCTGTTTGTTGCTGTGGCTGTTTTTGTAGTAAATAAAACTGTAAGGATTATTATAATTATTATTATAGCCAGACCTAACCACTTAATATTCCTATTTCCCGATCTGTTGTATGAACTTTTCCTTGCAGGTTTTGAATCCAGGTCATTCAGATATGTATTGTTCATAATATCTACCTCCCGCCTATTATTAAAAGATTAAATGTTAAATCACAGCATTAAATAAAACACGGACAATTAAATAATCTAATATCAGCACCCATTAACTTTACATAATGATATTATGTCTTTTTTCATCTTTAGGATATGTTTTTATTTCTTACTTTTACGTTCATGTTTAAGTGAATTATTTTTGAATCCAAGTAAATTTTAAGGGAAAAATATACCACGAACATATGTTTATATGAATTATATCGAACATACATTTGTTTGTCAATATAAAATTCGAACATATATTCATTTTTTCAAACATTTTTTCGTTTTTTAGAACATAGGTTTTGCATTTTCCTGCCAGTTGTGTTATACTATAAAAAATGATAAAACCTATTAACTTTAAATGATAAATACTACCCTATGAAAAATAGAATGGATATTTTAGGAGGAAATCTAATGGGATATGGTAGGATAAGTAATAAGCAAAAAGAGATACTGGAATTTATAAAAGCTCAGATTATAAATAAGGGATACCCGCCGGCAGTTCGCGAAATTTGTGAGGCTGTAAACCTAAAATCAACCTCATCGGTTCATTCTCATTTGGAATCTCTTGAAAAAAACGGATATATTCGCAGAGACCCTTCAAAACCCAGGGCTATTGAAATAATAGATGATGAATTTAACCTTACAAGACGGGAACTTGTTAATGTTCCGATTGTAGGTACTATTACTGCAGGACAGCCTATCCTTGCTGTTGAAAATATTGAAAGCTATTTTCCTATTCCTTCTGAATTTATGCCCAATACCGAAACCTTTATGTTAAAAGTCAAGGGCGACAGTATGATTAATGCGGGAATATTTGACGGTGACAGAATTATAGTGCAAAGACAATCCCATGCCAAAAACGGTGACTATGTTGTTGCTCTGATAGATGATGAAGTTACGGTAAAGACCTTTTATAAAGAGAACGGTTATTTCCGCCTTCAGCCTGAAAATGATGCTATGGAACCTATTATAGTTTCCGATCTGCAAATCCTTGGTGTTGTAATAGGGCTTTTCCGTATAATTAAATAATTTACTGACGATTCGTAGACTTAATTATTCTACACAGATATTTTAATTCAGTTTACTTCAGTTACTTCAATTATTCTTATACAATAAAAAACAGTGCCAGCTACCCTTAAAGGTAACTGGCACATATTATTATAACTGATCTATACTAACTGTTTTTCCGTCTCTCCAAATTCTTTCAAGATTATAAAACAGGCGGTCTTCTTTTGAAAAAACATGAACAATTACATCGCCATAATCCATCAGTATCCAACTGGCACTTCTTATACCTTCTATTCTCAACGGCTCATAACCGTTCTTACCCAGCTTTTCAAGGACAGAATTCATTAAAGCATCGACCTGAAGAGCATTGGAACCGCTTGCGATTATAAAATAATCGGCTATTATGGATATATCCTTTATATCTATTATTGTGATTTCTTCCCCTTTCTTTTCATCCAGGGCTTCATATGCCAGTTTGACCTTTTCCTTTGATTTTTCCATATCTACCTCCAAAAAATAATTATGACTATATCAACAGGTTACAAATAACTTCTTTTGTATATAACTATTTAATTACTTATTCAATGTGCAATATCTGACGTACTGCCACTTATTTGATTTGTAAAAATGCTTTATATTATTGATTTTAGCTATTTTTGTATTTTGCTTTATGATATTACATTTAATTTAATTTAAATTACAGTCAATGCATTTATGTTTATTAATTTAAATAAAATATTAGAACATGACGGTCTTACAAAATAAGCACATTAATTGTTTATTGTTAGATTTTATAAAAATCATTTGCTTTGACATAGGTTTACATAATAATTATATGTTTCTATAGTCAAAGGATCTATAAATGCGTTTATTGACTTTAGGTATTCCAATATTCTGCCGGATATAAACATAACCGCCTCATCCAAATCATCATTATAAGCTATTTTCCTAGCCTTGTCCAAATGCAAAATTGGATTTCTGTACGGCTCAATAAAATCGGCAACATATACAATCTTCTCCAGTTCTGACATGGCGGGCCTGCCTGTGGTGTGACTAATTATGGCGTTAAGAATCTCTTCGTCTGTAATTCCATAAAATTCTTTTGCATAAGCAGCACCTACTTTGGCATGAAGAAGATATGGTGCCTTAATTTCGGCTTCAGTTATATGCAAATTAAATTTCCTGCATTCACTTATCAGTTCTTCATCCGACAAATGCTTGGCACAATCATGAAGAAGGCCTGCGGTTCTTGCTTTTAGAGTATCACAACCGTATATCACCGCAAGGTCATAACAGACCTCCTCTACGCCAAGAATGTGTCTGTATCTTTTTTCTGATAATGTTTTTTCAAGGCTTTTTCTTATATGTTCCAGCTCCATATAAATACCTTTTTCTAATCTAATATTATCATGATTCAATATTTTAAATCTTATTGCCTTACCCGGTTTTAAACGCTTAGTATTGTAACATACTTATAATCCGATGTAAAGAAAACCTATTTGCTTTCATCAATAAAGCATTAACCGTTTATAGCTTATAGGTAGCAAAAATATTCGACAATACGAATAAGTTTTATCAATTTTAAAATTGACCAATAATTCGATGGAAAATTTCCTAAAATATGCAGAGCTTTCAAATTTAAGGTTGCACACAAAAGTATTATTCATAAGTAATTCTGATTAAGTCGTTAATTTATTCTGATTAAGTCGACATAATCTTTTTATGTATACAGATTATGCCGTTTTATATAATCTAAAACCTCATCCGGTACATAATAACGAACCGATTTATTTTTTGCTATCCTTTCACGGATAAGTTCCGAAGAAATCCCAATATATGGCATATCAAGCAAAATTATTTTTCCGTTATAAGTTTTCTCCAAGTAATTAGCTTGTTTTCTTAATTGTTCAAGAGAATAGTTTTCTCTGCCTCCTGCAACAAGAATACTTAAATTAAATACCGTTTGCGGGTCTTTCCATTGCGTCATCATCATTAACGAATCTGCCCCGACAATAAAATAAAACTCAGTATCAGGCTCTTTTTCTTTAAGTATTTTCAAAGTGTCAGACGTATAGGTAATTCCGGGCCGGTTAAGCTCTATATCTGACAAGACAAAATTAGGGTTATCTTTGATTGCCAGCTTTACCATATTTAATCTGTGTTCAGCGCTTAACACATCTATATCTGCCTTATGGGGCGGATTCATGGTAGGCATAAACAGGATATAATCCAACTTAGCCTGATCATATGCATGTTCAGCCAGAAACAAATGACCGTTATGGATTGGATTAAAGGTCCCGCCCATAATACCGACCTTTTTCATAAAATTACTTCCTTTCGAATGTTTAGACCTTATATTGTACATAAAATAATTGCGTCATGCTGAAATTCCGATAAAAACCCCTTTATGCCTTGTCTTTAATTTTTTCTTCACCGGGAAGGAATATTTTCTTTTTGTCTTTTGACTCTTTATACAATACTATCTTTCTGCCTATAACCTGCACCACTTCCGAACGGGTCCTCTCAGCAATGATTTTTGCAAGTTCATTTATATCTTCGGTGCAGTTTTTCAAAACATTTATCTTTATCAGTTCCCTGGCTTCCAAAGCTTCAGCAATACCCTGAGTAAGTTCCGGGGTAATTGCAGATTTTCCGATTTGATAAATCGGATCAATGTTCATAGCAAGTCCTTTTAAATAAGCCCTCTGCTTTGTTGTCATTAATGTTCTCCCTTCTTATATCGACTATTTATAATAATCAAACTCCAGGCCATACATCCTTACCGTATCGCCTTCCTGTATGCCTAACTCCTCTAGTTTTTCCAGAATACCGTTATCCCTTAAGAAATTCTGGAAGAATATAAAGCCTTTTTCCGTATTCAAATTGGTATAACCGAGCATTCTCTCAATTCTTGGACCTTCAACAACATAAAGATGCTCTTCTTCTTTACGGACCTCAAATGGTTCAGTCGCCACTATCAATTCATCAGTTAAGAATTCTTTTTCAAATATAACCGGGGTTCTGTCCATCTTGTCGAGCATACCTTTTACATAATACAACAGTTCTTTGATACCTTTGCCGCTTACGGCAGATATGGGAAACACTTTGTAACCTTCCGGCTCAAAGGTTTCTTTTAATCTTTTAATAACCATTTCCTCTTCCTCTTTTTGCAATACGTCAATCTTGTTTGCCGCAATAACCTGAGGAAGATCGGCAAGCTTGGAATTGTATGCTCTAAGTTCATCGTTAATTTTTCGGATATCCTCTATCGGGTCCCTTCCTTCCGTAGATGCCGCATCCACGATATGGATTATGGCTTTTGTTCTTTCTATATGCCGTAAGAATTCATGTCCTAAACCTAATCCTTCGGAAGCCCCTTCGATAAGTCCCGGAATATCGGCAATAACAAAGCCTCCTCCTTCTTCCAGGTCTACTACTCCCAGATTTGGGCTGATGGTGGTGAAGTGATAATTGCCAATCTTAGGTTTTGCATTGGTTACCCTGGAAAGAAGTGTCGATTTTCCCACATTGGGAAAACCCACAAAACCCACATCGGCAATAACCTTAAGTTCCAAAATTACCGTCATTTCCAAGCCGGGTTGTCCCGGTTGAGCGTATCTGGGCACTTGCATTGTTGAAGTGGCATAATGATAGTTGCCTTTTCCTCCCCGTCCGCCTTTTAAAATTACTTCTCTGCGATTATCCCCAGACATATCCGCCACGACTTTCCCCGTGTTTTTCTCTATAATAACGGTTCCGGGCGGAACTTTAAGGACCAGATCTTGTCCGTTTCTTCCGGTGCATTTTTGCTTTTTGCCGTTCTCACCGTCTTCGGCTACGAATTTTCTTTTATACCGATAATCACTAAGAGTATTTAAACCTTCGTCAACCTCAAATATTATGTCTCCACCTTTTCCGCCGTCTCCGCCGTCAGGTCCGCCTGCCGGTATATACTTTTCCCTGCGGAAACTTACAGCTCCGTCCCCGCCTTTTCCTGATTTAATATAAATCTCGACTCTGTCGACAAACATAGCTTCCTCCATTTCTATAAAAACGGACCGAATTCTTGCATTATCAATCCGTATATTTATCCTGTGTACTTTTTAATATAATGAATAAGCATACTTTTATTCATCTGTTAATAATATTTGAATTTATGGCTTTAACTTTCGGATTTAATAAAAAATATGTTCGGTTTTAAAATAAAACTTGTTTTACATAATACGCACCAAATTCATCAAGTAAAATAATCTGTCAAAAAATTCTGCTATTAATCCGGATTATTCATCATATTTTTTACAGTATACTCCGGTATATGTTCATTTAATTGCCAGTCTAACTTTATAGAAACCAAACCTCGATATGCTTTACATACATATTATCTCGAAAGTATAGATGCTCATTCGTGTATATTATAAAGGCATTTAACAGTAAAAACAACCTTTTAACGAATTATGTATTAATGATAAACTTCTTTTATCGTATAAATGGTGAAAATAATATATTGAAAACTTGTAGTCATAATAAATCTTACTTATATTTCAATGGATAATACAGGCAAATTTTTTTATTGAATAAAATAACCCCAAATTCAGGCTCATAAAAGAATTTGGGGTTATCGTCACATGTATCTGTTTATATGGTCTCAACAGTCTCAACAGGGTAAACACTTGCTTGTTTTTTGTCCCTGCCTTTTCTTTCGAAACGAAGTATACCGTCTACTAATGCATATAATGTATCGTCTTTTCCACGTCCTACATTAGTTCCCGGATGAATTTTTGTTCCGCGCTGTCTGTAAATAATATTTCCGGCAAGAACAAACTGTCCGTCGGCTCTTTTTGCACCGAGTCTCTTAGAATGGGAATCTCTGCCGTTCTTTGTGGAACCTACACCCTTTTTATGAGCAAAAAATTGAAGGTTCATTCTTAACATCGTATACACCTCCTATATCCAAATCACGCAAATTCAGTCTGCCGTAATGAATTTGCCTGCCACTTTACGTTCCTGCTGTTTATTTTACCTTTTGGGAAACGGAAATATATTTACCGTTATATTCGGCTTCTATACCCATTAACCCTAAGGCCAGCGATTTTAAAAGCAAATTTGTCTCGCTGCTTATAGGACTTGTTACATGAAATTCTATCAAACCTTTATCTTCATTCTCTGTTATATCAATATCATCTGTTGTAAACTGTTCAATAGAATTTATTGTATTGATTACCAGGGCCGATACTGCCGCACATACAATATCATTTCCATTATGGCTAAAACCTGCATGCCCCAGTATCTTAAAACCTGTAATCAAATCATCTGTTTTTTTATAAATGGTCACTTTAATCATATTACCATAACCTATGCATGGATCTTTTCAATCTTAACCTTTGTATACGGCTGTCTGTGACCTTTTTTCTTGTGATATCCCTTTTTAGGCTTATATCTGAAGACAATAATCTTCTTGTTCTTGCCCTCTTCAATAACAGTTGCAGTAACCTTAGCACCTGCTACAGTAGGATTTCCAACAACCAATTTACCGTTGTTTACTGCAAGAACCTGGTCAAAAGTAACTTCTGCGCCTGCTTCTAAACCTAACTTCTCAACTTTGATGATATCGCCTTCAGCTACTTTGTACTGTTTTCCGCCAGTTGCAATAATTGCGTACATATTGCACCTCCTATTAACATTACTCGCCAACTTCGGTGTCCGTATAAACGGAACTTATACCCCATTGAGCGGCACACTGTGTTATAATAGCATAATGCTGATATTTTGTCAAGTAAGAGTGTCAGGTACCGTAAACAAACTGTAAATATTTTATGAACCAACTGTTAACATTCTCATTATTTCGTTTACAATTTGTTAACCGTACCTGACACCTCCTGAATTTGTTCGTGTAACGGCTTTCTTACTTTCTTTCTCGTAATCTCAACCAAACCCAAAGTAGTCATATCTACCAGAGTTGTTTTTATCGGATCTTTTTTCAGATAACTTTCTAACTCCTGCATCAAAAGATCTTTATGCTCCTTTAGCTCCATATCTATAAAGTCTACTATTATTATTCCGCTTAAATTGCGAAGCCGTATCTGTTTTGCAATTTCTTTGGCAGCTTCCAGGTTTATCTTTAAAAATGTTTCCTGTACCTTTTTCTTTCCTGCTATGGCTTTTCCCGTATTGACATCGATTACCGTCAAGGCTTCCGTAGGCTGTATTACCAAAGTTCCGCCCGATTTAAGCCAAACAGTAGGCCTTACGGCCTCTTTTACTTTCTCATTTATGCCGTAAAGATCAGCCAAACTAATGGTGTCATCCTGATAAAATCTGAGTTTTTCAAGATCTTCCGGCTGGTGCTTTTCCAAATATTCTTTCATATTTTCATATAATTCGGTATCGTCGGTTACAAATTCATCTACCTGATCAGAATAGCCGTCCCTGATATCGCATATATACCCGGGAGGGGTCCTGTATAATAAAGAGAAACAAGTCTTATGCACCCCGTAGGTACGGATATTGTTATATATATCAATCAGGTTTTTTATTTCCTTTATTATTAATTCTTCCTGAACATAAGCCGCATTGGTCCTGACAATAAATCCGTATTCTTTGCAGACGTATGGCCTTACCAGATTTTTCAGGCGCTTACGTTCTTCGGCATCTTCTATCTTTTTTGAAATTCCTATAGAGGAATTACCGTAAGTTAATGCCGCATATTTGCCCGTCAGATTAATATTTGAACTGACCACCGGTGCCTTTGACTTAACATCCTCCTTTATCACCTGGACTACCAGTTCATCCCCAATCTTAACCTGGATTTCCTTTAGCTTTTCCCCTTCCTCCGGTTTTGGCTGGTTAGCCATAATGGGATAACGGTTTTCAGCCATGGCATAATAACACATCCTGCCGTCGGCTATCTCTACAAAAGCAGCATTTATATTCTTAACAATATTCTTTACCTTACCAAGATATATATTGCCCAAAATTTCGTTATCTTTAGACGGGCTTAACGATACCTGCACCAAATCCATCCCATCAAATAATGCTGAGATAATTGTATCCTTATACCTGGTAATTATCAGTTTATGATTCATAAAGAATCCCCCTATAGGTAATTAACATATAAAATAGGTAATTAAAGCATAAATTAAAAGTACATAACTCAGCCTCTATCTGTCCAGGCAATCCAGGGGAATCAATTTCCCGCTGTCTTCTTCTTCGGTATACAGCTCCAGCCTGTGTACCTGCCAGGCATAAGGATTATAATCAATATCAAATTCTTGGCAAAATGCTTCCATCACCAGTTCCGGCTTTAAATTGGAAGCACTTCCCGTAGCCACCTGCATATATACTTTAATGCCGTTTTCATAAACGTCTGCCACACTTTCGGTTTCAAGAGAAAAACTTCTTTCATCATTTACCGGTCTTTTTACCTGGCCCAAATAATTTTTCAGTTTTTCTGCAAACTCTTCATAAGAAAATGAAACCATAGAAATCATAGGTTTTATATCGACAAGTTTTTGGCTGGTTTTTGTCTTTTTATTTATAAATATTTCCTGTTTGGCATAAAATTTTTCAAATGCTTCCTTAAATTTATCCTGAGCTTGCAAACCGTCTTTCAGCAGGTAGCCGTCCTTTAACGAAACAAGGTAATCCGCTTTTGATACCAAAGACATGGCGTTTACATGTTTTTCATTTTGCCCCGGTTCTCTTAGCAAATGAAACCCGACTACCTTAAATCCCTCAGTTAAAACATTATTTATTTTCTCAACCATATCTTTCGGAGCCTGGCTTGATAATAGGCTTATGTCCACATATTCCCCGTCACTGGTAAGGCCAAGGCCTAGCGGTGCTGCAAATGACATTATCTGGTGAGGATTGAAGCCTTTGGTGTATTCGTTGTCATAACCGGCCCTTCTAAATGCTTTCTGGAAATATCTCATTACATCCAGGTGTCCTATAAATTTCATGGCACCGTATTTTTGAAATTTAATTCTGGCCTTCATAATTACCTCCTGCTGCCGCATTTTTATTTTCATTATTATTTTCAAAGCAAACTCCACCGCCAAATGCCTTAGCTCCGCAATTATAGCATAACATTCTGCAGTTTGGAGTTACGGTGCCTTGTTTAGCTCTTTTATATTCTCTGAGTAAAAATGCCTTGCTTACACCGGCATCTATAAAATCCCAAGGGAAAATCTCATCCTCATTACGTTCTCTGCTGGTGTAGAATGATATAGAAACACCGTTATCGTTAAAGGCTTTTACCCATTTGTCATAATCAAAAAATTCACTCCAGGAATCATAGATACATCCGGCTTTGTAAGCATCGTAAATAACCTTGCAAAGCCTGCGGTCTCCTCTTGCCAATACTCCTTCCAATTCGCTAAGTTCCGCTTCATGCCAGTTGTATACGATACTTTTTCTGTTTAATTGTTCGTTTATCTTGCTTCTTAAAAGCTGCTGCTTCTTTATATACTCCCGAGGTGTATCCATCCTTGCCCACTGGAAAGGAGTAAAAGGCTTTGGCACAAAGAAAGAAGTGCTTACGACAATATTTGCCTTACCCTGTCTTTGGTCCTTTGGAATCTTATAATATTCCCTGGCAATTTTATCAGCAAGAACAGCAATTCCCTCAATATCTTCTTCCGTTTCTGTGGGAAGCCCCATCATAAAGTACAGCTTGACCCTGTTCCAGCCGCTTAAGAATGCCTCCGAAGCACCGGACAATATATCTTCTTCTGTAAGTCCTTTATTTATTACATCCCTAAGCCTTTGGGTTCCGGCTTCAGGGGCAAAAGTAATACTGCTTTTTCTTACATCCTGTACCTTGCCCATTACATCCAGGGAAAATGCATCGATTCTGAGGGAAGGTAAAGAGATGTTTACTCCTTTGGAGCCGAATTCGTCTATCAAAAAATAAACCAGGTCCTTAAGCTTTGAATAATCACTGGAGCTTAAGGAACTTAATGATATCTCCTCATGCCCGGTAGACTCAAGCATTTCATAAGCACATTTTTTTAAGTATTCCAGGTCTCTTTCCCTGTTGGGACGGTAAATCATTCCTGCCTGACAGAATCTGCACCCTCTTATACATCCCCTTTGAATCTCCAGCACCACCCGGTCCTGGGTAATTTTAATAAGCGGCACAAGCGGTCTTGTAGGATGATAAGAATCATTTATATCCATTGCCACCTGTCTTTTAATACGTTCGGGTGCAGCCTCATAGTTTTTCTTAAAGCTTTTTATAGTGAAATCATCATTATACTCAACGTCATAAAGCAAAGGAACATATATGCCCTCAATTTGAGAAACCGCTTCAAGAAATTCTCTTCTCGATTTACCTTGATGTTTATATTCCTTATACAAGTCTAAAATATCGTTATAAACGGTCTCTCCTTCCCCGATATAGAAAAAGTCAAAGAAATCGGCTATCGGTTCCGGGTTGTAAGTACATGGTCCCCCGCCAATCACTATGGGATCATCTTCAGACCTGTCCTTTGAAAATATAGGTATTTGTGACAGTTCCAGTACCTGAAGTATATTGGTATAACACATTTCATACTGGATGGTAATACCCAGGAAATCAAAATTCTTGACAGGATCCTGGCTTTCCAAAGCAAACAGAGGGATATTCTTTTCCCTCATAATCTTATCAAGATCCACCCAGGGAGAATATACTCTTTCACAGTATGTATCTTCCCTGCTGTTTAATATATCATAAAGAATCTGAAGTCCCAGGTGGGACATACCTATTTCGTATACATCCGGAAAACACAGGCAAAATCTTATATCCACATCCTTGGGGTCTTTAACCCTCATATTTATCTCCCCGCCGATATAGCGCGCAGGCTTGTCTACGGAAAGGAGAATTTCATCCGTAAGTGCCAATTTTCTCATTATAATATCCTTTCTAACTGCTATGTTATTTTAAAGCTGATTATTATATTAATGCTTGTCCGGTTTATTGCGAAATTTAAAATACGGTAAAAATCAATAAGAAATAATAAATCAATATAAACACACGGTTTTATGTCTAAACCTGATAATGCTCCTTATCAAGTTTTTACAACTAAATACTTTATATCTATATTAAATATTTCGCTCCTGTTTATAAACCCTCTTCTAAAGTCCTGGTATAAATCTGTCCGGGCAATTATAGCAAATAAAGCAATAAACCGCAAAAATCAATTGTATCATATTTTAAAATAAATATCACGATAGACAGACTTATAATTAAATCTGTTTATCGTGAATATTATACCTGATTGATTTTAAAATTACAATGAAGCATATCCGGTTACTTAAACCAAGATACTATCTTTTCCTCAATTTCTGCCAACTGGTTATACCCTGTTACATAATGCTTTATAGTTTCATACGAAAAATTTCCCCAATTAAGTTTAACTTTATCTATTATAAATATAGCCATGAAAATAACCACAGCACATATCGTACGTATAATCAAAGACTTATAAGAAGCAATTTCTTCCTGTATATTTACTTCTTCATTTCCATCCTGAAACAGTTTTGCTACCTTGTCTTTTTTCTTTTTGCCAAAGAATGAATTATGAATCTCCTCATCAATATAACTATCACTGCTTACGGGAGTTTCCATAGCATACAGTTGCCTAAGGCAGGCTTCTCTTGCAAGACGAATGTATTCGGCTCTTGACATTACCGGATTATCATCCTGGCTCGGTATGAAATCTTCCTGCTTTTTGGTATTCTCATAATTTTCTCTCCAATCTTCATTTGCACCATACATCTTGTTTTCGCGATTCTCGTCGAATGACTCTTTCTTATATGCCGTATCTTCATATTTAAATCTGTTTCTGTATGTTTCACTTTTGTACCCTGATGTATTCGTATTTTTACTGCGTCCCGAAAAATCGGATTTATCTATCATTTCAATCGGCACAAACAGTTTTTCATTAATATTATCTGATAAACTTTTTTCAATCTGCCGATACATTTTATCCTCATAACCGACTTCCATAACCATACCCCCTTAGCCTAAATTAAGGTCATGCCAGCTTCTTATTCATTATATTTAATAAATGTTTAACATATTCCTCCTAACGATAGATTACATCATGGGTTTAAACATAATCGGATTATCTTAAAAGCATCATTTTTTAGTTCAATCTAATTAGGACCTTAGCCAATAATTCGTTTAAAACAAAAATTTTCCGAAAGCACTTTACTAAGCTTCGGAAAATATAAGTCTTTAGAAATTTTTAAGATAATAAACGGCAATCTGAGTCCTGTGTTCCAGCCCCGTTTTTTCCAAAATTGCGCTGATATGATTTCTAACCGTTCCGTTTGACAAAAACAGTTTCTCTCCTATCTCCTTATTGGATAAACCTTCGGCTATCAGGCCGGCTATTTCCAGCTCTCTGGGCGACAGAAGCATCTCAAACATATTTTTTTCAGGCTTACTTACCGAAATCCTGCTTCTTATAAATTCAAGTATATCTTTTTGGAATACGGTGCCGCCGGAGTTTATTACTCTTATGGCGGAAAGAATCCGGTCAGCCGGACTGTTTTTTAAAATATAGCCGTTAATTCCCGCCTGCAGGGCTTTTAAAATCAGTTCCGGCTCGTCAAAGGTTGTAAGAAGCAAAGGATTTGACAGTCCCATATCCATAATTTCTTTTCCTGCCTTAATTCCATCCTTTACAGGCATTCTTATATCCAAAAGTACCACATCCGGTTTTAGTTCCTTTGCAAGTTCGACCGCTTCCCGGCCGTCTTTGGCCGCCCCTACACATTCCATATCAGCCTGTGTTTCAAGAATCATTTTTAATCCTTCTCTTACAATAGCATCGTCATCCGCAAGAAGCACCCGTATCAAACCTATCTCCCCATTCAATTAATTAACGAAATTTATTTGTTCTAAAATTAAATCAGCCATACTAAACGTTTTTAATTTATATTTAAACATTTTATGTAAACTAACCGAGTATATTGCTAACAGCTAAAATTAAGCGTCATAAATAAAATATTCCTAAAGGTCAACCATATTTTGATTATATCAATAATAAAAAATGTTCGTAACGCAAAACCCGTTTTCGTCCTTTGTTATAAAACATCTTCCTTTTGCATTGGCCGTCCGCTCTTCAATGGCTTCCAACCCCAAATGTTTTTCAAAACTTTTTCCTGTTTTGCCGTTGTCTTTGTATTCAACTTTTATGATCTTATTAAAAACCTGAATGTTTAGGACAAACTCGGTGGCATTTGAGTGCTTCAGTACATTTGTCAGACATTCCTTTAAATTATCATGAATGCATACCCATATTTGAGGTCCTATATTCGATAAATCTCCCGATGTCATAAGCCGGGTTGAAATATTATATTTTACCTTGAAATCATCAAGAATTGCACTGATATCATGTATATCGATAAGATACCGGTCCGTTCTTTCTTCTTTAAGGGCTGTCCGAATTTCATCAACACTCTCCCGAAGATTTTTTACGGCCTTTTCGATACTGCCCAATGCCTTATCCTGACCGTTTTTCATTTGCAGCATGGCAGCTTCCAATAGTATGATGCTCCCAGATATTCCGTGACCGATTTCATCATGAATCCTTGCCGCTATCCTGTTTCTCTCTTCCAAAGAAACAGCCGTCTTTATATTTTTCATCATATTTTTCAGGTCCGATATTTTATTTTCCAACCTCATTATCTCTTCCTTAAGCATTTCATTTTTATGTATGTACTCATTTAGTTTCTTAAGAACTGCCCTTACCAGGATAACCGTCAAAATCAATAATGCTGTCAAAATAATACCATCCATTCCGGGCGGATAAATCAGCAATAACAAGCAGATAACAACCGCAAGGACCCGGTAATACATTTTCCCGGATACGGTCAGGTCAATAAGATGCATAAGCAAAACTGCCGCAAGAGGCATCAAAAACTCAATTCCGATTAAAAAACATGCGATTAAAGAAAAAATTACCGATATATAAATTAAGGTTTGCCTTTTAAACAGCCGTTCTAACAAAAGCTCAAAAACAAAAATGCAACAAAAGCTAAGGACAGATATAATAGATGCCACTACATCCGTCTTGGCACGGCTTTCAGCCAGATATGAAGCAGTCACTGCTGCCGTTTTAGCAATAAGATACAGGACCGGTAAATCCAACATAAACAGCCTAACCTCTTTTATAATTTTGTGAAAATAAGACCGCCCCGATTAAAAATGTAAGTAAAGTAAAGAGTAATAAAATTATAACATTATAACTAATATCAGCCGCCGGGTTATCAAGCAGTTTATTTATGGCATCGGTAATCCAAAACTGCGGCAAAATCCTTGCGATATTCTGTAAATTCTTCGGGGCCAGTTCCAGGGTAAAATACGCCCCTCCGAGTATCGCACCTACATTGTTAAATCCCATAATAAGCATAGTAAGACCGCTTTTTGATTTAATCAAAATGGATGCGTCTATGACAAAACAGGTTACAAAGAAAGAAAACAAAGTCATAAGCAAAAATATTTGGTAAAGGGGGATTCCGATATCTGCATCCAAAACAGCCAAAAATCCGCAGAAAATAAAAGATTCTATAAGCAGCAAAAAGAAACCGAATATACTGTTTCCTGCGATATAATGTACGGCTTTTACCGGAGTTATGGCAATCCTGTTATATATTCCTTTTTTTCTGTCATCCGCAATGATGAAAGATACCACCATAGCCAGGGAAAATGCTATCATCAGGTAAAATCCAATGCTATAGCGAAATCCTTCCCTTTCCATGTACTTCTTTGAATCTCCTGACAATATTTCTTCTTTATAAACAGGAATATTTAATTTATCATATTCTGACAAATACCGAACAAATATTTCCTCATCGCCTTCCGAACTTTTGGACAACATATGAACAGATGAAAGATAACTGTTCATATAAGCCTCGGTAAAGGCTGCATTTTCAAAATCATCGGTGGATGTAATTATTAATTTTTCAATTTCTCCACCGACAAACTTTTCATAAAAACTCTTAGGTATTTCAATTATAACCGAAATATCCTTGTCTATCAATAATTTGGATAGATGCTCAAAGTTATCGTTTTCTATAAGTTCATAGTTTAATTCCCGGGTAAGATAAGACTTGAAATTTTCAGAGAGAATACTCTTGTCATAATCAATAAGCCCGATTTTAATTTTGGATAAAGCCGAACCTGCTGCAAAATTCCCTATAAAATACATAAAAAGGCAAAGAACCAACCCTCCAAATACCGATAGCATAACTGCCATATGGTTTCTTTTTATATCGGATTTAATAATCAGCCAGATGTTTTTCATTTTTCCTCCTTCCTTAAAAAGCCCATCGCTCCGAAAACCAGGGCAGCCAACGAAATAATCAGGCAAACTATAATTACCGTATTTGCTTTTTGATGCCTGCCGAATATCGTAAGATCAAAAGCAGCCTCCTGAACCTGATATATGGGAAGATATTTTGAAAGCCCCTCAATTACAATTTCTTTGGAATAGGTCCCGGAAAAAAACATCATTAACCATAATACAGGTAAAATACCCGCCATGGGATTGACATCAATATATAAACCATAAACGGCACCAAGTGATATCATTGTGAAACTGATTACTGTAAACATAAAAAACAGGTGTATGTTATCAAAAAGATTTAAAGCATAATGGGCACCAAACAATAAGGAGCTAAACACCATAAGAATTAATATCTGCAACAAGGTCTGAGGAAGCAAACCTAAAATTTTTCCGAAAAACAGTTTAACCCGGCTTATGGGGGCAATTCTTAAACGAATAATGGTCTTTTCCTGACGCTCACCCATAAAGCATATGGCTCCAATCATAATACTCATAAAACACATCATTGTCATCATGGTAATTGCATAATAATCAAGCATGGTCCTCTTTATGCCAAGATCCTTATGCATAATATAATCCGACTCATAATTCGGCTGGTCTATTAAAGCTTGCTTATTGTTTTTTATAATAATATCAACCGCTTTATTAAGCTGGGTAAATCCGTTCATTATACTGTTAACAGTCCTGTTTTTTATTCTGTTTGTCCCTTCGTAAATTTGTATTTCCATAGGGTCATTCTTAAACAAAACAACCGCATCTATGCCGCCATCTGTTGCCAAATCTATTGATGAAGCAATATCATCCGTTTCATTAAAAAAGAAATTCTTTCTATCCTCTAGGCCTTTAATAAATTCCTTCACTGTCACAAAATCTATATCGGATATTCCCTCAATCCCGTAATGAATTCTAACTTCTCCAATAACTTCCTCCGCCTTATCCAAATTGGCAAGAAGATTGCCAAGAAGAAAAACCAACATAACGGGAAAGATAAAAAAGAAGAAAATATTGCTTTTATCCCTGAGAAACTCCTTAGTTTCTTTTATAATAATCTGAATCATTAACATTCCTCCCGACATGGAACAACTTATATCCTTTAGCAATAATAATTTTTATGTTTTTCCTAACGAAGCTCCCGTCCCGTTAAGGTCAAAAACAGGGTATCAAGGCTTGGAAGTTCCGATTTTATGCTTATAATGGGAAGGCCAAAATTTATAAATTCCTGGATTATATGGCCTATATTATTCTGTTCGACTGATATGTCAAGTTTTATAACCGAATCTTCTTCAGAAATCCCTTTTACTCCCGGCATCAGTTTTATTTTCTTTTCGAAGGTTTCCTTTTCAAAATTTATAGGAATTTTGGTTTTTATGAAAACCGTCTGAACATCTGTCACCATGGAAACCAGTTCCGTTTCCGTTCCGCAGGCAATCAGCTGTCCTTTATCAATAATGGAAATCCTGTCACAGATTTGCTCAACCTCCTGCATATAATGGGAAGTGTAAATTACGGTGGCTCCCCGGTCCCGCAAAAGCCTTATGGAATTTAAAATATGTTCTCTGGACTGGGCATCAACTCCAACGGTAGGCTCATCAAGCACTATCAGCTTCGGTTTATGGGCTATTCCGCAGGCAATATTTAGCCTTCTTCTCATTCCCCCTGACATTTGCTTTGGCTTTACTTTTATTTTGTCAGATAAACCTACAAATTCCAGAGCTTCCATGGCATTCCTTGTAAGATCGCTTTTACCGTATCCGTAAAGGGAAGCAAAGAATTTCACATTTTCAAGGGCATTTAGATGATCATAAATTGCTATATCCTGCGGCACCATTCCGATAAGGCGTTTTATTTCCGCTTTATGCTCCCTGATATCCAACCCGTCAACAGTAACCTTTCCTTTATCGAAATCAGTTAAAGTTGTTATGATATTTAAAGTTGTGGATTTACCGGCTCCGTTTGGGCCAAGAAGGCCGAATATTTCACCTTTTGATACCGTAAAGCTCAAATGATCCACAGCCGTAATGTCTCCGTATTTTTTTACCAAATTTTCCACTGCAACATATGACATAATTTACCTCCCCAAAATTTAATCATCACAATCACCTGCTGAAAAATCAGATATCACAAAAAGTTACAATCAAAATATTTAATTTAATAATAACCTTTATAGCCCTTAATATAAAGTGACATATGCATAATTTGGGTATTACAAATGTCATGTTTTATCAGATCAGGAATTTTTTTTACTTACTCTCATCATAAGAATATGAAAAGCTGTATACTTTTTCAATATTTATGCCGTTTAATTTAAATACCCTTCTTTACTTATATGATATTTAAAATAAGATACCTTCAACTTATTTATATCAGTGTTATACTGCTTCGAATTACAACAACTGTTTAAAACTCATTGAAAAATATAGTATTTTCATTTATAATTTCCTTAGTTAACTTACAGACAATTACAAGGAGGAATACCAATGTCAACTAATGTTTATGACATATTAAAGGAACGGGGGTTTATAGAGCAATGTACCCATGAAGATGAAGTCCGAGAATTATTAGGTAAGGAATCCGTTACCTTTTATATTGGTTTTGATGCAACTGCAGACAGCTTAACCGCCGGTCATTTCCTTACCATAATGGCCATGATGCATATGCAAAGGGCAGGCCACAGGCCAATTGCCTTACTTGGCGGCGGTACCACTATGATCGGGGACCCTACAGGAAAATCCGATATGCGGAGCTTAATGGACAGGGAAACCATAGAATATAATGCTTCCAGATTTAAAGAACAGCTTTCAAAGTTCATCGATTTTTCCGACGGTAAAGCAATTCTTGCCAACAATGCCGACTGGCTTTTAGACCTTAATTATGTAGAGTTTTTAAGGGAAATCGGAATTCACTTCTCAGTTAATAAAATGCTTACCGCAGAATGCTACAAGCAAAGAATGGAAAGAGGTTTAACATTCTTTGAGTTTAACTATATGTTAATGCAGTCCTATGACTTCTGGAAACTGCATAAGTTATATGATTGCAAGCTGCAGATGGGCGGAAATGACCAGTGGTCCAATATCATAGGCGGTGTGGAATTAATCAGACGTAAAGAACAAAAGCCCGCATACGGCCTTACCCTTAAGCTTCTTACCACCAGCGACGGCGTAAAGATGGGTAAGACCATGAAGGGTGCCGTATGGTTGGATCCTAATAAAACTACTCCTTATGAATTCTACCAGTATTGGAGAAATATCGAAGATGTAAAGGTCGAAGAATGTCTGGCTCTTTTAACCTTCCTTCCTATGGACGAAGTAAGAAGACTGGGATCCCTTCAGGGAGCTGAAATTAACCAGGCAAAAGAAGTTCTTGCTTATGAAATTACTAAGATTGTCCATGGTGAGGAAGAAGCCATAAAAGCCAGGGAAGCATCCAAAGCCTTATTCGGTGCTGGAGCAAAAGCCGAAGATATTCCTACCACCTCTTATCCTGCATCCAGATTTGCAGAAGGAATCGATATAATTACCATGATGTGTGATGCAAAACTGGCTAGTTCCCGTTCAGATGCCCGCCGTACTATTCAACAAGGCGGTGTAACCGTAAACAATAAAAAAGTTGAAAACTTTGATCTGGTACTTACAGATAAAGATTTCGAAGACGGAGCCATCCTGATAAGAAAAGGCAAGAAATCCTATCACAGATTTATAGCAGAATAATTTACCTGATATCCGACAGCAACTCTATTTGACCGGACCAGTTGTAAGCAAGGGGTTATATTTAAATCAGAAATGGAGTTGAAAAATATGCAAAAATTCATCCCGTTTTTTCAAGGAGAAAGAAGAATTATAACAGAAAAACTGGCCGATTATTTTGAACAGTGCGGTTTAGAATCAAAAATCCATTATAACGAAACACTGGATGCTTATATCCTGTCGGTTCCGGAAGATAAAGTAAATGAGGCCAAAAAATATTACCAGGAATTTTACTTTAAAGAACGGGATCGTGTAGAACAGGAAGAAAAGAACAAGGATTTCTTAAAAAATTATGACGAATCCAATATGCTTGCTAAAACTTCCTTTGATAAAGCCCCTTTGGCGGATGAAAATGATTTCGACATAAATGATTATAAAAACCTTTCTGATGTTGACGAAAATATAGCTGCGGCTGCCGAAAACGATAATGAAGCCCCGGATGAAACAGGTATTTCCGATGATACCGATTATTCCGAAGATTCAAATTATACCGGCAATGATCTTAGCAATCAGGCTATTAACACCGATATGGATGATGATTCTGCTCTAACCAATAATAACGTTTCTTCAGACAATACCGCCCTTTCTGATGCCTCTGCCGGTCAAGACGAAGAAACCGAAATTGAAGAAGACAACGAAGCTGAAGATGAGGATAAGGCTGCATTAAGGCGTTTGCTTTCCGGATCTGGCAGATATGTATTTAAGTCTGAAAAATACAAGGATTATATAGGAACCTTTTATATATTCCTCTTGTTAGGTATTGCCGGAGTTATTTTCGTCATTTTGAATCTTGCAAAGGTACTTAATATTCTTAACGGTCTTTTCCCTAACCTTATTATGGGCGTTCTCTTCATATTCTTTATTTATGAAGGTATCACTTCAGGCATAAAAGCAAAACGATTAAAAGAAGAGGCAAAGGAAGAAGACCAACTGACCGAAAAAATCAACGAATGGCTTCAAAAAACGGTTACAAAAGAGTTTTTAGATTCAATAGGAAGCGACGAATCTTCTGAAGAACTTGATTATATTAAAAAGGCCGAAACCATTCGGGATTTGCTTATAAAGGAATTCGGAGATATAAATACGGATTATTTGGACCGCCTGATTGAGGAATTCTATAATAAAAATTTTGAATAAGACCATATAAGTACAAAGGTATCATATAAGCGTCAGACTTTATTAATTATTTGTCTGACGTTTATTTTTTGCTATTTTGCAGATTTAATTTACATAATATTATTATGTTTCTCTTTACTTTGCTATTCTCTCTTCTGCTTTTTCTTGCCAGTCTCTGCTTCTGCTTTCCCAAAATATCCAAACCTCGCTGTTCAAACATAAGATATATAATTAATATTAAAAATATGACATAAGAAGGATTCTAGGACAAATTAATTTTATCCATAACTTTGACTTAGCCGACCAAACTTAACCAAAATAATATATTTAAATCAAATGCCAATTTTTTCTCGGTATTAAATGATACCTTTTAATATGACACCTGTATTTTTCGCTATAACATAATTAAGCCGATATAATTAAACATTTACCCCAATAATAATTGTCAACTTTTATTTTTGAATCAGTTGACATATTGAAAAGTTCTGATATACTAATCTCATAATTTCATAAATTATTAATTCCTAAATTTAGCAACTGATATCAGTTAACTACAGCCTTTAAACCGATTAATCTTTCAGCTTATGCCTTATTTGGTAATAATTAAATACATAAAACTATACAACAAGCAATTTAAATTAACCAAATATTTAAACTATCTAAATAATTATATTATTCTAAATATTTATGCTATCTAAATATTTATGTCATCTAAATATTTATGCTATCTAAATATTTATGTTTTCTAAATATTTATGTTTTCTAAATATTTATGTTATCTAAATATTTGTGTTATCTAAATATTTGTGTTATCTAAATATTTGTGTTATCTAAATATTTGTGTTATCTAAATATTTGTGTTATCTAAATATTTTTGCTATCTAAATATTTATACTATCTAACCAAATATTTAAGCTATCTAAATATAATACGGAAAAGAAGGAAAGTTCCATGGAATTAAAAGAGCAGATATTAAAAATATTGGAAGAAAACAGAGGGAAAAGCATAAGCGGAGCCTGGATGGCAAGAAAGCTTTATGTTACCAGAAGCGCTATTTGGAAACAGATAAAAGAACTTCAAAACGAAGGATACGAAATTGAAGCCGTCCCAAATCGCGGATATAGTCTTAAACCCTGCAACGATATACTGACAGCCCAAAGCATAATCCCCTATCTTAAGGGAAAAGCAACAGGATTTATCCTTGATGTAAGAAAAACAGTAACCTCCACCAACACAATTGCAAAAGAAATGGCCGCAAACGGTGCCAAAGAAGGTACCGTAATTATAGCCACACACCAGACGGAAGGAAGGGGCCGCATGGGCCGTACTTTCTACTCTCCTGCCTCCACGGGAATATATATGTCACTTATATTAAGGCCAAAACTAAGCCTTGAAGATTCCCTTCTGATTACAACCGGTGCCGCCGTAGCAGTGGCAAAAGCAATCGAAGAACTTACCCACAGGGAAGTTCAAATCAAATGGGTTAACGATCTTTTTATGGACGGCAAAAAAGTATGCGGAATTCTTACGGAAGCATCCTTAAATGTTGAAAACGGCGGCCTGGAATATGCCGTTGTGGGAATCGGTATAAATGTAAGTACCAAAGATTTTCCCGACGACATAAAAGAAGTGGCCGGTTCTATATTTACTGATAAACCTAAGGATCAGCCTGTCACATCAATGCTAGCTGCCTATGTTTTAAACAATCTGGCAGAAACTATTAACAACTTAACCGACAAATCTTATATGGAAGACTACAAAAAACGGTCCTTCCTTCTTGGAAAAAATATTAATGTCCTTAAAGGTGATAAAATCCTGAAAGCCATAGCATTAGATATTGATGACAGGGCAAGGCTTATAGTCGAGTATCCCGATTCCACAAAAGAAGCTTTAACATCCGGAGAAGTCAGTATTCGTATTGATATGCAGGATAATAATAAATAATTTACATTAATTAACATCTTGTAGGTTTTGTGTTTTATGTTTTGGTTGTGTTTTGGTTTATAGGTATTTTTATTTAATCGTCAAATTACAATAAGCATAGTTAATATAAATCAATTAATAAAGGAGCGGCAAAATGACAGAATTAAGAAGAATATCAACCAAAAATCTTATATTAACAGGAATGTTTACAGCCGTAATATGTGTGCTTTCACAAATTATTATTCCTTTAGAGCCTGTCCCTTTCAGCCTGTCCCTTTTAGCCATATATTTGACCGGAGCCATGCTTGAACCCCGCTATGCGTTTCTGGCCGCATTAATTTATGTGCTTCTTGGTACTTTCGGGCTTCCTGTTTTTGCAGGCTTTGCCGGAGGCCCCCATATACTTACCGGTATGACTGGAGGTTTTATTATGGCATATCCGATTATGGCTTTTGTAACATCTGTATTTTTCAAATTGTCAAAAAATATTAAAACCCTAATATACATAATCATTCCGGTACTGGGGATGGTCATATCTTTATTCATATGCTATTTTATAGGCACTCTTTGGTTTTCATATTCAACCGGCTCTGCAATATCTTATGCACTTACGGTATGCGTACTTCCTTTTGTGGCTTTTGACTTGATAAAAATAGGTATGGCAGCCGTTATAGCCACCGTATTAAAAAAAGCAGCTGTAAAAGTTGCGTTATGACCACCTGTTTGATTTATATCAGGTATTTTCCTGCCTTAAGTTTTTCCTTAATTTAATTCATAATAAATGCAGATAACAGATTTAAGAATATTTTCAGCCCTTTGTGATTTAAATGATTATATAACAGCCTCCGGGCAGCCGATTAAATATCGGACTGTCGGAGGCTGTCTTATAAAACCATTCTTAAAAGCCTGCCACAAACTCTTTTACAGCTATATTTACATAGGCCCGAACAACTCTTCCAGTTCTTCTCTGGATAAAGTATTGATAAATACTTCCTTGCTTGTAATAACTGTATCCGACAATTCTTTTTTCTTCCTTTGAAGCTTGTAAATCTTCTCTTCTATTGTCCCTTTGGTAATAAGCTTAAGTACATGCACCTTGTTTTGCTGTCCGATGCGGTATACCCGGTCCGTAGCCTGCTCTTCCACCGCAGGATTCCACCAGGGGTCATAATGGATTACCGTATCCGCACCGACCAGGTTAAGTCCGGTACCTCCTGCCTTCAATGAAATTAAGAACACACTGCCTTCACCCTGATTAAAGCGTTTGACGCTTTCGTTTCTTTCTTCGGTAGGAGTGCTGCCTTCCAGATAAAAATACGGGATATTCATATCTTTCAATTCTTCTTCTATAATCCGCAGCATTGAAGTAAACTGGGAAAATACCAGAATACGGTGGTCGTTGGCTATAGCCTCGGTAATCAGTTCCATAAGCAGATCGAGTTTCCCGCTTCCGCCCTGGTAATTTTCCAAAAATGTAGCCGGATGGCAACATATCTGTCTTAGTCTGGTTAAAGCCGCAAGAATTTTCATCCGGCTTTTTTCCAGGCCCCCTTCACTGAGCTCATTACGAATCTCACTGCGAATATTTTCAAGATATGATACATATATCTTCTTCTGCTCCTCGGAAAGTTCCGTAAGAACTTTTGACTCGTACTTATCCGGCAGTTCCGTAAGCACATCCTTTTTCATACGGCGAAGTATAAAGGGAGCTATTAGCTGATGCAAATCCTCCAGTGCCTCTTTATCATCCCTTAGTATCGGTTTTTCATATGTTTCAACAAACTTTGCATGGCTGTGCAGATAGCCCGGCATAATAAAATCAAATATGGACCAAAGCTCAGACAAGCTGTTTTCAATCGGAGTGCCCGTTAATGCAAATCTGTGCCTTGCTTTTAACCGTTTTACCGATTTTGCATTTAGGGAAGCATCATTTTTTATAAACTGCGCTTCATCTATGAAAATAGTGTTGAAATCAATATTTTCATACAAGGCTATATCCCTTCTGATCAAAGGATACGAAGTTATAAGCACATCGTAGTTCTTATAATTTTCAATAATTTCTTTTCTTTCCTGGGGATTACCGTTAACCACAACTGCTTTAATAAAAGGAGCAAAATTTTCAAATTCATCAAGCCAGTTATAGGTTAATGAAGTCGGGCAAACAATTAAGCAATGAGGTTTTAAATCCTTATTTTCATTTTCCGATATTACGGATGCCATAAATACAATCGATTGCAGGGTTTTGCCCAGTCCCATATCGTCGGCCAAAATTCCGCCAAGTTCGTGTTCAGCCAGGGTTCTTAGCCACTTATATCCGGTAATCTGATAAGGCCGAAGTTGTGCCTGAATCCCGTCAGGAACCTTATAATCGGTTATTGACGGGTTTAATATCCTTTCGGTAAGATGGGCAAAATTTCGGTCTTTGTTAAGTTTCAGGCTTTTTTCGTCAAAGACCTTTTCCAGATATACTGCATGGGATTTTGCCAGATATACCTTATTATCTTCTATATCTTTGCTGCCTACATTTAAAAAAGCCAGGATTTTTGAAAGTTTCTCAATATTATCTTCTTCCAGGTTAATAAAACTTCCGTTTTTTAAGCGGTAATATTTCTTTTTTACCTGATATGCGTGTATTAAATCTTTAATTTCATCCTTAGGTACGTCATCAAAGGAGAAATCCAGTTCCAACAGATTTATACCGCTTCCTACCCGGACACTGGCAGTGAAATTACCCGGAGTTCGTATTCCCAGCTTTTTAAAGTCCTCCGAATAATATAAATGGGCTATTCCCTCCAGATCCTTAACTTTTCCGGCCAAAAATTCATATATCAAATCTTCATCTTTTAACAGATAATAATTTTTATAAGGTACAAAACCCAGCTTTAAAATCTCGGAAATTATTGCATCTTCACTTTCCCTTTGGCGGACAATAATATATGATCCCGAATTGGCATTGCCGAAGGAATTAAACTCATAATCACCATATCTGAAACGAAGCTCGGCTTTTATGCCGTATTTGTGTCTGTCAAAATAAATACTTGCTTCAAGCTCCTCGGAAATATAGCGATTTTTTAACTCTTCCGGGACTTCCAGTTCCATAGTCTCACTTATCCTTGGAAGTACATGCTCAAGGAAGCGGTTTTTCTTTTCACCTTTGAAAACCAAAGGCCCGTTGTCCCTGCCAAGGGTATTATAAAAAGGTTTAAAATTGTTTATAAACTTCTTGTCCGGTTTATAGATAACACCGTCATAATAAAGAAGTTCACCGGTATCGGTTATGGGAATTACAGCTTCTTTTCCCTTATAATCTACAATGATTGCTTCATCGTCCATCGTAAGCTGGAAGGCAATCTTGGGATTGCCCTTTACATAGCGGACATTCGGATATGTTTTTCCGTAAAGCTCCAGGGTAAAATCGTTGCCGTCCAAAATATTAAGAAATTTAAGCAACATATTCCTGGTCATAATTACATGGGATTTTGAAAATACTTTTGAAAAAAGCGAACTGTTTACCACCTCCTGGATTTCGTATATCTCCAGGAGATAATCGATAATATTTTGCGAGAATTTGTCAAAAGTACTCTCCCCGCTTATATATTTAAATTCTTTCCCTAATGTAAAGTTTTCGTTGTTATAAATATCAGACAGAAATTTCTTAATAGTCTGTATTTTGTATTTCCGGTTGCTGCCTCCATGAAATGATACATAAGCCCTGGCCGCATCCCCTTTCATCATGTGAGGAATAGTAACGGTAGGCTCAAGAGAAAAAGTTTCTCCAACCAGTGCAGTTTCCTCCTGAGAAGCAAAATAATCAAGTATCTGAATTATTTTCCTTTCTTCCGGACTTTTAGTCGTAGAAAGCAGGGTCCTTTCCTGATATGTTAATATGAACAGTAAAGCAGCCACCACATGTTTACAGGCTCCCTGGTCCTTTAGTCTGGAAGGGCAATTACAAGTGTACTCAAAAGACCCATCTTCCTGTTCTTCTATTGTAACAGAATATCTGTAGTTTCCCTGTACTTCCAGCCTATATGTTTTTGATGAATTCGAATAAGAAGCACTGACAACCCGATTTTCCTTGTAATATTGCAATCCTCTGGCATAGACCAAATCATTGGATGCCAGATTCCTAATCCCCGTCCGTGAAATTTGAAGCATACTCAATACCCCTCACAAAATAAATTTTATATCCAACCATATATATTATCCATTTTGTTTCCATATGGTATGTATTTACAATTTTATTCTTACTCAAGGGCTCAAAAAATGCTATTATCCTGTTATTATATCACATTAAAAGCAAAAAGTGTATTTTATATAGCATCTTTTTTTAATTTTACACAGATTTACTTATTAAATTTAATAATTCCATGTATAAGATAAATTGATAAATGCTTTTCAGATATTAATTGAAATTTTATTGTTTATATATTAGAATATTTCGTTAGAATAAAAAAATAATCCACAAAATATGGAGGTTTTCATGAAGCATATCATAAGTCCTACCGATCTGACTCTGGATGAGTTGGATGAATTATTAAGGCTTTCTGAGGATATTTATAAAGATCCGAAGAAATACTCCGACGCTTGTTATAGAAAAAGGCTGGCAACTTTATTCTATGAGCCAAGTACCCGAACAAGACTAAGCTTTGAAGCCGCCATGTTAAACCTTGGCGGAAGTGTTATCGGTTTTTCATCAGCTGATAGCAGTTCCGCAGCAAAAGGCGAAAGCATCGCCGATACAATTCGAGTCGTTTCCTCTTACGCAGACATCTGCGCAATTCGTCATCCTAAAGAAGGCGCCCCCTTGGTCGCATCACTTCATTCATCCATTCCAGTTATCAATGCCGGTGACGGCGGTCACAATCATCCCACTCAAACATTTACAGATCTATTTACCATAAAGCAGTTAAAAGGGCGGTTTGAAGGACTGACCGTTGGTTTTTGCGGCGACCTGAAATTCGGCAGAACCGTTCACTCCTTAATCAGTGCCCTGTCAAGATACAGTAACATCAGATTTATCCTAATATCTCCCGATGAATTAAAAGTACCTGCATATATAAAAGACGAAATACTGGATGCAAATAATATTCCTTATGAGGAAGTAAGAAGTCTCGAAAAAGCAATTCCTTATCTTGATATCCTCTATATGACCAGGGTACAGAAGGAACGCTTCTTTAATGAAGAAGACTATATCAGATTAAAAGACACCTATATCCTTGACAGCAACAAAATGGCTCTGGCTAAGGAGGACATGCTGGTACTGCATCCTCTTCCCCGGGTGAATGAAATTGCGGTAGAAGTCGATAATGACCCTAGGGCGGTTTACTTTAAGCAGGCCCAGTTCGGAGTATATTTAAGAATGGCACTTATAATAATGCTACTTAGGGATTAAGAAAGGAGGACCTTATGTTAAATATAGATGTAATAAAACGCGGAATTGTTATTGACCATATAAAAGTCGGCGGTGCAATGAAAATTTACAACTATCTGAACCTGGAACATTTGGACTGCAGTGTGGCCATAATCAAAAACGCCAGAAGCAATAAGATGGGCCGCAAAGACATAATCAAAATAGAAGGTATGTTGGACGAAATAGATTTGGACATCCTGGGCGCAATAGATCCCAATATAACAATCAACATAATAGAAAACGGAGAAATAATAGAAAAAAAGAATCCCAGGCTTCCCGAATACGTGGAAAACATCTTAAAATGCAAAAACCCAAGATGCATAACATCCGTAGAACATGGAATCCCCCACTCATTTAAACTGACAGACAAGAAAAATGGAATTTACCGGTGTATCTACTGCGAACAGGCTTTTGACGGTGTCCCCTCAGTGGTGTCAGGTACAGTTAATAAACTGTAAACAAATTATGAACTTTCTGTAAATTCAAAATCTTACCTAATCACATTTATAAGCACATTCACCACAAAATATCAAACTCTTGCCGTAATTTAAATGCCTTATCCAATGTACCGACCCCAAAAAGTTAGACCAAAAATCTGGCATTTGGAGGTCGGTACATATTTTTTATTGAGACAGTTTCTGCTGCCTCGCTGTTAGTCTAACATTTATAGAGCCAATACGTTAATAAAAGAGGTACCCATATTAATGACTAGTATATTCCCATCCTGTCACAAACAACTTCCCAGTTGATGTTATCCATGAAACGATTTATGTACTCCGTCTTATTGTCCGCATACTGAAGGAAATAAGCATGCTCATATACATCAAGCACCAGTATCGGTGCCGAATAGGCTATATTGCCAAGGTCATGGGCATCAAGGCTGATATTTCTAAGCCTGTAACTTCTCTGGTCATAGCAAAGAACGGCCCATCCCCTGCTGGCTTTGGCGGTGGCTATAAAATCACTCTTCCAGTTATTGAAACTGCCAAAATACATCTCAAGCTGCCCTATGGTCATTTGGTCCGGCATTTTCATTTTGCCGCCTATATTTTCAAAATATAATTCATGAAGAATCACACCGTTTAACGCATAAGTTTCTCCTCTTTTGCATTCTCTATAGAAGCTGAAGGTTGCATTTGCCTTATCCCTCTCGGGATTATTAGTAAGTATACGGTCAATCTCATTTATTTTATCCACGTACCCTTCATACAGCCTAATATGCGCTTCAAACTGCTGTTTATTTATTACGGTAATATCGTCTGTATACTGAAATCTGATTTTTTCAATCATAAAAAGCCCCCTTTATTTTAATGTATGAATACCGGTCTATGACAAGCCGTATTCATCACTAAAATATACGAGGCTTTTTTTAACTTATTCCTATATTTTAAAATATACTAGGCTTATTTACTTATTCCTATATTTTAAATATACGAAGCTTTTTAACTTATCCTATATTTTAAAACAAACCTACGATTCTGCCGTTCTCATCCACATCAATTTTTTCGGCAGCAGGAATTTTAGGAAGTCCTGGCATGGTCATCATGGTTCCGGTAATTGCAACCACAAAACCGGCACCCGCCGATACATATACTTCTCTTATATTGACAGTAAATCCGGTTGGACGGCCTAATTTGCTTGGATCATCGGACAGGGAATACTGATTTTTTGCCATACATATGGGCAGATTTCCATATCCCAGTTCTTCCAGCTTCTTTATCGCACTGTCGGCGGCAGGATCATATGTTACCTTGCCCGCACCGTATATTTCTTTTGCTATGATTTCAATCTTTTCTTTAATAGGCAGGTTTAAATCATATAGCGGCTTGTAGTTGCTTTGCTTTTCTTCCATTGTCTTAAGAAGCTTTTCAGCCAGGTCAATGCCACCCTTTCCGCCTTTTTCCCATACTTCGCAAAGAGAGAATTCACAATTTCTTTCTTCGCAAAAATGCCTTACAAAATCAATTTCTGCAGGTGTATCTGTCATAAAGCGGTTTAGGGCTACCACCACTGGTATGCCGAATTTCTGTACATTCTCAATATGCTTTTCCAGATTTACAATGCCTTTCTTTAAAGCATCCAAATTTTCGGCTGAAAGCTCGGTTTTTGGAATACCGCCGTTATATTTAAGAGCGCGTATTGTTGCAACGAGAACAACAGCATCTGGTTTAATGCCCGCAGCCCTGCACTTGATATTTAAAAATTTCTCGGCTCCAAGGTCTGCCCCAAAACCTGCTTCCGTAACAACTACATCGGCAAGCTTTAAAGCCATCTTTGTTGCCCTTATACTGTTACATCCGTGGGCAATATTGGCAAATGGGCCCCCATGAACAATAGCCGGAGTATTTTCAAGAGTTTGAATAAGATTAGGTTTCATGGCATCTTTAAGCAGAGCCGCCATAGCTCCTACCGCTTTCAAATCCTTGGCAAATACAGGTTTTCCGTCATAAGTATATGCAACAACAATTCTCCCCAGTCTTTCTTTTAGGTCCTCCATGTTTTCGGCCAGGCACAATACGGCCATGATTTCCGATGCCACAGTAATTACAAAATGGTCTTCACGGACCACTCCGTCCGCTTTCCTTCCGAGTCCTACAACAATATTTCTAAGTACCCGGTCATTTATATCAACACAGCGTTTCCATACAATCTGGTTAGGGTCTATATTTAACTCATTGCCCTGGTGAATATGGTTGTCCAGCATTGCCGCAAGCAAATTGTTGGCTGATGTTACCGCATGAAAATCTCCGGTAAAATGCAAATTCAAATCTTCCATAGGCACCACCTGGGCATATCCGCCACCGGCTGCGCCGCCCTTTATTCCGAAGCAGGGTCCTAAAGAAGGTTCACGTAAGGCTACAACGGATTTTATGTTCATCTTTCCTAATGCCTGCCCAAGCCCTATGGTAGTCGTTGTCTTTCCTTCTCCTGCGGGTGTCGGATTTATGGCCGTAACCAGTATGAGTTTTCCGTCGGGTCTGTCTTTTATCTTTTCCCATAATTCATCAGAAAGTTTAGCTTTATACTTCCCGTAATACTCCAAATCCTCCTCCGGAATTGATAACTTTTTAGCCACTTCACTTATGTGCTTTAAATTTGCTTTCTGAGCTATCTGTATATCGGACTTCATCTTTTCCCAGCCTTTCTGTATATTATAACTAAAACTATTGTAGCATATGAAATAATGAGGTCAAGTTAAAAATGGCAATATAACCAATAACTTATGCTTATATATGTTAATTTTCTCCAATGATTAGATTTTGTAACACATAATATTTTATCAACAGATTTTAATTCTCCCCACCAATATGATTACTCTACTTTAAGGATACTTCTTTATCGATTAATAATGGAGCGTATTAGCTTATCTAAAATGTGTCATTTTATTTTGTTAGAAACTCTTATTTTTTTGCTTACCCTAATCAAGTTAATATTTCTTATTATATTGGCACAAATGAAATAAATTTGATATAATATACAGGCTATGAGTATTTTTAAAGATTTATATCAATTCTTAAAACATAAAAAAAGTAACTTTAATCATATTACTGCAGAAAGGAATTTACTATGAAATACGACACTATTATTTTTGACCTGGACGGAACATTACTGAATACATTGGATGATTTAAAAGACAGCCTCAATTTTGCACTGGCCAAACATGGCTATGAAGAAAAAACCCTTGAGGAAGTCAGAAGATTTGTCGGGAACGGTGTACAAAAACTTGTGGAACGTTCTCTGCCGGCAAACACATCCACCGAAGATATGCAAAAGTGTCTTGCCACCTTCAAAGAACATTACAAAGACAATATGCAAAACAAGACCAGGCCTTATGACGGAATAAAAGAATTACTGGCTGAGCTTAAAAACAGCAATTATCGTATGGCTATAGTATCAAACAAATTCGATGCAGCGGTTAAGGCATTGGTAAAAGACTATTTTGGCGAGTATATTACAGTTGCCATTGGGGAATCTGCGACCGTTAAAAGTAAACCTGCTCCCGACAGTGTTTATGCAGCAATAAAAGAAATGGGCTCAGACATTAAAAATGCTATTTTTGTAGGGGATTCAGAAACAGACGTTCAAACCGCCAAGAATGCCGGTCTGCCTTGTGTCGGCGTAACCTGGGGTTTTCGCACCCGTGACATATTATTAAAAGAAGGAGCCGATTACATAATCGATACTCCTAAGGAATTACTGGATATCATAAAGTAATTTTTAGATTTTTTATCATATGAATGGTCAAACCGGCTATATATTATTTAAAATTTTTTAAATCATACCTAAATTTATAAGTTTTATTAAGTATAAATTATTTTTAATTTTAAGGTTTTTATTTAACTTGTTCCTATTGTTAAAGAATGGGTTAGCTTAATCATTTTTGCTCATTTATGCTATATATAGATTATAGATAAATGCCGGATTATGCTGTAGCGCATATTCCGGCATTTTTATAAAATATTTTAGTGTATTAAGGTATGCATATCCCAAACAAGACTTTATGGAGTTAACCGTTCTTCCATTAAGAAAAATAATTTTCGACACTTCCTTAAATTGGTCTATTTAATTTTCCCTTTTCTTTTTAGGTCCTCAATAATATACTTCAAATATAGTTCAACAATATTGATATCCGAGCATTTATACAGCATACGAGAGCCAACCACATCTTCAATCTCGTTAAATATAAGTTCTCCCTTATCACCGATCAGAAAATCAATCCCTACCAATCCGAATTCAAACTCCCGGATAATTGTTTGGACCAAACTTATTTCCTCTTCATTAAGATTATATAGCCTCACATCCCCTCCTAAGGAAAAATTGGCCCTAAACCCTTCTTTTGATGTCCGCAAAACCGCAGCGATAATTTCTTTACCTATAACATAAACCCTAAGATCCTGATGTTTCATCCCTGTCAAGGGCTGAACCACCACATCCGAAGAGCCTATACCATTAATTATCTCGTCAAAACGGTCTTTAAAATCCTTATGACTTTCAACCAAAAATACCTGCCTGCCCCCGTGTCCGTCCACAGCTTTAATTACCGTGTTATAAGATATATCCAAACCGTTCTTTACCTGAAAATTCCTGTAAAAGCAAGTATCCACCATGGGTATTCCTGTTTTTGCCAGATATTGATAAGTCTTAGCCTTATCGTTGCAGATTTCGGATATAAAAGAATTATTATAGACCGGAATTCCCATAAGTTCCATATGTTTTGACAAAAGCGGATATATTGCCCTGACAACGGCAAAATCGGGAAGTTTTAAATCCATTGTTCGGTGAGTTAAAAAAAGTCTTCCGTTTTTAACCCCGAATTTTATATCTTCAATCAAAAGCAGCCTGAAATTAACTCCCAGCTTTTTTCCTTCTTCTATATAAAAATCTATATAATGCTTATTGTAATCGGCACTTTCTTTAAAATAAACCAGCCACGCTTCCAATCTTCTGCCTCCAAACATTTTATAAAAATTGATTTCCTTATATCTGCAAAATATCCCGATAACTATAATATAATAATGGTTTTAGGTATTTAAAAGCCCTCATTCATTTGTATTTTTCCTACGTCATTTCGAATATATTAATACATTTCAGTTTTATGGTAACATCATGTATTGCTTGTGTCAAATCCCCCTATTTTTAGTTTTTAATAAAAATCAAATAGACCTTTTAAAGTAAACCGTCAAATAGGATAAATTCTAAAAATATAAAAGCAGCTATTAACTATTAAATAGCTGCCTTATTTAACATTATATTATTTAGCATATTATTTAGCCCGTTATATAACTCCTATCATAATTCCGGTTAAAATAACTGCGGCGCAAAGCAATTTATAGGCAATATTCTTTTCCTTAAATAAAAACTTTCCTGCAAGAATTGCAACGAGACACCCCGATTGCTTTATTAATGTCATTACCGTAACTTTACTTCCTTCCATCCCGTTGGCTATAAATAGAGCCCTGTCTGCAATGATAAACAAAAAACTCATAAGCCATATCCAGCCGTTTTTAAAAGCACTTTTCCACCTTATTTTTGCCTTTGCTATAAAGATATAAAGCATATAAAACAAAAGTAAAAATAACATATACCAATACTGCAGCTGAGAACTGGTTACGCTTTTCATAAGTATTTTGTCCATAAGGCCCGATAAAGCATTAAGAAGGCATGACAGTATAGCCAACACTACATATACAGTTTCAACGCCTTCTGCCTTGTTTGATGACATCTTTCTTGTTCTGTTGAGCATAAAAAGCCCCAGGCATACCAACAAGAGGCCGGCTATCTGATATACCGAAAGCACTTCCTTTAATACCGCAAGACCCAGTAATGTTGAAAACAAGACCCTTGATAAATCCAGTACCCCGTATATACTGATCGGCATCTTGTCAATTGCCTTAAATCCGAATAACCAGGCCAAAAATATGACAAATGATTTTATTGCTATCCAAAATAAAAAAGATGGATTAATCCCCATCGCATTCTTGCTGTCCGGAAGGATAATTACAAAAGCCAGGGCTGTATATACAATTAGGACTTCCATTACAGTACTGCTTATCAGAGCTTTTTTCTTAATAACTTCCCTTGCACCTTTTATTAAACCATAAAGTAATACTAACAGAATCCACATGTCAAACCTACCTGTCTGCATAAAATCCTGTTACATATTACCTTATAATTTTTGTCATGTCTATGGACGATATGACGATATTTGATTTAAAAACTCACATTTTAAAGACAAATTTACATAACTTTTTAAACTCAGCCGGTCAGAAGATTTTTAAATATTCTATTTACATTGCCGGCGACATACCGGCTTTTTTTTGTTTCTGTTCCGACAGGATTAATTACTTTATAAATTAATCAAAAAAATTCAAAATCTAAACTGATATGTTACTCTGATAAGATTACTTTCCTATTAAAAATGCTGCAGAAATATCTGCAGCGTACTATAAATCGATTAAATGGCAGCTCAATAAATTATCCATTTAAATATTGGGTAACATTGCCTTATAATATTTTTTTACTATAAGTTTCATTGTATTTTTGATTTTATGTGGGTAATTATTGCGTCTGCCGCATTGACACCGGTACAGTCATATATATTCTTAAAATGGGCATTGGAGTTAACTTCGCATACTAAAGGTTCATCATTTTTACCAAACAATATGTCAACTCCGGCAAAATCCAAACCAAGCACTTCACAGCTCTTTAATGCCAAATCAACCTGCTCTTTTGTCGGCTGATAAGCTTTCATCTTTCCGCCTATAGTAAGGTTTGCCCGAAAATCCCCGCTATCGGAGTACCGATACATGGCTGCTATTACTTGCTTTCCCACTACCTGCAGCCTTATATCCCTGCCGTGGCTTGATTTAATATATTCCTGAAAAAGCATGGGCTTTGCTCCGATTTGCTTTACTGTGGCGGCAAGCTCATCCATATCCTTTACAAGATAAACCTGCTGGCCGAAAGAACCGAAACATTCTTTAACAACCATGGGGTATCCCAGTCTTTCTGCAACATCTTCAAGAAAATATAAATCGGTATAGCCTATATTGGTAAAAGTCATAGGGGCTACAATAGTCTTTGGCATAGGTATGTCAGCACCGGAAAGAAGCAAATGGGTCATGGACTTATCGTCGCAGGCATAAATCGCCTTTGACGAATTAAATACTCTATATCCCATAAGCTCCAGATATTCGGCAAGTCTTACGTCCTTGTCCAGAAACAGGACAAAATCGGCTTCAGGCTGAAAACTTTTCCTTAAATTTTTAACAGGAAGCTCAATCAGCAACTGAGCATTGGTCTTTTTTATTAGTTTTATTCCCTGTCTTATTGCAGCATCTATAAGCCACTGATGGATTTCATTAAATTTATTTGAATTTAGAAACTCATTTACTACAAGTAAGCCTGTCATTTATACATACCTTCTTAAATTTAATGTAAGTGTAGTGTAATAAATTCAAAATTCAATTAATAATACTTATTTATTATTTTATTACCTAAGTATTACTATACTTATAATATTGTTCAATAAGATAACGTCTTTTCGGACCTAAAAAATCGCATCTTGAGTAAATGGCACTATAATCAACCCAACTTCCGTCTATATTTCCATTGCATAAGATTTTATTTCCGGCATCCTTTCTATATAAGAAGCCAGTTATCCGCAATACTTGCAACAAAAAACATACTCATGCATAAACTCTTTACGTTCCAATACTACGTTATCCCTGTAGCCATTTTAAAACATTTTTAGCCGTTATTCAATATTTATGGTATTTGTTATACATCATTTTAGTATTTGTGCAGTCAAAACCAACAATCGTATATTGATAAAAATAATGCTACCAACTATCGTTTATTGATAATTGGTAGCATTATTTTTATCAATTAATTTCAGTCGATTATATCTTACTAGGAATAGGCTTTATTAATTTTATAATTGAGATTTGATACTTTTAGTTATAATACTCATCATATCTTTGAAAATAGCTCAGATCAGCCCGTTATCCGCAAGGAACTGTTCATACTCTTCCATAGTCATCAGGATCTTTCTGGGTTTTGTTCCTTCTTCAGGTCCGACTACACCCACACTTGCCAACTGGTCCATAATTCTTGCGGCTCTGTTAAAGCCAATCCTGAATTCTCTTTGGAGCATTCCAATGGAGGCCTTATCCTTTTCTATAATGAACCTGCCCGCATCCACAAAGAACTCGTCTCTGTCATTGGCCATGGCTGCACCGGAATCGCCTGCCTGAACGGTAGCAATTTTTTCGTCGACTTCCTCGCTGTAATTTGCCCCGCTGTTATTTTTAATTATATAATCTACAACGGCACTTACCTCTTTTTCGGAAACATATGAGCCCTGGATTCTTACAGGTTTTGGATAGCCGGAGGGGAAGAAAAGCATATCCCCTTTACCAAGAAGCTTTTCTGCTCCCGAGCCGTCTATAATAGTCCTTGAGTCTACCGCAGACGAAACCGCAAATGCTATTCTGGAAGGGATATTTGCCTTAATAAGGCCGGTTATAACGTTAACCGACGGCCTTTGGGTGGCAATAATCAAGTGGATTCCCGCCGCTCTTGCCATCTGAGCCAAACGGCAGATCGAATCTTCCACTTCACTTGGCGCCACCATCATCAAATCTGCAAGCTCGTCAATAATTATTATTATCTGCGGCAGCTTCTTATAATTTTCTTCATCAGCAAGTTCCTTAATTTTTTCATTATATCCTTTTAAGTCACGGACACCCATTTCGGCAAATTTTTTATAACGGTCCGTCATTTCGATTACGGCCCAGTTAAGTGCCGCAGCCGCCTTCTTCGGGTCGGTTACAACCGGTATCAATAGATGAGGAATACCGTTGTATACGTTTAACTCAACCACCTTGGGGTCCACCATGATCATTCTTACATCGGAAGGCTTAGATTTATATAAAATACTCATAATTAAGGTATTTATACATACCGACTTACCGGAACCGGTTGCACCCGCTATAAGAAGATGGGGCATCTTTGCTATATCTGTTACTACAATCTGCCCGCCTATATCTCTTCCTACGGCAAAGGCAAGGTCCGACGGATGGCTTGTAAATTCTTTGCTTTCTATCAGTTCCCTGAATGTAACCACAGAATTTTCTTTATTGGGAACTTCTATACCTACCGCCGACTTACCGGGTATGGGAGCTTCAATTCTTACTTCCGCAGCTGCCAGGTTAAGTTTGATATCGTCAGCCAGACTGGTAATACTTTTTACCTTGACTCCCTGTTCAGGCTGAAGTTCATACCTGGTAACGGTAGGGCCGCAGCTTACATTGGTAACAGTTACATGGACCCCGAAACTTTCCAGGGTACTTTGAAGTTTTGCCGCTGTTTCTTTCAGGGTCTTTTCCGTTATAAGTCCTTTTCCTGCCCTGGGTTTCGGAGGTGTCAACAAATCTACCGGCGGAAATACATACTCCTTTTCATCGGCTTCCTGACTTATATCCAACTTTTCTACTTGTGTAGAAGATGTTTTTTCATCAGCTTTTGAGCTTGTCAAACTTTGAGTCGGCTGTTCTACTTTTGTAGAATATTCATCATTATTATAATTATCAGCAGAAAAAATTTCCTTATCATTATAGGTGTCATTATAAACTTCATCTATAAAGCTTTCTTCTGCTGTATTATTAGCCTTTTCAAATTTATTCTTTAACTCATCTTCGTATGTAATAACTTGTCCGGCTTCACTGGCTGAATTAAATTCATCAGCCATACTCATACCGGTCTTATTTTCTTCCTCAATAAACAGATGATCCAGATTTACTATCGGAAGCTCGTCAATTTCTTGCTTAGACAATTTTTTACTCTTTCTTGCCGATAAGCTGACTACCTTGGCAGGCTCGTCCTGATTAGCGGCATTACTTTCGGTTTGCAGTTCGAAAGTCTTAAATTTGCGGCGCGGTACTTCTGTTTCCACATCGCTTTCTTCGATTTCTTCAGCTTTTCGTTGCATTCTGACTTGCTTTCTTTCTTTAAGTGTGCCCCTGCTTTTCTTTGCAATATATAAAAACAGGGCTTTACCTGTTATTACGATTAATGAAATCGTCATAACGGCAATTAAGATAATATAAGTGGCTGTAACATCAAAGGCCCCGCAAAGCATCATAACTAAAATGCCTCCGATAATACCGCCTCCGGACCTCTCCTTGCTGGAATTTATAAAATATTCAAATATCTTGGTGCTTTCATTATAGGGTTCGCAAATAAGCTGTATCAAAGCAGCCAGTGCTATTAAAAACACCGCCGCACTAAGCAGCTTTCTTCCTGCCGCACGGTTTCCAAGATTGGATATACGAAATGCGGTTCCAAAAAACAATATAAAAGGCAATATGTAAGCCTCCAAACCGATTATGCCAAATAAAAATCCGCTTACATACTTTCCTACTATACCGCTTAAATTAAAATAGCTTAAAAATATAAGAATAGATATAACCAGGGTAACAATAAGAATAATTTCTTCCTGTACCTGCTCATTATGTTTTACGGTTTCTTTAGCTTTTTTATGGTTACTTGCATTCTTCCTTGCTGTATGGTTTCGGGTCACTTTCTTGGAAGCCATGCGTTATCCCCCTTATAAGTTATTGATTTTCCACATTTTATTATACCTTTTGGGTTAATGTTATGCAAGCCAAATAAATACGGCCCGTTACATAAGGTAACGGAACCTGTTAAAGAGTTTAATAATTTTTACAAGAATTTCTTTTTTATCGGTAAACTCCTGCCTTTTTAGACCTTCGGGCATTTCCACCCTCTCTAAGTCAATTACGCGGACTGATGCCTCTTCATAATAATTCATGTAATTTTTAAGCTGCTTGTTTAAATCTGTACTGTCTGCAACCAGCATAATCTCCGTACTTAAATAAACGCTTCTTAAATCCATATTAAATGAGCCTATTATAGATATATTATGGTCAATGGTAATACTTTTTCCGTGATAAGATATGCCACCCTCATACTCATATATATTAATTCCGGTATCCAGTATTTTCCCCTTATGGAGCATATAATCCGAAGCTCCGAAAGGGTTATCATTGTTGGCCGGTGAGTTGGTCATAAGAGTAACATTGGCCTTGCCTTTGCAGACCTCCTTCAAAGCTTCATACATCATTTCATTGCAAATGATATAAGGAGTATGAATTTTAACTTCTTCTTTTGCCTTTTTCATAAGGCTTATAAGAGAGTAAAACAATGTCGGCTCTTTTGCTTTAATATGTACCGGATTGGTAAGGAATGAAATCTTGTTAACCTTATACGTAACAGCCGTATAATCAAATTCCTCAGTCAAAAACGGGTATTTTTGCATAGTTTCCAGATATATGTTTTTAAGTTCCTCTACGGCTTTAAATACTTTTTTCTTTTTGCCTTTAGAAGCTTTGTCATGAAAGTATCTGCACTCTTTCATATTCCAGATTTTATCGAAATAATTATATAATTCATAAATTGAGCTGTCCCGCGTATCAGGTCTTGTATTATAAACCAAGACATCCCTGTCATAGTTTTTATGGCCGTTTTCTCCCAGGAAATTATCATTTGTGTTTCTTCCGCCCAAAAGGTACAGTTCGTTATCGATTATAAGATATTTATCATGCAGTCTGCCCATGCTTTTCCAGGGTTTTAATATATTTATTGGATTGTAAATTTTTATTTCTACATTATCCAAAGTCGACAAAGCCATAAAATAAGGGTTGTTTTTCATATGTATCATTTCACAGTAGCCGTCAATTAAAATTTTTACCTCTACTCCTTTGTTTGCCGCATTGTAAAGAGCCGCCAAAACCTTTTTACCGCTATTATCAGCCCTGAAATCAAATGTAGATAATATTATCCTTTCACTGGCCCTTTCTATCATCCTAAGTCGTTCAATCAGGGCCTGCATATTGTCTTCTATAACACATGCCCTGTCACAGGAAACCTGATCCGAAAAGAAGTCATCCGGATCAAATGAACTTATATATTCTGCACTGATTTTAGGCTGCCTTTTATATACAATTACCACACTAAATATAACATATGTAATAAATGCAACCACAAAGAGTAAAACTGCAATTATTATCTTTTTCAAAGCACTTCACCCTTGTTATATCCTATGTGTTAATTATGTCATTTAATTTTATGTGACGGCCTGTTTCCTTTATGTTTAGTCATGGCAAATCTATGAAACTTTGGTCTTAACTAGAGTATAATTAAATTTTATAAAAAAAACAATGATTTCCCGCATCCGGACCGCGGGAAACCATCATCTTTAACATTCATTTTATTTTATTTAGTTTTATTTAATTTTTAATGATATCATTTATAAAATGGCATCAGTATAAAAGCTTTTAATAATAATGCATCAGTAAACCGAATTATAATCAAACTTAAAACTTAATTACCTGTCCCGGATAATAATCCATATTCAGATAATCCTTCATATCTGTTGAGATTATTCTGTGAACAACATAATTTTCACCTTCACGGCGGGCCACCACCCTGCCGTGTTTTAACATTATTTCTTTATACTCGGGCTCTGCTTCCTTTGGGGTTTGATTAACAGCCCTATGATTGACATAAATTCTCTCAAGCGGTACTACAGTATATAACATACTATACCTTCCTTCCGAATTAGTTATACACTGGCTCTTATTTTCCGTTCTTTTGCTTTTTTCTGGCTTCAATCATCTCGTTCATTTTAGCCAGAGCTTCTTTTATACCTCCAACCTCATCGATTATTTTTAATTTCACAGTTTCGGCTCCTACCAGGATAGAACCTACGTCCTTAGCCAACTGGTTGGTGGCAAGCATAAGATTTTTAAACTCCTGGTAGCTGATACCGGAATGGTCTACCACAAACCTTATGATACGGTCCTGTATCTTTTCAAAATACTCAAAAGTCTGAGTTACGCCTATTACGGTACCGTTCATGCGTACAGGATGAATAATCATTGATGCGGTCGGTACGATAAAGCTATAGTCTGCCGAAACAGCCAGTGGCACACCTATCGAGTGACTTCCTCCCAAAACTAAAGATACTGTCGGCTTACTTAGGGATGCTATCATTTCGGCTATGGCAAGTCCGGCCTCTACATCTCCACCTACGGTGTTAATTAAAATTAACAGGCCGTCAATCTCATTACTGTCCTCGATTGCGGCAAGCTGAGGAAGAACATGCTCATATTTAGTGGTTTTATTATGTTGAGGCAGGCACTCATGCCCTTCGATTTCCCCTATAATCGACAGCAAATGTATTTTATGTTCTTTGTTATTATTATCCAGTACCGTCTGGCCGTATTCGGATATTTTATTATCCTTTAATTCTTCATTTTCTTTTTTTAGCTTTTCCTCTTCCTGTTCTTCCATGGTAGATTTTTTTTGATTGCCTTCATCATCGGCATCATTGTCTGTGCCTTCATTTGCAGTCTTTGTTTCATTTTCCGCAGAATTTATCATATCAAAATTAAATTTTTCCTTGCTTTCTTTGTTGCTTCTTGTGCCTTGCATATGCTTCTCCTTTTATTTTTTTGCATAATTTCCATACTATTATGTGATAAATGCAAAAATTTATGCAAAGCACTCCAAGCAGCAAATATAATGTTTATTTGTCTGTATTGTTATTCCAATAAGTTTTCATATTTTTCTTTTCTATATCAATAACAAAATTTCTTTTTATAAGGAGAAAATACTCCAATTCTTTTAAAATCTGATATAAAACAGCCCTATATTCAAACTCCTCTCTTGTTGTCGGCAGTTTATCCTGTTTATAGTGATTATACAGATTTTTTAAATCCTCAAGTAAACCTTTAGCATTATTCATCTCATGAAAACTGTCCGCAATCCTATTTAAAAAATCTGCCAAAGGAATAGACTGTTTTAATAAAACCGGAATATTGGAAATATCACGGCTTATGTCTTTTAATACCTCGATTTGATGCTTTCTCATTTCCAGATAAGTTATCAAATATCTTGTATCGGATAATAGCCTGTTGCCGGCATCTTCATAAGCCTTATGAAGAAGTTCCTCAAGCAAAGTTTCTAAGTCTCTGAAATTAATGATAATATTTTCATTATTCAGACTGCCTTGATCCGATATCCCGGATTCAGTTTCAATACCTGTAAATACCGGCTTTTCTTTATTTGGTAAATCATCCGAAAAATCCTGAATAAGACAGGCTTTTTTGTTCTTAAGAGCAAAGGCCATGGCTCGTAACACTTTTTTGAATTCAATTTCCAATAAATATTGCTTTATAAAAATTTCTTTCCTGTAACTTGGCATGAACATATTGACTGCTACTCCTATGCCCATCCCTATACCAAGAATCATCACTTCATTAAAAAAAAGCTGTGGATCCATCCTTTTTTCTATAAGAAAATGGGTCATCAAAACCGAATTCATGGATATACCCTCTTTTAAATTAAACAGATTGCTTAACCCTGCAAAAATCAGAACAAATATTCCGAAAACCCAGGGATTATACCCAAACCCGTTAAACAGCAAATAAGAAACTGTAACCGCCAAAAGGAATGATATAATCCTCTTTGCAGCAATACTTAGGGTTTCTTTTTTTGTATTTTGAATGGTAAGCAGGGTTATTATACCGGCAGAGGGACTGTATGATAAACCAAAAAGTTCTGCAAGAATTATGGCAATTGCCGAACCGATACCGGCTTTGAATATATACCACGGATTTACCTTATTTAGTTGTACTTTTTTTATATTATCCTTCCTAAAAATATAATCCACCCCCTATAAGGGCAATATTTAAGGTCATAAAGTAAATATGCAGTCAGCCGAAAAACCGGCTTATTACTCCGACTTAATGAAATCATATATTGACTTTAGATCCGTTGTCAATAATCATTAAGTGCTGTTTTCATATCAAAAAAACTGTCCCAAATCATTCCGAAGGGACAGTTTTTAAATATAGATAGAAATTTTTGTTTAACACTTATTTTTATTATGACTTAGCTGTAACTTTTATTATCCTTGTTTAGTCTATTCATGGCGTCCATTATCCTGGTAAACTTTCCGACCAGATATCCTGTTGTAAGAAATGATATCAAAGTCCCGATTCCGAATACTCCACCCAATATAACCCCGAGAATTGAATATAAAATGTCACAGCCTGTTCTTAAAACAGCATAAGATATGCCCGTCAGAGAATTTACCTTGTAAAGTACTGCATCCAGGGCGTTCATACCCAGCTTAAAATAAATAAGCATAGCCAAGGCTGCTGCAAGTAATATTTCACCTATTACATAAACAGCCAATCTTCCCAAAAAATTTAATTCACCAATCTTAAGCGGTGCGAAAATCCAGTTATAAAAATCTATAAAATAACCGGATAATAAAGCATATATAACGGTTCCTAAACCTAAATTCCCCTTAGCCACGATAGCTGCAATTAAAATTACGATTAAATTATATATCAGTGAAGCTTGTCCGATTGATATATTCAAAGAACGTGATATACCGTCACATAATACTCCTATAGGATCGCTTCCCAAACCGCTTTGCAAAAAAAGAGAAATTCCGCATCCGACACCATTTATGGCTATAAATACGCCCATCAGCTTTTTTATCATGCAGTTTAAACCTCCAGTCCTGCCCAATTAAAGCTTTACAAGCATAGCATATAAACTCACCGATTCCAATTTAAGAATAATGGAAATTTGTATAAAATTCGGCAGAAACTTGGCCTACATTAAATAAGGGTATACCGATATAACTTAGATTATACCGGCATACCCAGTATTAGCTTCAATAAATCATGATTTTGCCTTATGCCTTTTGAAGGCCTTTTTGAATCTTATAAGGTGATTTTAATCCTTTTTTTACTTCTGTTCTTTGAATAACCAACTCACTTGCAGCCATTTCATCATCATTGTCAATGCTGCATTTTGTGATAGTAAGGTCATCGTTCAGGCGGATAATATTTCCTTCCTCGTCCATAAGTTTTACATATTCGGTTTTTGTTCCTTTGCTGTGTTTCTTATAAATCAGACCGTTTTTCTTGCAAGCTTCTTTAAATGCTTTTTCACTGGTTATTTTGCCTTTTCTTAACATATAAATCAACTCCGATCTTCAGTAACCAATTCCATACTTGATATAACATTTGTATCAAATACGCAAATTTGGTTTTCAATATATGATATGTTAAAGGTATGAAAAAATTTACCATATTCAGTCGGCATATATGGCTGATTAGGCAGGTAAAATGTACCGATAATTAGTTTATATTTATATTTAATATTTAAGTAGTCACAATATGTACATCTTAGCTTCTTGGTATCAATCATATCTTCGGTGACCGATATTAAATCACCTTTAAACAGAAACGGTAAAAACTCATTTCGGTATATTTCTACAAATTTAGTATAATCTTTTAATCTTCTTAAATCAAGTATATATTCATTATTTACATTTAATTTACATCTTATAATAGCAGGTGTCCTGACCCGGACACCAAATTTATTAGTAGGATTAGTAGTCCACCATCTTGCCAGCGAAAAATCCATATAAAAGTATATTCCGTTTCCCAGCCAATGATGCTTATTAGGTCTGCATTTAAATCCGGATTTTAAAATACTTTCTGCATTGCTAAGATCGGTTCCGTGATAAGCCTCTATTATTACGTTAGAATCCATACTCCGCCTCTTAAAATAAATACTTTGTTAACATTAAGCCAAATAGTACAACCATTAATTGGTATTATAATACATTTTTATCTTTTTGTAAATATTTTACTACAAAATTAGCAAACCGGATAAGTTGTGTTATTCTACAACTTATCCGGCTGTTTACAAATTATTCACATTTTGTTTACAGTTTATTTACGGTGTCAGGTACCATTATTCTGTTACTTCAATCTTTCGAATTTCTTTTGTCCTGATTTCCCTGCAAATTTCTTCAATAAACTGAGTAAGAGGTTTCGGGCCCTCATCGCCCAGGTAACGGCTTCTTACGGAAACCATACCTTCTTCCTCTTCTTTCTGACCGACTATAAGCATATAAGGAATACGGTCCAGTCTTGCTTCCCTGATCTTATAACCGATCTTTTCTGCTCTTTCATCCACGGTTACAAGAACGTTATTATTCTGCAGTTCTTCCTTAACTTTACGCGCATATTCATGATACTTTTCGGAAATAGGTAAGATACGAACCTGTTCGGGACACAGCCAGGTAGGCAGCATGCCTGCATATTTTTCGATAAGCCATGCCAGTGTCCTTTCGTAACAACCGATACTTGTTCTGTGGATGATGTAAGGACGTTTCTTTTCGCCGTTGGCATCCACATAAGTCATATCGAAACGTTCAGCCAGTATGAAGTCCAGCTGAATGGTAATCATAGTATCTTCCTTGCCGTATACGTTCTTTGCCTGAATATCCAGTTTCGGTCCGTAAAATGCTGCCTCGCCCTCGGCTTCAACGAAATCTACGCCGTTTTTGATTAGCATTTCACGCATCTTGTTTTGCATTCTTTCCCAGTCTTTTTCATCGCCCAGGTATTTTTCCTTATTGTTGGGGTCCCACTTGGACAAACGATAAGTAACATCCTTGTCAAGGCCCAAGGTCTTTAAGCAGTACATGGCAAGTTCCAGACATCCGGCAAATTCTTCTTCAACCTGCTCGGGAGTAACAATCAAATGGCCTTCGGAAATGGTAAACTGCCTTACTCTGGTAAGACCGTGCATTTCTCCGGAATCTTCGTTTCTGAACAGGGTTGAAGTTTCTGCATATCTGCAAGGCAGGTCTCTGTAACTTTTCGGTGACTGCTTATAAACATAGTATTGGAAAGGACAGGTCATAGGACGAAGGGCGAATATTTCGGAATCATCCTTATTTTCATCCCCGATTACAAACATTCCCTCTTTATAATGATTCCAGTGGTCGGATATGATATACAAATCCTTCTTAGCCATAAGAGGAGTTTTGGTTCTCATATAACCTCTGCGTTCCTCTTCGTCCTCTATCCAGCGCTGAAGGGTCTGAATTATCTTGGCACCCTTCGGCATAAGAAGAGGCAGTCCCTGACCGATTACATCCACTGTAGTAAATATCTCCAACTCTCTTCCCAGCTTATTGTGGTCCCGTTTCTTGATATCTTCCAAATGAGCCAAATATGCATCCAGATCGGCATTTTTATTAAATGCGGTACCATATACTCTTGTAAGCATTTTATTTTTTTCCGAGCCTCTCCAGTATGCACCTGAAGAAGAAATCAGCTTAATAGCCTTTAATTCCTTGGTATTCATCAGATGAGGACCTGCGCACAAATCCACAAATTCTCCCTGTTGATAAAAAGTAATCTCCGCGTCTTCAGGAAGTTCCTCAATCAGTTCAACCTTATAAATTTCACCCTTTTCCTTCATAAATGCTATAGCTTCATTTCTTGGTAAACTGAAGCGTTTAATCTCATGGCCTTCTTTTATAATTTTTTTCATTTCTGCTTCCAGTTTATCAAGGGCTTCCCGGTCAAAAGGAGCTATATCAAAATCATAATAGAAGCCGTTTTCAATGGCTGGCCCAATAGCAAGTTTAGCCTCCGGATAAAGCCTTTTAACCGCCTGAGCAAGAACATGGGATGCGGTATGGCGGTAGGCAGCCTTGCCTCCATCATCGTTAAAGGTTAAAATATTTAAGGTGCAATCTTTATCTACCACGGTGCGAAGATCAACAACCTTACCGTCAATTTCGGCTGCGCATGCGACTCTTGCCAGGCCTTCGCTTAAGTCCTTGGCTATTTCATATACGGACATTCCGCTTTGATACTCTTTTACTGATCCGTCTTTTAAAGTTATTTTCATTATAGAAACTCCTTTCTTTTAGATGTAAATATCATTTACAATCTTTTAATTAAATGTAATCATTTTTCCCGACATTAATTTTTTAATGTCATAAATTGAGCCATGTATCATTTTGATAAAATCTTTAAGTTACATTTTTATTGCAGGCAAATGCCGTCAATATAATGTTTGTGACTCATTATTCCAAAAGTGCTTCAACAATATAACAGGTTTATCACGCGAAATCCGGGTAATTTATTAAAATAGCAACCAAGTATTTAATTAAGATTTCAATTAAAAAAGCCCGTCTCTTCCGATTTATTCTGTTAAACCGGAAGGGACGAGCATATTAATATGCCGCGGTTCCACCCTTCTTGGCGCAATGCGCCCACTCAATTTGATTATAACGGAATCACCGGACCTTATTAGGGCCACTCCGAGGCGGTTTTCCTATACTTCCGAATAAGATACTTCCACCAAATGTATCTCTCTCTGTAATCTTCCGTATAGTACTCATCTCATCAACGTGTTATCACTATATAACTTTTAAATTACTATAGCATTATGATATGCAAATTTTAGATAAAAATCAAGATAAAACTTTTTACAGTCTAATTTTTTTAACCTTTATTATAATAAGCTTTCCGCTATTCTTACAATCAATGGTATAGTTGCCGCACAAAAGAGTACCGCCAGTGTAAATATTTCCGCTGCCAGTACGGAATTCTTCTTATATTTTATAGAAAACAAAATAACCGTTGTCGCAGAAGGTGATGCTGCCATTATAACAGCTATAGTTTTTACTGTATCGTTAACCGGAAGCTTAACAATCAGAGCCGTTATAAGCAAAGGTAACAATATAAGCTTTATAAAAAGCACATAATACATTCTTATATTTCTTATTAAAATTTTTATTATATTGGTTTTACCGATAGTAACTCCCGCTACCAGCATAGCTAAGGGCGTATTTAACGAAGCCACATGATTTAGAGCATCGTAAAGAACTTTCGGCACTTTTATCTGCAATATAAAACATATCAGGCCAAGAAATATTGATATTATTGACGGTGATAAGAACATACCTGCCATTTTCCTAAACTTCAGTTCTTTAATGCCTGACATCATCATAACTCCGTGGGTCCATATCAGAATATTGAACAAAGTTATATAAGCTGTAACATAAAACACTCCTTCACTGCCGTATATGCCGCTTACAAGCGGAATACCCATATAGCCCACATTGGCATATGAGGAAGCAAAACGTTCCACTTCAACGTTTTCATTTTCAATAATCTTACTACTACGCTTACCGTCTTCAGTTACGAAAATCCGCTTCTTTTTCCTTATAAGTATGTAAGAAACCGAAATACCTACCACATGGACCACGGTGGCAAAAAGTAAAGAAAGCAGCAATCCCTCCATCAGTTCCGTACTGAAATCTCTCTGGTATGATACAAAGATAACTGCCGGCGTAACTAAATACAGTAAAATATCCGAAAGTTTTCTGTTGGTTTCGTCATCAATAAGTTTGACTTTGTAACAGATAACTCCTATCAATATAATTATAAAAATAATAAGAATCTGATTTAGCAATATACCGGATAACGACATATAAAACCCCTTTGGTTAAATAAGGATAGTTTAAATAATTATTTTATGTTTCCTACCAAACATATGGAGGAATTGGATATATCCAAATATTTGATTACAAAATCCTGCACATCTTCAATGGTTACTTTATTAATACCCTCAATCGTTTCATCCAGAGGTACCAACCTGCCTCGGTTAAGCATAGATTTTCCGTTGGCATTCATCCTGTTTTTTGCCCCTTCACTTCCCAAAATAAGCTCCGTCTTTATCTGTTCTTTTGTCATGGCAAGTTCGTCAGGGGTAATCCCGTTTTTCCTTAAATCTTCTATTTCATCGTAGATCATATTTAATACCGTATCTTTTTGGCCGGGGTTCATAGCCGCATATATATGGAGCAGACCTGTCGTCTTATATGAACTGCCGTATGAATAAATAGCATATGTCAGTCCGGCTTCTTCCCTCACCTTTTGGAACAATCTCGAATTGACACTTCCTCCGAGGATGGAATTAAGTATTGACAGAGCAAACCTTTCTTCCGACAAGAAGGATATGCAATCAAAAGCCATATTTATGTGAAGCTGTTCAATATCCTTACGTTTTTTGCATACCACCTTGCGATAAACCGGTTTTTCGGGAGGGATATAGTCCTTTATGCCTTTAGGTCTGATTTTACCGAATTCCTCTTCAACAAGTGCAAGAATTTCTTCCCTGTTAAAATTGCCGGCTATAGAAATTACGATATTTTCGCCTGTATAAAATGTATGCAAAAAATCAAGAATTTGCTCCCTGCTTATCTTCCTTACCGTAGTTTTTTTACCTGAGATAATATATCCCAAAGGATGATCCTTCCAAATTCTTTGCTGAAGCAAATCATGAACCAAGTCTTCAGGAGAATCTTCATACATATCAATCTCTTCCAAAATAACGCCCTTTTCTTTTCTTAAGGCTTTTTCGTCAATCAGAGAATTATTTAGCATATCCCCGATAATCCTTATTGCCATCGGCAAATGCTCACTAAGGGTTGTCGCATAGTAAGAAGTACATTCCTTACTGGTATATGCATTAATATTACCGCCGATTTTCGCCATTTCATCAGCTATCTGTTTGGCGGTTCTGTTTTTTGTTCCTTTAAACATCATATGCTCTATTACATGGGCAATACCATTATTGCTTTCATCTTCATTAGCGGAACCTACCCTGACCCATACTCCAAAGGCGGCACTTTTAAGATATGGCATAATTTCCGTTACAACGGTTATCCCATTGGAGAGTTTATCAATACTAATCATTCAAAGTTCTTCCTTTCATTAGTGCAATGAAGAATAATACTAATGAAATATTGTAACATATTCGGCTTCAAATAACAATATTGTTATCCTCTCTAGGCTTACAAAGAAATATGACAATTAGGTACCACAAAACCCCTGCTATGTTCTGGTCTGTGACCGAAATCATAGCAGGGGTTTAATCAACCATGATTTTTATATATATGCTATAATGATATTTTATTTAACCTTATATTAAATATAATAAAGTGATAATCTTATCTTTTGGTACCTTATATCAATAAATAAGCCTAAGCACTGATAGGTTTTTTATAGTATACAAGACAAAAATAAACTAATAATCCTATTGTAAATAAGATAAATTTAAAAATATCTAATACATGATAAAATGCAAAATCAATCACTAAGCTTGCTATAACCAATAATATAGTCGTACTGATTTTATGTGCATTTTTTAAATTATATAAAGAATAAAATATGCACATTCCAATTAGTATAAAAAAAACTAAATAAGCAGGTGCTTCATCAAGCAAAGATAAAGATATAAGTACGGTACTTGTTGTCTGAAGCGTTAGCAATATAGGCTTCTTTATTGATATTTTTTTTCGTGACAGTATATCTATTGCTCCTAATAAACCGATACCAATAGCAAAATATATAACTGAAATTAATTCAACAGAATTTATTAAAATGCATATTAAGAAAACAGCAATAAAATCTATCATAATTAGTATCCAAGTGCTTCTTTAGCAGATTGTACTGCTACATTTGTTATAGCACCTGTTATTGCACCCTTTCCAGCATAATATAATCCACAGCTAATGGCACCGGCTACTACTCCGCCCATACCAGCAGTTACACCTACCAATGCACCGACTGTTGCACCCTTAACAAATCCTGATACTGCCCCAGCAAGCGCACCTACAGCTGCGTCTTTTACAACATCCCAAATGCCACCACCGTCGATACTATAAAGCTCATAATCATTAAGGGTTACAAATAATTCATTATTCATATTTATTCCCCTTTCTCATTTTAATAAATTATTTTTAGTCATTAAGAGCACTTTTAATAGCACCACCGATTGCGCCCCCAACTGCTCCAGCTGCACCGGCAACAACTTTAGCAGAAACTGTTACTTTAATTACCGGGATTACAACTGGTGCAAGAGTACCGCATGATGAAGCAAGCAAAACAGCCCCATGACATGTTTGGAAAACATTGTATTTTAGCAACTTTTTGTAATTTAATATGGTCAGCCTGCTTTAATTTATAATATATTTGGACTTATGCCGATATAAATATCGGTAATTACCCTATTATTCTGTTTTGATTGAACAAGATAAACTAAAGTAATGGGTTGAAGATTATTGTTTTCACCGTTATTGGCTATATAATCTTTAAACTTTTGAGCAGTTTCCATTAAAGCTTCCTGAAATTGAGCTATTGTAAATTTACCTGATCTTGATACTAAATTTTCCATTTCAAAAATTTGTCCAGATATAATATTCATTATTTTTCCTCCAATACGCATCATCTGTTATCTATACAATATATTTACATATATCACCATATATTAAAATGTCGTATTTGGAAAATTCTATAAACCAAATTATAACTTTTGAATTCATGCTACAATCTTGTATCTCCTATCATAAAAATAGGCTCTATGCCCAGAGTTTTGATTTGGTACACTATATTCCAACACTTGACATTGAGCCAAAACTTTATTTTAAAATTAGCGAAAACATATATACTCCTGCTACTAATATATTAAAATTATTTTTTTCTTATATTTATCCTTTCTTATTGTCAAATCATGTTCATTTTAAATATCCTTTTCTCTATTGCTTTGATATTTCTGCCAAATGGTTACTATGTAAATCTATATGATTCATGATTATTCCTGATACTAAGCTTTATAAATCTTCTGAGATTAACTTATTGACAATAAACTTTAGCTGTGTATCATATTTAAGCATTTCATTTATTGTCTTAAGTCCGCTTTCAATATTAATACCTTTTTTATAATCATAAATATTTGGGGTAACATAATAATCAGGTGCTGTTCCGTATTTTGAATTAGACATACCGTCTTTATTTATTCCGTAAGACCCCATAAAACTTATTAATATCCCGCTATTTGGCAATCTTATTACACAACTAGTATCTCCCAAACCTTCTCCTGCCGTATTTTGCCCTACCAAAATTGCATGATTGCCGTTTTTCATTATTGCAGCGAATGTGTCTGCAGCCGAACCTGTCGCCTCACAAATTAGTACATACATGTTTTTAAATATTGCGGGTTTTTTTCCCCATATTCAATTTTACGTTTATATGAGTAATATAAATTGGTTTTATTTTTTATTCCAATTACAGGATTCTTGATTATTTTACTTCTATACTCATATTTAAATGCAGAATGAAATTCTGTAAACGGTACATAGTACTTATATGTAAATTTGTATTCTTTATTTATAAAGTGATCTAAAATACCATCAATAAATGTCAATAGATGTCCGCCATTATTGTTTCTTATATCAAAAATTACAGTATCAATACTATCCTTCTTTTCAATAATCTCCTCTGAAAGCTTACGTATTTTATTAAGATATCTGATTTGAAAAGAATCTATCCTATAATAACAAATCCGTTTTACTTCATCTAATAAATAAAAAATTTCAGGTTGCTCTTCATTTAAGTTATAAATATATGAAAATTCATACTCAGGCGCATGATATAGATTATATTCTATCCCGTTATTCATTCGAACCGATACCGGTTCGCCTTGAACCTTATTAAAAATTAGACTACTAAAATATAATGCATTCTTCCTAAAACTGAAATTCTTATTTAATATACTTTCATGGTTGTCAATGAACTCCTGTACCGGCTGGCCATTAATATGAGTAATATAAGTGTCAAAAAATTCAGTCTCATAATACCTTCCGTCAATATACTTAAATTTTACTATGTCATCCAAATTATAATTTTTTACATTCTCATATAATAGATTTTTCCAATATTGAAGTCGTTCTATATATAAATTATTTTCCATGATATTGGACAAATTATTTACCTGAATATTTTCCAGAAAAACAGGGTCAGGAAACAAAAGATAAGTATGTGCACTTTTAACAGTCGAAAAATATTTATACAGAGTAAGATAAAATTCAAAATCATTTTTCGTATCTTCTATCAACTTACGAAACTTATCATTTTTCTCTTCAAAAACTATTCCGTATATTTCTTCATCTATATGAATCAATGGATAATTCTCATACATAAAATCTATCATAAACTGAAAATCAGCTGCTTTTTCTTCAACCGACAAAGAATCCGATTCCTTTTTATTGTTATTTACCAAATTATAATCCTTATAATTTATGCCTACATATGGTTTCCTGAATTTATCACTAAAAAAAATCAAATCTACAAGAAAATATATATCCCATATGATAATAATACTAAGAAATATTATCTTTATCATCTTTTTAATGTTATGTTTAGAAAACTTAATTTTAAACATATATTCTCCTTATTTGATAACCTCCTATGTTTTTTGAGGTTGGAAATCCATTTTTTTGAAAACATAGGAGGTTATTAATTTAATATAAAGATAAATCAGATCATACCAAAATTCTTAAGTTATGTATTGATATAATGTTAAATAACTAACGCCTCCACCGCCGTAATAACTACTGCTGGTTTGACTTTTTTCGATCCTTTCAAGTCTTGCCGTTTCGGCTTTATATGCTTTATCATAATAATAATCATAAATATGATCTTTTCCGGTTTCGTATATTCCATTTAATGTTATAAGCGTACCTGCTATTGATAAAATCGTACCAATAACGCATCCACCGCTTAATTCTAATATTTGATCATCAGGAATATTTTCAAAAGCCAAATCAGCAATAACCATCTACTTCACCTCATTCTCGTTGATTTTTATAGTAGTAATAATCATTATATGCATCAACTGTTCCGCGTCTGGTACCTTCTGCTGCTGCATTTTTATATTCACTGACAACATATTAACAACCGCTTTACCTACATCATAAACTATATAGCAACAGGTGCAAAAACAGGTACCAAAAGAATTATAATTGTCACTTCCTTTTTTAAAATATAAATTAATATTTAAGACACTGTCACACTAACATAAATTTACAATATATAACATGACATATTTGAAAAATTATTTATATATAATCAGCTAATACCTTGGCAGATAATGTTATGACACTATATAATTGTCAAGAATATCCTGCCACATAATAACATCATAACAGCTCTGATAATATGCCACTTTTGCCGCTTTCAATTCAACTAAACTTTCTAGAACTTCAATCCTGCTGGCTCTCTTATATTTAAACTTTGAAGTTAAAGTATCGTATCTTTTTTCTTTTATTTGCAGTTCCTTTAAAGCAGCCTCTCTTGATTTATATGCCTGCTCATAAGAATGAATCGCATTATTTACATAAGTATAAATATTTTCAACCAGCTCATCTTTCTGTAATTTGTAGTAATCTACTTTCATTTCCACCTGACGATAAGCTGTACCGCTACTAATATAACCAGTATTGTAATATTCTTTATAACTTTCTATATAATTTTGAATTTGATAATAACCCGAATAATTATTTATAAATGAGTTTACTATTTCTTCATATTTATAATTTTTCTTACTAACGTTTATAGGCAGTCTTATCCTTATGTCATCGTCAGTTATTCCGGTATTTTTTTTAATAAAATTTAATGTTGTTTTATAAAGATTTTCGTTTTCTGCAATAAACTTATTGTTATTCAAAAGATTAACATCGTCCTTATTAAGTTCAACCTGAGTTACCAATCCATATTTATGCCGGATACTGTTTATTTCTTTGATAAGAGCTAAATATTCATGATAAGTTTTATAATAATCAAGCTTTTCCTGATAAATCATAAGTTCGTAGCATTTTTTTAAAAAATCATTTTCAAGTTTTCTCTTTGACTCATCGGTAAGTAAATTTTGATATTTTGTATAAAAATACGAAATGTTTTTTGATATCTGAGCATCAGACAAACTATATCCCAATGAGCTTAAATTACTGTAATACTGCTGCAATTGCAAATCGATATTGACAATCTGGTCATCAATCTCTTTTATTATTTCTTCATAATTATCCGGAATTCCTAAATTCATTGAAATAGCTGACCCGCTTACTGTAGAACCCTGCCGCGATTGAAGTTCCTTTTTATATTCCAATAATTCTTTCTTAACCTGTTCTAATTGCTCAATTTGCTTTTTAATGAGCAAATATTGTGATTGAATATCGATATAATTTTCTTTAGATATTTCACCGCTCAATGCCTGAATTTTATAATCCAAAACAGACCGCTTATATGTAACGCTATTAGACCTGTATTTTATTAATAAATCGGAGAAATTATAAATTTGCTCACCACTGCCAATCTCATAATAAGTAATAACATCTGCCTCGGCTGAAACCGGTATACCAGGTCTCATTAGCATACTAAAACACAGACATATTAGAATTAATTTTACTCTCATACATTTCACTTTTAAAAATCTTTTTTTGGTGATCATTTTTATTCACCCGACCGTAAATATTTTCATATTGTTTAAATTATTACTTATTTGGTTTTAAATATTTAACTAATAATCACTATTTATTTATCCATAAATCAAGTTTTTCGAGCAGATAAATTAAAATTCTTTTGTTACCTGTTATTATTTGTGCCTGACATGCCATTCCTGATTTAAGATTACCTGCTTGTCCCTTCGAGTTATATAATTTGCTGTTATCAAGTCTAGCTTCCACAAGATAATATGCGGCACCGGAATTATTAACTTTTAAATCCTTTGAAATATTAATAATGCTTCCGGTCAGATATCCGTATTCTGCACTTGGTAAAGCATAAACATTAAATTTAACATTCATTCCTTCCTGCAGCTTACCGATATCTTCATTGCTTACAAATATATTTACCTTAAAATCATTATCGTTTTCAGGTATGATGCTTAAAACTTCTATACCACTTTGCAAAATATCTCCTTCTACCAAATCAATGTAACAGTTTATATTTCCGGTTTTGGAAGCTTTAACTACGGCATTTTCAACCTGAGTTTTTATCTTAGCAATATTGGCTTCCAATTCGCTTTTCTTAATTTCAAGGGAATTAATGCTATTTATAGTTGCAGACAATTCATTATTCTTAAACTGGAGAAGACCGGACTCGGTACCGTTTTCATCAAGAATAATTTTCTCTCTTTGGAGTTCTAAACTTTGCTTATTTGACTCAAGTTTTGTGATATTTTCTTCTAAAGAACTTATAGTATTATCCAGTTCTACAATATATTGCAACTTAAAGTTATCCAATGCTGCAATCCGCTCTTCTTCATTTTTCTTTAATAGTACGTCTTTACTTATGATATGTTCTTTGTTTAACTTTATCTCTTCTATATTTTTTTCTATTTCCGTTATATTTGTTGTAATATTATTCATGAAGTTAACTTTATAAGTTTCAATTGCCCGTTCTGCTTCTTCCATTGCAAGCTTGGATTGCTGTACTTCCCACTCAGAAACAGCCAGTCCTTCCAAAGCTTTGTTTATTTCATAATTCTCCTTTGCTTTTTCATAGGCAGCTTCAAGATCGGCAATTCTGTTAATATATTCTTCGTACTGTAAACTGTAAGAACTTTCATGTTCAAATAAAGACTTATCTTTTTCAATGCTGGCTTTCAGTATCTTTAATCCTTCCAGTGCATTATTATAATAATCCAACGAATTTACAAGACCTTCTTCTACTGTAGAATTATTTATTTCTGTTCTTGCATTTACATATTTTTGGTTCAATGTCTGATAATCACTTTTATATTTAAGGTATTTGTTATAAAATTTAAGTTCATTTTCCGTTGTTGAAAACAAGTTTTTATTTGAAATAATCGCAGATTTTAAAGTTTTTGTATATTTTAGCTCTTGCTCTAAATTTTCCAGTTGTTTATTAATAGAGTTTAAATTTGTCTCAAGCTCTTTGCTGTTATAATTAAAATCCTGTTCCGCCCTTTTATAATTAAGCAAATATGTCTCTGTTTTAACAAAATACTCTTCTTCTTCCGGGGTATTACTAAAATAATTAACACCGTTTTCGATCGATTTCTTATATTTATTAAGCATTACTATTGTGGTTCCGGTTTCCTCAAGTAACTCATTATAATGTTCTAACTCTTTCAATAAATCACCATGTTCAATAATGTAAAGAATGTCGCCTTCCCGGACCAAATCCCCGTCCCGAATAAAGACTTTTTCCAATCGGCCCCCATATGTATTTATAACTGTAGCTATTTGATCGTTTGGTCTAAGCATACCTTCGGATTTAACAACGATATCAATCTTACCAAAATACATCCATATAAGTGCAATAATTATAATTGATGTTATTGTATAAATAAAAATTGCAAAAAACGGATTGGGTTTTGATTCATAAACCTCACGGCTGTCGGAAATATCATTGAGATTCAATATAATCGGCTTCATATATCATTCTCCTCTAAAACTAAGAACATTAATCACAATTTAAATATACGCTATTAAACGGATCAAAGCTGCTGCTGTCCCCACAACTTTGCATACAAACCGTTTAAACTGAGTAATTCTTCATGGCTGCCTGATTCAATAATTCTACCCTTATCCATAACATATATTTTGTCACATTTCTTAATTGTACTTAATCTATGGGCAATAATTATGGTGGTCATATTTCTGCTGTACTCATCAAGAGTTTCCTGAATTGCCCTCTCAGATATAGAATCCAGATTGCTGGTTGCTTCATCCAATATAAGAATATCCGGTTTTTTTAATATGGCCCTGGCTATTGCAAGCCGTTGTCTTTGTCCGCCGGATAAATTGGAACCGTTTTCTTCTAATCTGGTCTCGTATCTTAAAGGTAATTCATTAATAAAATCATGAGCCTGAGCCTTTTTAGCAGCATCAATAACTTCCTCAGTCGTGACATCATCCAACCCCAATACAAGGTTTTCCATTATGCTTCCGCTGAACAAAAATATTTCCTGCGGAATATATGCTATTTTATCTCTTAAACATTCTAGATTTATATCTTTAATATTATTGTTGTTTATTAATATTTCACCTGATTCCGGAGAATATAGATTAAGCAACAATTTAACCAGCGTAGTCTTTCCTGAGCCGCTTTCACCTACAAGTGCAATTTTTTCCCCTTGCTTAATATGCAGATTTATATTTTCTAGTACAGGTCTTCTTGTTCCATATCTGAATGTAATATTTTTAAATATTATGTCTCCATGCAGAGAAGTTGGTTTTAGTTTCTTTTCTTCATCTATTCCTTTTTCTATTTCTAAATCTAAAATTTCACCTAATCTGTCGGCAGCTACAATTGCTGTTTGTATTTGTGGTTGAAGATTAATAAGATTTTTAACGGGATCAAGAAAATAAGCCAGCAATGAATTAAAGGTAATCAATTGTCCAATAGTCAAATTACCTTTTATAACATTGTAGGCTCCAACCCAAACAATAATTATTCCTCCTGTAAGTTCAACAAACTCCACCAAAGACCCCTGAAGATTGCTGACCCAACTTAATTTGAATACACTTTTCAACAAACGAATGAATTTAGTTTCTGTTTCTAAATCTACTTTGCGTTCGGCATTGTAAGCTTTTACAGTTTGAATTCCGTTTAAAGATTCAACCATATATGATGTAAGCTGTGCATTATTCTCCATCTGAACCTGATTTAGTTTTTTATACCATTCATTAAAACAGAATACTATAGCAAAATAGAAGATTACTACTATGACTGTAACGGCAAACATCTTACCGTTTTGCATATAAAGAATTATACCGCCTGCTACAGCCATAATGGTATCAATCATTATGGTTAGAGTAGCTCCAGAAATTGCATCCCTGACTTTTGATGCGTCTTGAAACCTCGAAATAATTTCACCAACTTTTCTTGTCCCAAAAAAATTCATAGGTAACTTTAGGACATGACTGTAATATCCAAGCAATAACGCTATATCCAACTTTTGACTTAAATACAAAAGCAAATGGGAACGGATTGCTGCAAGTAATACCTTAAAAAGATTTAACAGTATAATTCCTATAGACAAAATATGTAATGTTTTTTGTAATCCCCCTGGGAGAATATCGTCTAGCAAAACTTTAAAATAAAATGAACCCAAAATTCCTAATAAAGTTAAAATAAGTGATGCAACAAATATGTTAAGCAGCAATCGCTTTTGAGGTTTTAGTAAATAAAAAAATCTTTGAAATAAGCCCTTTGTATCATCCCCTTTTTGAAAAGAGGTATTGGGAACCATAAGGATAAGTACACCACTCCACTGATATTTTGGTGGTTTTCCTTCTTCTGACTTCTCACCAAAGAATTCTTCGGGCGTCAGTTTTACAATACCTTTTGCAGGATCTGCTATAATCACTTGCTTTTTTGATATTTTATGTATTACAACATAATGAAGAAGCACTCCGTCAACTATGACATGCGCTATACATGGCAGAGGAAATTCAGAAAAGAATGCATTCTTATCCCCTCTTACTCCCTTTGCAGTAAATCCAAGTTGTTCGGCTGCTTTTATGACACCATACGCGTTAGTCCCCTGCTTGTCCGTTCCTGCTATCTCTCTTATTTTTGTAATAGAGGTGCTGTATCCATATTGCTTAGAAATTGTGGCCAGACAAGCCGCACCACAATCCGTGATATCATGTTGTTTTACGCAATAGTACCTTTTAAACATTTACTTCACCGTATATTTAATTATATGATTTATGAGAATTCCTAATACTATACTTTATAAATCTTCTGAGATTAACTTATTGACAATAAACTTTAGCTGTGTATCATATTTAAGCATTTCATTCATTGCTTTTTGTCTGTTATCTATAATATTACCTTTTTTAAAATCATAAATATCTTGGGTAACATAATAATAGGGTGCTGTTCCATATTTTGTATTAGATGTATCGTCTTTATTTATTGCGTTCTTCCAATTTAAAAAACGGAATTCTTACAATCAGCAAATATGCAAATATAATGTTATATACTGAATAAAAAACATAAAAATAAAAATTAATCTTACTGCCTAAATCAAAAATCGTTATTAGACCTAAAAGTACGGTTGTCATAAATAAACTAAACCACGCCATACATAATAATGGTTTTGTAATAAATTTTACTTTGTTACTGCTGCTATCATTCATTTAGCTCGCCCCACTTATACCCTTACAGTAATCTATCGGAAATGATGTTAAGATTTATCCTAAAACATTAAAAAATTATCCTATCAATTGAAGTCATTCTTGCACTTATATGACAGGTGCCTGAGTTAAGATGATAATTTCTATTCAATAAAAAAATTTAAAATTATCAAAAGATAACCCATATAGAAAATAAAATACTGATACAGCAAATAATTACTCTTTCTATCAAAGTTAATTTGCGATTAATTATTATTGGTATCAATGTATATATGCATCTAAAACCATCAAATCCGATAATAGGTAATAAATTAAAAAAAGAAACTCCCCATGAAAATACTGCAGTAATTACAAGAAACACATTAAAGTTATATGTAAAATTCATATTTTTCTTAAATATATAATTACTATAGGGATTAGATATATCTTCTATAACCGAGGTTTTTCCTGTAATTAATTCACCTATAGATTCTATTACAATTTTAATAAGATCCCGGATCGTATAGCGTACAGCTAAAAACTTTTCTTTAAAAGTTTGCTCATAAAAATATACATCTTTTATTGTAGGCGTATAATCCGAATTATCAGCATAATACTCAACATATAATCTGTCATTATTATTTTTTGAAAATGTAAGTATATTTACTTTATCAGAATTAAGCAGTATTTCAATATCAGATATACGGAAAACTCTATTGCCGTTTATACTGCGGAGTCTGTAATCTTTTTCTATTCCTTGCTCTAATAATTGCTGGTTATAAATCTTTTCAACTCGTAGTCCAAGAATATTTCCTGATGCAAAAATAAGTATTATTGCTAAAACCAAGCTGAAAAAAGGCCCTGCCAAATAACAAAGCATCTTTTTAAAATTAAAAATTCTTATGGATTGACCCATGATTTCATAATTTGCATCTAATTCCGGGGATGCAACATATCCGCCGATAGGTATCAGCCGTAAGCTATATTTTGTATCTTTATGTTTAAATAAAATTAGTTTTGGCCCAATTCCTATAGATATTTCTTCTACATTAAAACCACATAATTTTAGCATAAGAAAATGTCCCAATTCATGTATACTTATTACAACAATTGCTCCAAGAATAAACAGTATAATATCCATAAAAATTATAACCCTTTCTTGAAGAAGTTAAATTCATAAATCCTTATACATAAATATGCTTTCTAATCATCAGTAAAAAATGATAATATTATAATAATTAAAGTCTCCAATTTATGAAATTTAAATTCATCAAATAACTTATCAACATACTTTTTCATAAAATAATCTGTTATCGAAGTATCCTTATTATCCGTATTTTCTATCTTTGACATAACATATTTTATTATATTATTGCTTTCAAAATTAAACTCTATCTTAAAATCATTTGAAATTTTATATTTCTTTCGACACATCTTACATTTTTTTAATTCAATTATATATCCCTGTTCTACTAATGAATTTAAAATGGCTTCCATATATCTTTTATATTGCCTTGAACTGTAAATAATATGCTTTTCAACTATAGCAGTTAAACTTTGCTTTTTTGATTTAGTTAATATTAATAATAATTCTTTAAGAAAATCATCTTGCAATTTATTGTTATCATAACCAGAGATAGATATTAGACAATTTTTTTTTAAATCAATAGCGCCATATTGAAAAAGCTCCCAGATTCCTATAGCCAGCAGACCCAATTTGCATTTTTTTCTATAAATAATTTTTGGTTTATCCTTTAATATATATAATAAATACTGTTGTGATAAATTTAAATTTCTCATACATATCTCCATAATCTATTATATTTTATTAATATTTATTCATTATACTTAAAAATACAGGCATATTTATTATTATAAATATGCCTGTATTTTTAACGTAAAATTAATCAAAGAAATAATCCAAAGCTTTCTTGGCTACCCAAATACCTGCTCCTTTCACTAATCCTTGTGCAAAATATTTGGCACCAACTTTTACAGCACCCCATAATAAGGCAGCTCCACCGTCTATTTCGTATTATATTCCATCTAAACACATGTATTTACTTTTATCAATATTATAATCCATAATTTTACATGCATCAAGGGTAATTATTTTTTTGTTATGGTTGAACAAACTGTTAATGCAAATATTTTAGCATACATATTATTTTATTCCGTTACATAATATTTTATTATTTTACATATAGTGTATCTTGTTAGTTTTGCCTCTTTATTGTATAAATTTTCTTTAAAATTTCATTAATATTCTTTTCTATATCTATTATCAGTACATCCTTCCCCTTAATTTTTGCATATTTGTAACTACCGTCTACAGGTATCCGCCATTGTTTAAATTCATATCTGAAATAATCCGGCAGGTTTATAATATGGGATATTATCTCCTTTTCACTTAAATTTGTTGTTACTTTTGGAAGGACTTTATTTAGAATGTTAAGTATATCTAATAAACCGATATTTTTCATCTTTTCAAAAATCTGCTCCAAAACTTTTCGCTGTCTGGCCGTTCTTGCAAAATCGGTGCCTGCATAACGAATTCTGCTGTATCCCAATGTCTGTTTGCCGTTAAGCAAATACTTTCCCGCAGCCGGAATCAAATCCTTATCTGTATCTTCATTTAAAAACATATTTATATTACGTATATTACTGTTCAAAAAAGGGAGCTCTTCTTCAGTTACCTCTACGGTTACTCCCCCTAAAATATCAATAATCTCTAAAAAGGCAATGAAATCAACCGCCACATAGCCGTCCAGCTTGATTTTGAAATTATTTTCTATTGTTTCTGTCAGAAGTTTGGCTCCTCCCAGGGCATAAGCAGCATTTAAACGGTTGCTCTTTTTACCCGGAATATTCAGATATATGTCTCTTAACAATGAAGTAAGTACTATCTCTTTATTCTTTTTGCTGACGGACAGAACCATCATGGCATCTGAACGGCCGCGGTCATCCGGATCTCTTGAATCGCTGCCTATCAGCAGTACGTTAAATACATTCTTATCTTTCATAACCGGTATATCTGCTATTTTTTCGTATTCGGAAAGAAAATTTAAATCCTCATCTGTTGAATCAGATACGTTATCCACATTAATGTCATCGATACTTAATTCATCCTGAAAGGCTTCCGATACTTGATTCTCTATCATATGCACGTTCTCATCAATATCAATATTGTCATTGTAATCTTCGGCATAGACATAATCGTCCTCTTGACTTCGGTCTATCACGTTCATCTTCCTGATGTAATTCCTGATAACCATATAACCGATGAAAAAAACAGTTACAAAAAACGCAAAACCGGTACCCAAAGAAACCAGAACTGCTTTTTTAACTTTCAGCTTCCTCAACGTCTTTTTCATATAACCACCATTATGCTTTATATATTGCCTGTAAAATTGTCATTATATATCCGTTTGCAAATCATTTTAAATTTCATTCATTAATCTTTATTCACAAGTATTAAAAATATAAAATAAGCTTTTATGGCCTGATTTATCCTCTCCCATATTTAACATAATTATTCACAAAAATATTTACCGATAAAATTAATAAACTCTAAAATAAAAAAAGCTGCCTAAATGGCAGCATAAATTAAATCGGAATATTTAAAGGATGAATTCATCCAAGTTACCAAGATAAACCCATCCTTTGCAGTATACTTATTTTATTGTAAAACTATTATATCTTACAGGTCTTTCATACTGAAGGACACTCTTCCCATCTTGTCAGGACCCAGGCAAACAACTTTTACCCTGTCTCCTAAGGTAAGGATGTCTTCAACATGACGAACCCTCTGCTTTGACATCTTGGAAATATGAAGGAGGCCTTCCTTACCGGGCGCAAACTCTAAGAATGCACCGAATTCTTTTATGCTGATAACTTTACCTTCGTAAATCTTGCCTTCTTCAAAATCACTTACAATTGTCTGTATCATCTGTGCAGCCCTGTCGATGCTGTCCTTATCCTGTCCGCAAATGGATACGGCACCGTCATCGGTTATATCAATCTTAACTCCGGTCTGTTCGATGATGGCATTGATGGTCTTGCCTCTCTGTCCGACAACATCACCGATCTTGGCAGGATCAATCTTAATCTGAATAATCTTCGGTGAATAAGGGCCGACTTCGGGTCTGGGTTTGGATATAACCGGAGCCATTACTTCATCTATAATATGAATTCTTGCTTCTCTTGCTCTATAAATGGCTTTTTCTACAATTTCCCTTGTAAGGCCGTGGATCTTGATATCCATCTGTATTGCCGTAATACCTTTATGGGTTCCGGCCACCTTAAAGTCCATATCACCGAAGAAATCCTCAAGCCCTTGTATGTCTGTAAGCAGTACATAATCGTCATCGGTTTCACCGGTAACCAGTCCTACGGATATACCGGCAACCATGGCCTTAATGGGTACGCCGGCAGCCATAAGGGACAGGGTTGAAGCACATACACTGGCTTGGGAAGTGGATCCGTTTGACTCCAATACTTCCGATACCGTACGGATAGCATAAGGGAATTCTTCTTCGGAAGGAAGTACCGGAACCAAAGCTTTTTCAGCCAAAGCACCGTGACCTATTTCCCTTCTTCCGGGACCTCTAGAAGGCTTAGTCTCACCGACGGAATATGAAGGGAAATTATAATGGTGCATATATCTTTTAACCGTTTCATTTTCATCTATACCGTCAAGCCTTTGGGTTTCAGCCAAAGCGCCCAGGGTTGTAACAGTCAAAACCTGAGTCTGACCGCGGGTAAACATACCCGAGCCGTGAGTTCTTGGAAGAATATCAATTTCGGCAGAAAGCTTTCTCATTTCATCCAATTTACGGCCGTCCGGGCGTTTTTTGTCCTTTAATATCATCTTTCTTACGGTCTTTTTCTGGAACTTATAAACCGCATCGTTTATAAACGGAACCCAATCGGGATGATCCGTTTCATAACGTTCAGTAAGTTTTTCAACTATAGCTTTGATATTTTCTTCCCTGACCTGTTTTTCGTCGGTAAATACAGCTTCTTCCATAGCCTCGGGGGTTATGAAATTAACCATATCCTCATACATTTCGTCAGGTACTTTAAATCTTTCATATTCATGCTTGGGCTTGCCGCACTCTGCCACAATCTTATCTATAAATTCAATTATTTTCTTATTAATTTCATGGGCGGCATAAATAGCCTCAATCATTTTATCTTCCGGGATCTCATTGGCACCTGCTTCTATCATTATGACTTTATCCCTGGTAGATGCAACGGTAAGGGCCAAATCTGACTTTTCCCTTTGTGCTGATGTCGGATTAAATACCAGTTCTCCGTCGACCATACCTACCATGGTAGCAGCTACCGGTCCGTTAAAAGGTATATCGGAAATACAGGTGGCTATAGATGAACCCAGCATAGCCGTAAGTTCCGGCGAGCAATCTTGGTCAACGCAAAGTACCAGGTTATCGATAGTAACGTCGTTCCTGTAATCATCCGGAAACAAAGGCCTCATAGGCCTGTCAATGGCGCGGGATGCCAATATGGCATTTTCTGAAGGCTTACCTTCCCTCTTAATAAATCCGCCGGGAATTTTTCCTACGGCATATAACTTTTCTTCATATTCGACACTTAACGGAAAGAAATCTATTCCTTCTCTGGGCTTATCCGATGCCGTTGCTGTTGACAATACTACCGTATCACCATAATGCATCAAAGCTGCTCCGTTTGCCTGGGCGGCCATTCTGCCTATATCAACTCTAAGTGTCCTGCCGCACAGTTCCATTGTGTAACTTTTGTACATACTTTAGCTCTCCTTTTCCTAATTTAATTTGCAGAGCCGTAAGGCACCGAAACGACTGAAAAACCTACCGATTTGTAAAATCCAATAATCAATAGGCTTTTCAGTAGTCTCGGGTTGTCCTTAAACGGCTCTAACTCTATTATTATATCATTATTATTTCCGATTTGCTACAATAAATTTCCTATGTTTCAATATTATATATATTTTTATTAAAAACTTTCTACCTATAATAATGCTCCTTCTTGCGAAAGTTATACTGCATATGCGCAAGAGGAGCATTATTAATCAACTTTATAACATAGTGCCAACAATTCAATTCATCTACTGCAAATTACTAAAAACAAAGCCTTAGTGCAAATAAATATAGATCCTAAGCCACTATATTTTTTAGCCACTTTTTCTGCCTATACCTTATATAACTGAAGATCAGCTTATACACTTCTTCAATCATAATCATGGCATATACGATGTATATAGGAAGTTTAAATACCAGTCCTCCCAATACAGCCATTGGAATTCCCACCAGATAAACACTGGTTACGTCAAGAAATAATGATGCTTTGGTATCTCCTCCGCTTCTTAGTATCGCCACAATAAAAAGGGAGTTTAACATCCTGACCGGCATGTATAAGGCAAAAACTGTTATGCAGAGTATAACATATTCAAAAACCTCATCCGATACATCAAAAATCGAAGCAACAGGAATTCTTGCCATAAGTACAATTATAGCTCCGACAATTGATAATAAGAACATCATAACTATATAATTTTTTGCGTGTTCCTCTGCCTTGTCAAGTTCATTGGAGCCCAGTTCGTTTCCAAGCAATACCGCAGAAGCATTACAAATGCCAAAAAATAATACCAAGGCTACCTGCTCAACTGTATTTGTAATAGTAATGGCTGCAGTTGCCGCATCTCCCATCCTACCGTATACCAGAGAATACATGGTAACACCAAATCCCCACATAAACTCATTGGCAATTACGGGAGAGGCGGTGCGAATATACTTGGTAAGAAAGAGTTTATTAAGAAACGGTTCACCCGTTTCTTTATGTTTGTTATACTTTTGGTGAATAAAATCACCCAGTTTTCCGTCACCGGTTTTATGGGAATAAACTAGTATTAATAATGCTGCGCATTCTACGATTCTTGCGATAACCGTAGCTAAAGCCGCTCCTGCCACACCCATCCTGGGAAAGCCAAAATTCCCAAATATAAGGCAATAATTAAAAAATACATTCACCATGATGGATATGCCTGTTATAATAACCGGCAGCTTAACATAATTCATACTCCTTAAGACTGATACGAACGCCACGGAAATCGCGACTAAAGGATAGCTGAATACGATTATAACAAGATATTTCCTACCTTCCTGAATCGTTCCGGCTAGAGGAGTAAATATTCTCATAACAAACTCTGGAAAGAAAAAGCCCGGAATGACAAACAGAAGCGATCCGCCGACTCCTATTAATATGGCGATACGCAAAACCCGTTTAATATTTAAAAGTTCACCCTTTCCCCAATATTGGGAGGCCAATATTCCTGAGCCGCTGCTAATTCCGAAAGTCAGCAAAGCAAATATAAAGAAATATTTGTTGGCAAGTCCTACGGCTGCTATGCTGGTTTCACCGAGTTTACCTATCATTAAGGTATCAACCAGATTAACCAGGTTATTCAACAGATTTTGCAGTACAATCGGTATGGTAAGTGCAAATGTCTTTTTTAAAAATTCCTTATCTTTCAGTATAATTTTTAGTCTTTTCATAATGCCTCTTTACGTAAATTTCAATATTATAGTTTAGTTTTCCAATTAGATATAGTTTATTTTGTCATTTAAATATTTAGACAAATATCTTTGCATCTAATATACCTGTCAAATCTTTAAAAGACTGACAAACAGGTACATTTATTACTTCAAATAATGTTGAATAAAAAACTGCTCCATAAATTTTGCAAAGGAGCAGTTTTTGATTTAATTACTTTCTTAAATTTAAACGCTCAATCAGTTCACGATAGGACTCAATGTTTGTTCTCTTAAGGTACTCAAGAAGTCCTCTTCTTTGACCAACCATCTTAAGAAGTCCTCTTCTGGAATGATGGTCTTTCTTATTATTCTTCAGGTGCTCAGTTAACTGATTAATTCTTTCTGTTAACAATGCAATCTGTACCTCGGGTGAACCTGTGTCTTGAGGAGTCCTTCCGTACTCTTTAATAATTTCAGCTTTTCTTTCTTTGCTAAGCATATCTTTTCCTCCTTTAATAATTTAAACACCAAATACCAAGAAAAGGCCGGAGTTTCCCAATTTCCGAGTATTGGCTGGTTAACCACAACAGCTATAATATCATAATAATTTCATGTTTTCAACTACAAATTTATTTTAATTTAGATAATTTTTCCCTTATTTTAGCTTTGTCCCGCACGACCCGCAATAAATTGCATCATTTTCATTGACTCTTCCACATCTTGTACAAACAGTACCCTGATTTTCCGTATTTGTCATATGAACCTTATCATTTTCCTTTAGGTCTTCCATAGATTCAGGGGCCTGTATAGACTGTGCCGATATCTGATCTGACGGTGCTTGTTCGTAAGGCTGCGAAGTCTGTGATTGCATATGAGTAGTACTACCGTTATTCTGTCTGCCAAAGGGCGGACGGGAATATGTATTTTTAGACTGTGCTTCGCCGAGAATATTTGATATTATCCCTATTTTAACATCTTTTCCGATCAGGGTCATGATTATGCATATGACATAGACGGCTGTAACAGCCGCATCAACAAGAAACGATAACAGCAATATTATAAAAATAGGGAAAAAAACAGGCGCACTTCTAAAATAATTGAACGAATAGAAGAAATTTTCAATCTTTATATTGTCCAGTCCTCCGTTAAATAAAGACGCAAATGATGTAATCAAATTAATCACAAAGTAAATAAGTTGAAACAGAATTGCAAAGACATATGAGTGTTTTACCGCATTCTTTACTTTGTCGTCAAAATTTAAAGTAAATACCGTCGCAGCAAATATCAAGGCAATAATAAGCGTACCGGACATATTTTTAGATAAAAAATATCCTATCAGATAAGCGAATACAACCAGGATAGTAACCGGTATGCCTAAGTTCTTCTTTTCACGAAGTTTTTCCATAACAATTACATCCTTCCCGTATTTTTCTATATATTACCATATAGTCCGGTTTTTAGTCAATTAATCTAAATACCGAAATACTTTTTTCCCAAATCCAAATCTTCTGCCATTCTGTGCTTTAACTCATCTAAACTTCCGAATTTGATTTCCGGCCTTATATATTTAAGAAACTCGACCGAAACCTCCTGCCCGTATAGATTCATGTTAAAATCATAGATATATGTTTCTATACCCACCGGTTCTTCGTTGCCGACAGTAGGTTTAACACCTATATTGGTCATACCGGGATAGGCTTTGCCATCTATAATTGTCCGGGAAATATATACACCCCTTGGCGGAAGAAGTTTGTTTGCCGGAGGTATAAGATTAATCGTTGGCATTCCCAAAGTTCTTCCGATTTTCTTTCCGTGAAGTACCCTTCCGAATACGGAATAGGGGGCTCCAAGCATGGCATTTACCGCTTCAATATTTCCTTTTTCCAGTTCATTTCTGATAACCGAACTGCTTATAACCTTATCCTTCCATGTTTTCTTCTCAAAGGTAATAACTTTAAAGCCATAGATATCCTCCATGGCTTTGAGCATATTTACGTCTCCTCTTCGCTCCCGTCCAAATCTGAAATCATTTCCTACAACAATTACTTTTGCATCCAGTTTTTGGACCAGAATATCCTTTACAAAATCCTCCGGTTCAAGGCTCTTTGTATAAAATGTAAAAGGATAGGATATCAATATATCCAAACCGTATTTTTCAAGCTTTGCCTTCTTTTCCTCTTCCGTATAAATCAATTTAATCTCATTATCGGAAATTACATTATGGGGATGATACAAAAAAGTAAACATCACAGAAGTCATCCCCAGTTTTTTCTGAGACAAAACCTCATTAATCAGCATTTGGTGTCCCAGATGGAGTCCGTCGAATTTACCCAATGTTACTGCGCTGTTATTAATATAAAATTCTGTTTTTCCCGCTATATATTTCATTAAATCCTCCGGTAGTAATTATAAAAACATTTTATAAGCGACAAACTTGCTCAAATCAGCATCAAAACGATAAATACCGACAAAAACTCCCCTTGAATCATAAACGCGAACCAAAGCTCCCCCACTTATAGTATCCTGATCAGATAAGAAGTCCAGATTTCTTTTAAAAAAGGCATTGCCATTGTAAACGAGCTTATCGTATTTGCTGCTCATAACCGCTTTTGGGTATGACGAAAAAATCTCATCTACAGAAACAATATGTCCGCCGATAGTACCGCTGCGGACATATTCTTCCACTTCACTTAAATATAATGACCCGGAAATATCAAAATTACCGACTCTGGTACGCAGCAGGGTTTTCATAACTCCTCCGCATCCCAAAATTTCCCCGATATCATGAAGCAATGTCCTGATATAGGTTCCTTTACCGCAATCAACCCTAAGCCTTACCTCATGTTCATCCGGGTCAAATTTGAGAATTTCTATATTATAAATCATTACCTTCCGGGAGCTTCTTTCTATTTCTTTACCCTGCCTTGCCAGTTCATAAAGTTTTTTTCCGTTAACCTTTACGGCAGAATACATGGGCGGTATCTGGTCATAGCCTCCGATAAACCTTTCAACCGCTTCTTTTATCTGTTGTAAATCCACATTCACGGAAGCTTCTTTTAAAACATTTCCCGTCATATCCTGGGTATCGGTTACTATACCTAGTTTCATAACCGCTTCATATGTTTTGTCTTTATCTACGATTAAATCAACGACTTTTGTAGCTTTGCCTATACATACGGGAAGGACACCTTCCGCTTCAGGATCCAAGGTGCCCGTGTGTCCGATTTTTTTTATTTTTAATATACCTCTCATTTTTGCCACAACATCATGAGAGGTATATCCTTTTTCTTTATATATATTAATAATTCCGTCAATCAATTTTATCTGCCCCTTTAAAGAGCATTTCCTGCCCTTAACTGTTCTTCAATATGAGGAGTCAGAGTGTTTATTATGTCCTGAACGGTACCTGCCATTGTGCAGCCGGCAGCTTTAATATGTCCACCTCCGCCAAAATAATAGGCAATCTTGCTGACGTCCACAATACCGTTTGATCTTAAACTTACCTTATGTTCATTCTCATTGGTTTCATATATAAATATGGCCACTTCACAGCCTTTTGCGGTACGCAGCTGATCGATTATCCCGTTTAGGTCTCCAAAGCTTGCCCCGTAAAAATCGAGCACTTTACGCTCAATACTTGATACGATCACCTTACCGCCCAAAAGAACCTGGCTTTCCATAAGGCATCTGCCCATTATCTGAAGCTGCATATAAGTCTTCTGGATAAAGGTTTCATCGATCAGTCTGGTAAAATCTATACCTTTTCTGATAAGGCCTGCCGCAATCTCCATAGTTTTATCCGAGGTACTGCTGTTTTTAAACATACCGGTATCGTGGACTATACCTATATAAAGACTTTTGGCAATATCCTTTGTTATTCTGCTATTGTCCATCAGATTATATAAAACTTCACAGGTGGATGAAGCATCTGCCACCACATGGTTTATATCGGCAAAGAAAACATTTGTAATATGGTGATCAATACAAATCCTTTTCTTTGCCGATTCAAAATACTTAATGGCAAAACCTAAGCGGTCGGGACTGCTGCTATCCAGAGAAATAAACACATCATATACCTCATCGTTATCACTGGTATGTCTTATGTGTTCCGTACCGGAAAGGATATTAAACTCCTCACCAAAAGGCTCGAGATATACATCAACACGCTCAAGTCCAAGCTCTTTTCGGCATTCATTCAAGTACATATACAATGCCGTACATGAGCCTATACAATCTCCGTCCGGCCTGATATGGCCGGCTATTGCAACCTTTTTAGAATTTAACAATGCATCTTCGATATTTTTATTCGTAAAAATACTCATTTTAATATCCTTTCAGCCTGAAATACTTTTATCGGTAACGCATTTTAGTCAGTGTCATCTTTATATCTTTCTTTTGTCATGTAATTATTATTCATCTTCCGCCACATCATCGTCCGCTATATCTTCATCTGTTTCATCAATGTCCACTTCTTTTGCATTCTGTGATGATTGAGCACTAACTTTATCAATTAATCTTGAAATATTAATTCCATATTCAATGGAGTTGTCTATGATAAAGATAAGCTCCGGTGTATTACGTAAGTTTAAGTTTTTAGCCAGTTGGCCGCGCATGAAGGATGCCGCACTTTTAAGGCCCTGATAAGTATCGTTTTTGGCTTTCTCGTCACCCATAACGCTTATATATACTTTTGCAGTCTTTAAATCCGGAGCCACTTCCACATCAACCACTGAGGTCATCGGGTGAATCCTCGGATCTTTTATTTCCCTGCTGATTAAATTGCTCAGCTCTCTTTTTACCTCACCGTTTATTCTGGTGTTTTTGATGCTGTTCTTCCTCATACTATCACCCATACCTTTCTAACCAGTAGCTTATCCGGTATACCCATTTTATCTGGGTACCTCTGTTATAACATAGAATTCAACCTGGTCGCCAACTCTTATATCATTGTATCTTTCAAATACCAGTCCACATTCGTATCCGGCAGCAACTTCTTTTACGTCATCCTGGAATCTCTTTAAGGATGCCAGGCTGCCGTCATATACCAGAATGTTGTCTCTGTAAATACGGGCCTTGCTGCTTCTTGTGATCTTGCCGTCAAGAACGTAAGAACCGGCAATGGTACCGATACCGGATGCTTTGAATGTCTGACGGACTTCGGCATGGCCGATAACCTGTTCCTCAAATACGGGATCAAGCAAGCCTTTGATAGCGGCTTCAACATCGTTAATGGCATTGTATATAACCTTGTAAAGTTTTATCTCTACTTTCTCCTGTTCAGCTCTTTCTTTTGCAATATTGTCGGGTTTTACGTTAAATCCGATTATAATGGCGTTGGATGTACTTGCAAGAATGACGTCGGATTCGTTAATTGCGCCTACACCGCCATGGATTACCCGTACTGCAACCTCTTCATTGCTGAGCTTAACCAGGCTTTGCTTTAATGCCTCAACGGATCCCTGAACATCGGCCTTAATAATTAAGTTAAGGTCTTTAATATTACCGGCCTGAATCTGAGAGAACAAACCGTCCAGGGTTATCTTTGATTTAGTTTCAGCAACCAGTTTTTCCTTACTTTGAGCAATATATACTTCTGCTATATGTCTTGCTTCTTTTTCTGTGTCTGTTACTACAAATATCTCACCCACATCGGGAACGGAATTTAAACCCAATATCTCGACAGGTGTAGAAGGAGTTGCTTCTTTGACTTTTCTTCCGTTCTCATCTATCATGGCACGGACCTTACCGTATGAAGATCCGACGGCAATGTTATCCCCTACACGTAAAGTACCTTTCTGGACGAGGATGGTTGCCACAGGTCCTCTACCTTTATCAAGCTGTGCCTCAATAACCAGACCTCTTGCCTTGCGGTTGGGATTTGCTTTAAGCTCCTCAATTTCTGCCGTAAGCAAAATCATTTCAAGCAGCTGGTCTATTCCTTCTTTGGTATGGGCCGATACGGGAACCATGATGGTATCTCCGCCCCAATCTTCGGCAATAAGATTATATTCGGTAAGTTCCTGTTTTACTCTTTCAATATTGGCACTGGGCTTATCGATTTTATTAATAGCCACAATTATCTGTACACCGGCTGCCTTTGCATGGCTGATAGCCTCAACTGTCTGAGGCATAACACCGTCATCGGCTGCAACTACCAGAATCGCAATATCGGTTGCCCGAGCTCCTCTCATACGCATGGATGTAAATGCCTCATGACCGGGAGTATCAAGGAAAGTAATTTTTTCTCCGTTAATCTCAACCGTGTAGGCACCGATATGCTGAGTAATTCCTCCTGCTTCCTTTGCTGTCACATTGGTTTGTCTTATGGCATCAAGAAGGGATGTTTTACCGTGGTCAACGTGGCCCATAACACAAACTACCGGAGGTCGTTTTACCAAAGTGGAAGGATCGTCCTCCTGGTCTTTAAGAAGTTCTTCCAATTCATTAACCTTTACTTCTTTTTCCGCTATAATGTCATACTCTAAGGCAATCTCCTCGGCTTCTTCAAAGGTTATTTCCTGATTGATGGTAACAACCTTTCCTTCCAGGAATAACTTCTTAATCAAAGCCGAACTGGGTACTTTCATTTTTTCGGCCAGTTCTTTGATAGTCACTACCTCAGGTAAAGAAATAACTTTGATTTCTTCTTTCTTTTCTTCTACCGGCTTAGGTTTAATGAATTGTCCCTTCTTAATTTTATTTAAAATAATATCCTCTTCATCAAATTGTGGCCCTTTTTCCCTGTACTTATCTTTGACGTTTCTGTCCCTGTTTTTCTTGCTACTGAAGTCGTTTCTTTCAGCTACTTTTTGATCCAGCATCTGTTGGTCAAAATCCTTTCTGTCATTTGTTCTTCCTGAACTTGATCCTTTTATATTATTTGTACCTTTTTGCATATTTTCGTCTTTAGAATATTTTTGATAATCTTTTCCTTGACCTTTCTGCTGTCCCTGCGGCTTATCCGCTTTTGAATGGACAGAAGTTTTTTGCTCATCCTTATAGGGCTTTTGATTCTTGGATGTACCCGGCTGCCCCTTCGGTTGTTGTGCCTGTTGTTTAGCATGACCTGATTGCTGGCTTCTTGACTGATTTGCTCCAGATGCTTTTGCCGAAGTTTGACCGGATTGCTTTTGAGCAGGCTGTCCTTGGGAAGCCCCTACAGGCGCCTGACCTTTTTGCTGCTGGTTTTGGGCCTGGCCTTTTTGAGTCTGATCTTTTTGAGCCTGAACTTTCTGTGCCTGGCCTTTTTGAGCCTGATTCTTTTGCTGTTGGGTTTTTTGTGCCTTATTTTGCTGCCCGGCTATATTTGCATTATTTGCAGCCCCTGCAGAGCCGTTTGTATTGCCCGAAGTACTTGCAGCAGCTGCTAAAGTACTTGTCGTATTATTTGAAACCGCAGAACCTGCGGTACCGGCAGCATTAGTTATATTATCGGTACCTGAAGTACTTGCGTTGCCGGCAGTATTTGAGGTACCGGATACACTTGCATTGTTTGCAACATTAGCCGAACTTACAGCAGCTTCCTGCTGTGTTTTTGCCGCAGCCGTCGTCTGCGGTCTTGCTGGAACGTTAGGCCTTACCCCCACTGCAGGACTTCCCTGGGAAGCAACCGGTATTCCCTGTCCTCTGGCTCCGGGCCCTTGCGACCTTGCAGGACTGACCGCCTGAGGTCTTGCCGGAACATTAGGTCTTACACCTGAAGTTAAGGGTTGAACCGGTATTCCCTGTCTTGTCTGCATGGGTCTTTGACCTGCAACTTCCATATGGGCGGCATTACCTTGTGCTTCTTTCGCTAGTGACAGCTCCTGACCTAATTCACTTTTATGACTTGCAGTACGCACCACGTTATCTGCAGGAGGTTCGGAAGTTTTGGTTACCGAAGAAATAAAATGCTCCTTAACAGCCTTCACTTCATGGTCCTCAAGATTACTGCTGTGAGTTTTCTTAACCCCCAGGCTCTGTTCAAGAAAGTTCAATATATCTTTACTCTCGATATTACCATGAGTTTCTTCATTTATTAAATTTTTTAATTCAAATACTCTCATTTTCGCCATACTTACTACCTCCGTTAATCTCACTACATCTTTTTAAGTTCCTTCTCAATCGCGTCTGCCAAGCCTTTATCAAGTACTGCCAAAGAAGCACGAAATTCCTTTCCCATTGCGTGACCAAGATCATCTTTGGTTCCGAAAAAATATATAGGAACACTATAATAAGTACACATGTCTCTAAATCTTTTCTTGGTATTGTCAGATGCATCTTCAGCTACTATGACTAAGGCTGCCTTGTATTCTTTCACCGCCTTTTCAGTTAGAAATTCACCGCTTACTATGTTGTTGGATTTTGTAGCAATGCCTAAAAGGCTAAGTACTTTTCTTTGTGTCGGATTCAAGTGATACCAACTCCTTTTCCAGGTTGGCAAGCAATTCTTTTGGTATCTCCACCTTCAGTGATCGTTCCAAACCCTTTGACTTTATTGCTTTCTTCAAACAATCGACCGAACAGCATATATATGCTCCCCTGCCGTTTTTCTTTCCGGTAGTATCAACAATAATGTCTTCTTCGGGAGTTCTCAATATGCGGATCAGTTCTTTCTTTGGCTTAGATACACCGCATCCTGTGCATAATCTCATCGGTATTTTCTTTGCCACTATCTATCACATCCTTAATTTCCCATAACCTGGGATTCGCTCTTAATATCGATCTTATATCCCGTAAGTTTTGCAGCCAGTCTGGCATTCTGTCCTTCTTTACCGATAGCCAAGGAAAGCTGATAATCGGGAACGATAACCCTTGCACTTTTTTCTTCTTCATTAACATGAACGGATACTACCTTGGCAGGGCTTAAGGCATTCTCTATAAGCTTAGCCGGATCGTCACTCCAATTTATAATATCAATTTTCTCATCTCTCAGTTCATAAACAATGGCATTTACCCTTGCTCCGTTAACACCTACACAGGCTCCGACCGCATCTACATTGGGATCATTGCTCCATACGGCTATTTTAGTCCTGGAACCGGCTTCACGGGCAATAGCTTTAATCTCCACAGTACCGTCCTGAATTTCTGCAACTTCCGCTTCAAATAAACGCTTAACCAGTTCGGGGTGAGTCCTGGAAACCAAAATACGAGGTCCCTTCGGTGTGTCCTTAACTTCAAGGACATACAGCTTGATACGTTCCGTAGGACGGAAAACCTCACCCTTAACCTGTTCATTTTCATTAAGCATAGCATCAACTTTTCCAAGATTTATGCTTATATTATTGCCTACATACCGTTGCACGATACCGGTTACGATATCTCTTTCCTTTGTTACATACTGTTCATACAGAACTTTTCTTTCTTCTTCACGAATCTTTTGAACGACAACCTGTTTTGCTTTCTGCGCCGCAATCCTGCCGAAATTCTTCGGAGTCACTTCAATATTTACTGTATCTCCGACGTTAAGAGTGACATCCTTCTTTCTTGCCTCTGCCAGGCTGATTTGCGTAACGGGGTCTGTAACTTGTTCTACAACTTGTTTCATGGCATAAACATTTACCACACCGGTTTCACGGTCAATATTAACTTTAATATTATCTGCTCTGCCAAAATTATTTTTGCATGCTGCAACCAGCGAATTCTCAAGGGCTTCCAAAATAACTTCCTTTTTAATATCCTTTTCTTTCTCAAGCTGGTTCAGTGCTTCAATCAGTTCCCTGTTCGCATCCATTTTCAGACTTCTCCCTTCATATTATAAAGCAATTATATATTTAAAAATCAATAGTCAGACGGACCACAGCAATATCTTTTCTCGGAATTTCCATTTCAGTCTGATCGTCAATCTGAATTTTAATAACATTGGCATCATAACCTTTTAAGATGCCCACCCATTCCTTTTTCTTGTCAATAGGCTTATAGAGCTTAATTTCTACTTCCTCACCGATGCTTTTATCAAAATGTTTATCTTTTTTAAGCTGTCTTCCGAGTCCCGGTGAGCTTACTTCAAGCACATATGAATCGGGTATAAAATCTTCTTCGTCGAGCAAATCGCTAAGCTTCCTGCTCACCAACTCACAATCGTCAATGGTTATGCCGCCTTCCTTGTCAATATAGACTCGCAGATACCAGTTGCCGCCTTCTTTGACATATTCCACATCATACAATGTAAAATTGTTTTCTGCCAAGATAGGCTCCAGTAATTTTTCTGTTTTTTTCTCGTATACTTCGCGGTTTGCCAACTCATTCCCTGCCTTTCAAAAATCAGATTATTTATTGTATAAAAATAATCATCCTTCTTATAGAAATTACCTTGTTTACAAAATACAAGAGTGGACTTGCGTCCACTCCCAATTAGTCTTACCATTTAGTACTGTTGATATTATAACAAACAAAGCCAATATTTGCAAGTGTTATTTTATTTATATTTAAACATCTTAACCTTGCCAAATCTTTGATTTTAATAAAATTGATTATAGGAATTCATCTGGCTTAAAAATTCTTTTGTCCTTTGGTTTACAGAATTGCCAAAAATTTCTTGAGGTGTTCCCTGCTCAACAATAAATCCCTTATCCATAAATATAACCCGGTCTGATACTTCTTTTGCAAATGCCATCTCATGGGTTACTATAACCATTGTCATCTTTTCCTTGGCTAAATTCTTTATAACCTTAAGAATTTCTCCCGTAAGTTCCGGATCCAATGCAGAAGTCGGCTCATCAAAGAAAAGGATTTTGGGATTTAAGGCCAAGGCCCTGGCTATGGCTATTCTTTGCTGCTGCCCACCGGAAAGTTCGCAAGGATACGCATGGGATTTGTCAGCCAGGTTCATCTTATAAAGAAGCTCCATGGCAATCTTTGTGGCTTCATCTTTGCTTCTTTTAAGAACAACAATTTGTGGATCAATTATATTTTTCAAAACCGAATAATGGGGAAAGAGATTAAAATTCTGAAACACCAGACCAACTTTCAGCTGGATTTCGTGCAAAGTATTTGTATCGGCATAAACTGTTTTTCCGTCTTTTGTATCAACCATAACCTTGCCGTCAATCTCTATCTTTCCGCTGTCCACTCTTTCAAGCTGTGTAAGACAGCGAAGCAAAGTGGATTTGCCAGACCCTGAGGGTCCTATTATAGAAACCACTTCCCCCTCTTTAACTTCCAGAGATATATTTTCAAGCACATTTACATCATCAAATTTCTTTTTTATATTATAAGCCTTAACAAGCATTTATATCCTCCGAAAAAATAAATAATAACAGCAGCCTTATATTTTATAATAATCAAATTTCTTTTCTATTAACTTAAAGGCAAACTCAACCGCCGTATTCATAACCAGATAAAATAAGGCGGCTATCATTACAGGTATTGCCGAAAAGTATTTTGACCCTGCCTTGGATGCCACATCGAATATTTCACTTACCGAAATTACCTGGGCCAGGGCGGTATCTTTAACCAAAGTCATAAATTCATTGCCGGTAGCCGGAATAACATTTTTAACAACCTGTGGGAGAATAATCCTCATAAACGTCTGAAGTCTGCTGTAGCCCAGCACTTTTGCCGCTTCGTACTGGCCTTTCGGTATCGCAGCAATACCTCCTCTGAAAATTTCACCAAAATATGCCGCATAGTTTATTACAAATGCTACTATGCAGGCCGTAAACCGTTCAAAGCCCTTACCGAATATGTAAAACGGACCGTACATGAAAAAGAACAGCTGTAACATAAGGGGTGTACCCCGGAATATAAGCTGGTATATCCTTGTGGGCAGGCTGATTATCTTAAAACGGCTTCTTCTTGCCAGGGCAACCAGAAATCCTAAGGGTACAGAAAACAATATGGTAAGAAAAAAAATCTTTAGTACAGTACCTGTTGCGGCAAACATATTTTTTAATATTAAATCTATAGGTATATTATCGATTTTCATAGCAGGTAACCTTTCTTTTTAAATTAGCACTTTACCATATTACCATAATAACGTACCGTTTTCAATCTTAATTTTATTCCCTTGTTTTTCTAAAAATTTTATTAACAATAAATATAATATATTGACAAATTTTATAAAATACATCATACTATGTGTAACCCCATATATTGAAACTTTTCGACATTAATTATTGCTGACATTTTGGTCTCGAAAAGTTTTCACATTAGGAAGAAGGTTTCACCACACCATATGTACACTGTGTACTTTTCGGTATGAGTGAAACCTTCTTGCTCTGGATTGTTTTAATTATATAAATAAAATTAGCTATATAGGATGGATGTTTTATTTCTAAAATATACTTTTATTCAATAATAGTTATATCTGATCCGAACCATTTTGTAGAAATCTTTTCTACGGTTCCGTCTGCCTTCAGTTCTCTTAATGCATTATTTATAGCTTCTGCCAGGGCTTCTTCGCCTTTTCTGAAACCGATAGCATATTTTTCAGCAACCAAGGTGTCTTTCAGAACAACAAAATCTTTGCCTGCTTCATTAATCATATAAGCTGCAACTACTGAATCCATAAGAACCGCATCTGAATTGCCGGTCTCAAGATCCATAAGAGCAGTTACATAATCCTTAAAGCCGGAATTAATTTCTCCGAGAGATTCCCTGAACTCTGAATTTTCTTCCATATATAAAGCTTCTTCGGCAGATGATCTGCCCTGGACTGCAAGCCTCTTTCCCGCCATATCTTCTTTGGTATTTATGCCGCTGTCTTTTTTAACAACTATCGCAATGGCATTTTCCATATACGGTATAGATAAGGTCAGGCTTTCCATTCTTTCTGGCGTAACAGAAAAACCGTTCCAGATACAGTCAATATTTTTGGTATTTAACTCATGTTCTTTAGCCTCCCAGTCAATCGGCTGCAATACCAGCTCAACCCCGAGCTTTTCACATACGGCTTTGGCCATATCTATGTCAAAACCTACGATTTCACCTGAATCATCCCGAAATCCCATCGGAGGAAAAGCATCATCAAGCCCCAGTATCAGCTTGCCCCTGCTTTTTATATACTCCAATGAGTTATCACTTTGATCTTCCCCCTGCTTCTTTAGATCCTCGTCTTGCCCCTGTTCTTGATTATTATTATTGGCCGTATCTTCTACCACCTGATCCGATGTCGTATTCTTTTCTTTTTTTGCACAGGCAGCAAAAGCGATTGCCAGTAAAATTGCTGTCATAAAAATAAATAACCTTTTTTTCATAACTTTCCTCCCTATATACTTGCATTAAGCATTTTAGTTTATTAGCACTTTACCATACTACCACAACAACGTACATTATGCAAGAAAAAAATAGATTGTCGCATAATTCTATCCAAATTACTATTTGGTTTACACACCGTAAAAAGAACATCTAACTAATTTTGTGTGTCATAGTCGGACTTATTAGTTCGCCAATGACGCACAAAACACGCTAGATGTTCTTCTAATGGTGTATTACAATTATATCTATTTCCTTTTTATAATATAATTTTTAGAAAACCCCATAAATATTTATAATTTATTCCACTTTAAATTCCTTAACAAGATTATTCAGGTCGTTAACCATCTCATATAATTGAGATATGCTTTCGCTTATATCAATGATTGTAGCTGACTGTTCCTCGGCAGCTGCGGAGATTTCCTGAATATTGGCTGAGTTTTCCTGTGCCCTCTCTGAAATATGTCCAAGCATTTCAAGTATTTCGTCTTTCTTTTGATTAATTATTCGGTTATGATCAACAATGACTTTGATTTCCTCTATCAATGCCTGCAGTCCGTCCGAAATCAATCCTATAATTTCTTCTGTTTTTTCTACCGACCGATTAATCCTATCCACACCGGACCTGTTCTTTGATATGAAATTAACAACTGCGGCGGTCTGTTCCTGAACCTGCCCGATTTTTTCATGTATATCGTTTACGGCATGGGAGGTCTCGTTGGCAAGTTTACGGATTTCCTCGGCAACGACTGCAAAGCCCAATCCATTTTCTCCGGCCCTGGAAGCTTCAATGCTGGCATTTAAAGCAAGCAAGTTGGTCTGCTTTGCTATGTTTGATATAATGTCCGAAATCTTACCTATATCGACTGAATATTCTTTCATTTTACTTACAAGTCTTTCGATTACTGCGGTATTTTCGTTATTCTCCAAGGCAGCATCTTTTAATTCTCTTACAGATTTTAAACCAAGTTCCTTAAGTTTAATATTTTTTTCGACTACGCTGCCTATTTTATTGCTTGCTTCTGCAGTTTCCTTAATATTTTCCCCGAGAAGAATAACCTTATCCACTCCTTCTGCCGTTTCCCTGGACTGTTCGTCAGTCTGCATTGCCATCTGGGATATGGCACCTGCAACTTCCGATGTGGATTTGGACACATACCCGTAAGATTCTTTTAACTTAGCCGCATATTTGTTCAACCTTTCTCCTGACGTTACAATCATTTTTACAATCCGGTTTAAACTGTCAACGAGACTGTTGACGCTGTCTCCCAAAAGCTTCATTTCATCTTCGGTTTTTATATGTATTTTGTCAACGGTCAAATCTCCCTCAGACACTTCGGATATTTTTTGGGAAATCGTTTTTATAGGATCAATAATTCTTCCGGTAATCTTTAGGCTTAATAATAAAGCGGCTGCCAAAACTATAACTATACCGATTAAATTGTAGGTCATTATGATATTTGACCCTCTTGCCAGCTCCTTGTCATAAATGACCGCACTGACAATCCAGTCCCAGTAAGGAAAATACATGGAATATACAAGCTTGCTGTCAGTTATAAGGCTGACATCTTCATCCAGGGCGTAATGAGTGGTTCCGCCGCCGGATTTTGCTTGTTTTATAATCTCATGTATTATGTATCTTCCGTCATGGGATTTTAAGTCATAAATATTGTCTGACAAGAATGGATGGTAAATAACATTGCCTTCCGAATCAATAACAAATAAATATCCCGATTCGCCTAAATCAATTGAATGCTGAGCATATATACTGTTAGCGGTAGCCGCACTGGTGGCATCATTTGCCTCAGTGGTCGCTCCTGATACTCCGTCAATAGAAGTCTTGGTCAGATCCCCAATGGATGAAAGTGACAGCATTTTAGCTTCTTCCTCTGTCATCCAATTCGATTCATCCAAAGTATAACGGTAATTCCTGTTAATCTCCACCATGGTTGCTTCAACAGCATTTTTTAAAATAATGAGATTGGAACGGTTTAGTTCCCTTTTGGAAATAATGTAATTTACAACTGATATTCCTAATAACGATGTAACAACCGTTACAGATATCAAAACATAAATTTTCTTCCTTATACTATCCATCTTCAATATCTTCAATAGCAAATTCAACTCCTATCTTTTGTCATTTTTACTGCATGTCCTTTTTAAACCAAAATTCCCTTATCAGTGCTGCAAGCACAGATACCATCGCCCCCAGTACAGCACCGATTAATATATTTCTAAAGTTATTCGGGCTGCTTTTTCTGCTGGGAGCTACAGGCTCGGATACTAAATATATATTACTTGTTGTAACCCTAACTATCTTATTGCTTATTTCATTAAACTCTCCCGTATTATAATATGCTTCAATTTCAGCTTTCTTTGCTTTAAGCTCATCAAGATAAGTATTATACAGGTCAATGTTGCTTTCAATAGTATTAATGGTCTGTTTAATATCAATAATGTCCTGCTCAAGAGCAGTATAATTCGGGTTAATGATATTTTCCATAATAACTATATTACTGATTTTATCTGCGGATTTTATACTGTCGATGGCTTCTTTCTGGTTTATTGTCATCGGAGTACTTGCTAAAAGTTCAGTGTATTTTTCCAAAAGTGCTTTGTTTGACTTAAGTTCCACATTCAAAGAACTTACCTGAACCGAGTAATAATCAATAAAGTACTCTACTGCTCCTTTAGCCGTAAGTACATCAACAAACTCAATATAATTGTTATATAATACTTCGGCTAAAAGCTTTGCTTCCTGCGGATTATTTGCCGCTACCCGGATAACAAAACTGTTTTGGCCTGCATTATTATTGTTGGTCTGAACAATTGAAATTCTGTCTCTTAAAGATTCGATTGAAATTTCGTTTGTATCATAACCCATATCTTCTATAGTATTTTTTAAAATCTCAGAACTCGTTATCAGGTTTATATATTGTTCATTAGTAGAAATAGGCAAAAGAAAATCTCCGTATTTCGTCTGGTATGTTTCCGGCATATTAATGATTATGTCAAGTCTTGCATGATAAACCGGCTTCAGGATAAATATGCTGAAAATGCCTAAAATCATCGCAGCCGCTAATGTGAATATTATTATTAAAACCTTCTGCTTCCATAAGGCCATAAAAAGGTCCTGCAAACTGATTTCTTCATAAAAATCCTGAGAGTAATTATTGTTGCTCATAACCAACTCCTGCTTTTTTATATTAGAGCAATTTGCTCTAATTAGATTATTATATCATTCGATTTTAATTATAGCAATAAACTATTATACCGGTCATACTGGAAACATACTCCTATAGTTCAGATATAAAAATTAAACCAAGGAGTATTATCTGTAATGATTTAAAAGGTACTTTGTCTCTTAAGACTAAGCATTATTTTTTATATATGTAATTTTACTACAATATTTGTAAATTGCATATATCAAATTTTATTTTAAATACTTCCAAGGCAGTAAAATTTTATGTCAAAGAAGCAAATAGTGCTATTTCCCTAATTGGTTGTATAATTTATACACCTTACATTATGTCAAATATATGTTATACTTTTATAATAAGACATTCATTGGATTTTATGGCTTGCTGTATTGGGGGATAATATGGCACTTACTATAATAATTATGGGATTTTTCTCTCTTGTTTTTGCCTTACGTGTTCTAAAGAACAAATATAACCTGCTTTTTATTATAATGGTTATAGGCATGACTATATCTCTTTTTACCATAATTTCCGAGATTTACAGAAGCAGCAACTATCTGGTGCCTTCTTCCTTTGTATATCGCGGAATTGAGTATAATCTTTTTTTGCTTTTTAGCGGACGACTTTCAAAAATATCCCTTTCTAACCTTCAAATAATCCGAAATATCGGTATCATTACTTATCTGACAGCTATAATGCTTTTTGCCAATACATTTAACAAAAACATTCTGTCAAAAAATCTGAAAATAAAACCGGTTCTTCAAATTCTACAATATACTATACTGGCTAGTTACATTATTATATATTTTATTTTTTATCATCCGGATACGGCTTTTGCCATATACCTGATTGATAATAAACTAAAAATCCAGGGAACTAATGAATTATGGGAAAGCTTTATCATTAATCTTGATAACGCAATGAATATTATAGCATTCCTTTATATGTTATATCCTATAGGATTGCTTATAAGGAATTTTTTCAAAAATAAAATATCCTTTTTTTCAAAACAGCTTATAGGCTTAGCGGCCAGTTTGTCCCTCATAAATACGATATTTTATTTCATCTTTTTTACCGGAACATTCCGCACCTCGGTGCATGACGTATTCCAATACGCTTTCTGGCGGTATAAACTGGAAGTCATTGTTCCCAGATACTATGCCACTGTCCTTCCGCCGCTGGCTTTTATAATTTTGCTTGCCATTTTGCTTATTGCCTATAAATTTAAAACAGACAATATGTTTAACTGGTTCAAAGAAAGAGCGATTAAAAAAAGCCTGACCTTGCTGAACAACAATCTGAAAGATGTTTTGCACTCGGACAAAAATATTATGTTTAACATAAAAATTCTGTCCGAAAAAGCTCTTGCAAGCTACGGAACCGCGGAAGGCAAAGCCCAGCTTGAAAAAATACTTTCTTTATCAAACAACCATATGGAGTCAATCGCGAAAGCATTAAACAACATAAAAGATTTAAAAGTCAGTACAATCCACAACAATTTGATAGATGCTATTGAATCTGCGATAAATGAAGTAAATATACCGGATTATATAGAGATAATCAAAATTTATCATGATACAGAAGTATACGGCAATTTTGACATGTATCATATGAAACAGGCCTTAATTAACTTAATTACAAATTCACTTGATGCCATATACTCCAAAAATATAGAAAAAGGCATAATACAGATAACCGTTAACTCAAGCATAGATTGGATATATCTTTCAATCCGTGATAACGGCTGTGGTATTCCCAGAAAATATATCAAAAAAATATTTAATCCCTATTTTTCCACAAAATCAAAGCAAAACAACTGGGGCATAGGCTTATCATATGTGTTCAGGGTAATCACCGCCCATTACGGTCATATGAGGATAAAAAGCAAAAAAGACGAATATACAAATGTTGAAATTCTTTTACCAAGAAGTAAATCTTTTGGAGGTCAATATGGAGAAGATTAAGCTGTTAATCGTAGATGATATGGAAGACATTCGGGAATATTTTAAAATGATACTTTCAAGAGAGCCTGATATAGAAATAAGCGGCCTTGCAACCTCGGGAATTGAAGCTATTCAAAAAGCTAAGGAATTAAAGCCGGATGTCATACTTATGGATATCCAGATGGAAACAAGAACTGCCGGAATAAATGCTACCAAAATAATTAAGAATAATAATCCGGACACCAAAATAATTATTTTGACAATTCATGAAGAAGACGAATATATATTCCAGGCATACTGCGCCGGTGTTATGGATTATATTGTAAAGACCGATTCTATCTCACAGATTCTTAATTCCATACGTACCGTTTATGCAAATAAGCTGATGCTCCGGCCCGGAGTGGCGAATAAAATAATCGAAGAGTTTACAAGACTTAAAACTCAACGATCCAGCTTAATATATGTTCTTAATATCCTGTCCAAACTGACAAACAGTGAATATGAAATACTCAAATCCTTCTTCGAAGGCGGTACATACAAATCCATAGCTGAAGAAAGATACGTATCCATAGCGACCGTAAAGAGTCAGGTAAACAGTATACTTAAAAAATTTGAAATGAAAAGTATGAAAGAAGTCATAAAACTTCTTAAGCAAATTAACTTCTCAGAGTTTCTGAACAGGACCGTAATTTAAATTGCATAATAGACCCTGTATTTTTACCATACGGCAATTTATAAGCATATAAAAAAGCACTAAAAACTTTTTATATTTTTCAATAAGGCTTAAATATTCATCCATAAAAACCTAATTTTCGGTAAAATTAAAAAGATTTTTAATTATGTTAAGCATATAATTTTAATACCGTTAAGCAACATAGCAAAGCAAAAACTATTGATTAATCAGCTAAATATTTATCTTTAATTCAGGCACCGTTACATTTAGATTCATGTTATTTAATAAATAATTGGGTATACAGATCCAGCCGGAATTAAATTTCCGATTGTATCTATATACCCTTAATTTTTACAGCATGGTATTGATCTGCTTTCCTTCAAGCCATGCATATATATTTTCAAAAGCTATTTTTGCCCTTCTTATCATTGATTCTTTGGTGGCATATGCAACGTGCGGGGTAAGCAAGGTATTGTCTGTGGTGACAAGCACATGGTCTGTAGGCAATGGAGGCTCGATTTCAAACACATCTATGGCAGCACCTTTAATTTTTCTCTCCTTTAATGCCAAAGCGGTCGCTTCGATATCAATAACCGGGCCTCTTGCACAGTTAATAAGCAGAGCAGTCGGTTTCATCAAAGCCAGCCTTTCCTTATTGATTAAGTTTTTGGTTTCTTCCATTAAAGGAACATGAAGGGTAACGATATCACTTTCCTTTAATAGTTCTTCCAGGGCTACATACTTAATTCCCAAAGCCTCGCCTTCTTTTCTTACGGTTACGTCATACCCCAGCAGCCTGCAGCCGAAAGCTTTAAGAAGTTCAGCTACTTTAAGTCCGATTTTTCCTGTTCCTACTATACCTACCGTCTTACCTGCCAGTTCCGATCCCATCAGGCCTTCGGAAGCCATAGTCTTGCCCTGCCTTACGGCTACATTGCATTCCACAATATTGCGAAGTTTGCTTATAATCATTCCGATAACCAGCTCAGCCACAGCCTGGTCGCTGTATCCGGCGCAGTTGGATATTTTTATGCCCTTATTTATACAAGCATTTTTATCGATATGGTCTATTCCGGTAAAGGCAACGGATATAAATTTCAGCTTGTCTGCCGCTTCTATAACTTCTCCCGGCAAAGGGTTGTTGGCGATAATAATGGCATCTGCCCCCTGAACTCTCCTTTTTAATTCTTCGGTATCTTTGGTTACGTTATCATATATCACAAACTCGTGATTTTGCTCCTTAATAGGCCGTGATAACTCCTCAATAATTTCACTGTTTACGTTTAACGGTTCCAACAATGCAATCTTCATATTTATACCTCCTATAATCAAAAAAATTATCATTAAAGTATAAAATAACCTTGTTACTCAAATCCGGTTTTATTACCTTTACAGATTAGCCCCGGATATTTATATAAATATATGTAAATCTGCACCCATAATCCGTATGTTGTGTACATAATTAGCCGTAAACTAAGCCTTAAAACCGTATACATAAGGCATTCAAAATCAAATCGGCAGTTTAACACCCTGCTCTTTTAACACAGACTGAAGTTTTTTTACGTCAATATTCTTAGGCGATATTTCCTCTGTGCAGGCAATTCCTGCTGCCGTTCCGGCTGCCTGACCCGTAAGCATGCAGGCTGAAATCCCTCTTATGCTGCTTTCTGCCACATGGTCGGTACTGATACACCTTCCGGCTACAAGAAGATTGTCAATATCTACGGGCAGCAGACACCGGTACGGAATAGTATAACTTCTGTTATCGGTAATAGGCTCATAGATATGGCCTTTATATCCTCCGCCTTCAAGCTTTCCGTCACCGTCCATATTTCCGTCCGGCGACAGCATATCATAAAACCTCGGATAAACCGCTATTGCATCGTCAAACACCTTTTGGGCTTCAATGTCGTCTTTGGTAAGTTTATACAAGCCCTTTATTCTTCTGCTGTCCCTGAAACCGATTTCCGGAGCTATGGACGCTATCTCAATATTTTCAAATTCCTTATAATTTTTCTTTGCATACTCATAAAACTCCATAATATACTGCCTGCACTTTATTTCCCCTTGAGTAAGCCCGTCAATATCCGTAGGGTCAATCATATATTCGCAGGGATAATTTACGTAAGAAACCATACCTGCCGGTGTCAGACGGCCGAAAGGCAAATCCTGGCGTTTGCAGCTAAGTCCGGTCTTTCCCGCCCTGTAATCCTCATGAAATTTCTTTCCTATTCTTTTTAGGCCGTCACCGTTTTCCGTAAGAGCTTTTACGTCTGCTCCCACAATCCTGAAATTTAAGGTGCCGGGCTGGCAATAACCGTCCTTATCCCTTCCCTGTTCAAACGGTACACCGGCACTGTAAGCCACGTCACCGTCTCCGGTACAGTCTATAACAACCTTGGCTTTTACGGCTACCGGGCCTTTTTTGCTTTGTATTATTACACACTCAATTTTGCCGTCTTTTACAATCACATCATTAACAAAGGAATGAAATCTTATATCAACCCCTTCGCCAAGCAAAAATTCATCCAAAAATACCTTAAGATATTCGCTGCTGAACCGATGGGGTGAATTTTCTCTTATATCATGGGAATTTCCAAACCTTTCCCTGTACTTTTTTTCTATTTCAGCGTATATTCCGTTGGCCTTAAAATTGGTGCCGTGAAGGAAATGATTGCAGGTTTCAACATAGCATCCCGTAATATTGCCACCGAGAAAGCCCCTCTTTTCAAGCAGCATCACGCTTTTGCCGCTTCTTGCTGCCGCAACAGCCGCACCGATTCCTGCCGGGCCCCCTCCAACAACAAGGATATCCACTTCTTTTTTTACTTCTACATCTTTTGCCTTAATTGTATATTTCATCGGTTATCCTCCAATACATTATTTATCCCTTTTAAAATTACTGATTATTTCTGCAGGTTGTCTGTATTCGTCCCGAACTGTTTGGGGAAGCTTTTTAAATGCTTCATTGTAACGCTTGTCTAAGTCTTCTAGGACTTCTTCCACGGACATATCATCATAGACTCCTGCAAAAATATCTGAAATAGTCTGCCTGTATAAAGTCCCGTCAACCCTAATTATGTTTTCCGGTGTAGGAAGCATAAGCACCTTGTCAGGTATATTGGCAAAGTCGGAAAAACCCTTTAATGCCGGTTTGCTCTTTGCCATATCAATTGCCTCCTGACGGAAAGGTATATAAAGGGATTGGGAATACATCTGGGCTGCATTCTCATCGGAATAAAAGAACTTTAATACTTCCATAGTTTTCTTCGGTTTATCGTAAGCCGAAACACTGATCCCAAGCAAAGATGTGGCATCGGCAAACTCTTTAAATGCCGGCTCGTCCTCTGTAAATGAAGGGACCGGTATTACAGACCAATTAATATTTGCGGGAAACTGATCGTTATAAACACTGGTGTCAAAACTGGCCCCGGGTATCATACCTACCCTTCCCTCGGCAAACTGGGCTCTTGCGGCATCCGCATCCAGGTTTTCAAATCCGGGAAAGACACTGTTATCGTCAATCATTCCTTTTACCGCCTTAATAACCGGGGCAAAAGCCGAAAAATCAAATTCCATAGTTTCATAGTTAAATCCCACATGGCCTACATTTACACCGTTGGGCCTGATAAGATAGGTACTTATCATCCAGTCTGACTTAAGCCCCAATATCCAGCCATACGCTTTGCCGTCACTTGCCTCGGTTATCCGCCTGGCAGCTTCCCTGACCTCATCCCAAGTTTTAGGGTAACGGTCTATTCCTGCTTTTTTAAATAAATCCTCGTTTATGATAAATTTGTAAGTAGTCAAATTATATGGCAGGGTATATACCTTTCCGTTAAAAATATGCTGATTATTGATAAGATAATTGCCATAACTTTCTGCCAGTTCCTGTCCTCCGGGAAGATCAGTAATAGGTACCATATAGCCCGCACTGATAAAATCGGGTACCAAAACCATTGTGGGCCTAAACAGTTCCGGGGCAGTTCCTGCAGCCATAGCCTCTTTTATGACATCCTGATACTCCGAGCCGAATACCGTATATTCAATCTCAATACCCAGTTCTCTCCCTTTCGTCCTGTTAAACTCTTCAATCTGTTTAAGCCTCAGCTCCTTCTCATGGGCATTATCGGACCATACACGGATCTTTTCCGTAGTAACCTTTTTTGTCTGGTTATTGCCTTCCGTATCACCATAAGGAGGATTGCCTGTATCTTTGCCTGCACAGCCTGCAAGGCCGAATACAAAGCACAGTAAAACCCCTAAAATAAATATCCTTACACCGGTATGTTTCATCTTATCCTCCTACAGTTAAGAAACTTAAATAAGCATCTCTGCTATTTTAATAATAACAGGAACGGTAACAATCGATAAAAGAGTTGTAACCGCAAATATCTCCGCAGCCAGTACCGCATTTTTATTGAATTTAATTGCAAACAGTGTTCCTATAGCCGCCGTCGGTACTGCTGACATTAAAATAGCTGTTATTTTAACCGTTTCATTAATCGGCAGCCAAAAAAACATCATGACAGAAATAAGGGGTACAACCAATAGCCTTATTAAACTAATATAATATATCCTCAAATTTTTGGTAAATAGTTTTACAATATTGGATTTTCCAATGGTTACTCCCGCAATCAGCATGGCAAAAGGCGTATTCAGGTTTGCTATGTGGCCCAGTGCCTGATATACAACGTCCGGGACCCTAATCTGAAAGATAAAGCAAATAAGGCCGACAGCAATCCCAATAATTGTAGGATTTATCAGCTTTTTGAAGAAATCCTTAAAATTTAAGTTCTTTTCTCCGGACATCATCATTACGCCATGGGTCCATGACAAAATATGAAAAACAGTAAATGCAGCGGTAACATAAAATACACCTTCGCTTCCGAAAATCCCGTTCACCAAAGGTATTCCCATAAATCCTACATTGGCATATATGGCTGCAAAACGTTCAACTTCCACATTTTCCGCATCAACATATTTTTTTATACGGATTTTGTCCAAGACAATAACTTGCTTTCTTTTTTTCCTGATAAGGATATAAGAAGCAAGAATACCTACAATATGTACCGCAAAAGACATCAGCAAGGAAATAAGCAAACCCTCAAGAAGTTCTTTACTGAAATCTCTTTGGTAAGATACAAAAATTACTATGGGATTAACCAGCATCAATAATATATTTGACAGCTTACTGTTGGTAGTATCGTCAATCAGTTTGGTTTTGTAGCAGATAACACCGATTAGAATTATTATAAATATAATAAGAATTTGATTTACCAGTATACCTGAAAAAGACATAAAACACTCCTGTTTACCTTATAGTATTAATTGGATTTCCTTCAATAAAAGCCTTGAGATTTTTAACAACAATGTTCATAAGCCTTTGTCTTGTTTCCTTGGGAGCCCAGGCAATATGGGGCGTAATTATTATATTGGGCGCAGAAAGCAGCGGATTGTCCTCTTTTATCGGCTCTACCGACACAACATCAACTGCGGCTGCAGCCACTTTTCCGCTTATTAAGGCATCCCTCAAATCTTCTTCTACAATAAGGGGGCCCCTGGCGGTATTTAAAATTATAACCCCGTCTTTCATTTTGCTTATGGAGTCTTTGTTTATAATGCCCTTGGTTTCAGGAAATAGAGGGCAATGCAGGGATATAACATCGGATTCTCTTATAAGTTCGTCAAAAGAGACCTGCCTTCCTATATCCTTAATGTCTTCCTCCTTTATGGGGCTGCGGTTATAGGCAAGAATATTCATACCGAGGGCTTTTGCAATTCTTGCCGTCCCCTGCCCGATCTTTCCGTAACCTATAATCCCCATAGTTTTTCCCGCAAGTTCGATTAAAGGATATTTCCAATAGCAAAAGTCCGGGGACTTGGACCAGTCACCGTTTCTAACCGAAGCCCAATGCTCTCCGATATGATGGCATAATTCCAATAACAGGGCTATGGTAAACTGGCTTACGGCATCGGTCCCGTATGCCGGAACATTGGTTACTACTATATTCCTTTTATTCGCAGCCGCCACATCAACCACGTTGTAGCCGGTGGCCAATACGCCTATATACTTTACTTTCGGACACATTGACAGGATTTCGTCCGTTATTACTGTTTTATTGGTAAACACAATTTCCGCATCTTTCATTCTTTCCACAACAAGATCCTGGGGAGTCCTGTCGTAAACCGTCAAGTCCCCCATTTTTTCCAACTCCTCCCAGCTAAGGTCGCCGGGATTTAATGTATATCCGTCAAGGACAACCATTTTCATAACATTCATTCCCTTCTGCCTATAATCCGTAATATCAGACTGCCAGCGTTTTGCTCTTGCCGCTTATTTTACTTATCAAATATTTAGTCATCCAACAGTGCCCATGCCCGGTTTATTACCCTCTTTGTATTGGCAAGAATAATATCTGCATCTTCACCGGGTCTTGGTGTTACCTCCAATGAAAGTACATATGGATTATCCGGCCTGAAAAAGCCTTCTTCTTTCAGGACCTTAAAGAACTCCAAAAGCTCCGGAGTATCATTAGCCGAATTGGGATACCCGAATCTGGGGTGGAGGTCACCGTATGCGTCACAGCCGGGCTTAACAACGGCATTTCCTATATGCAAATGGGTAATATAAGGCCTTAATGTCCTTATAACATCACTGATGGTTTCGTATGTGGTAGGTATATGGGACAAGTCTACCAGCAAGCCAAAATTGCTGCAGCTTTTTCTTACGTCTGCCGCAAATTCTGCCGCATAAGGGGCAGGGCCGATTAAGGCAGCCTTATCCATATCATAGTCAAAAACCTCAAGTTCAACCGTCATACCCTTCGTTGCAGCATATTTACATACATTAACGGTAGTCTTTAACAACTGCTTATAAGCCTCGTCTTTTGTTTCTTCCTTCCATTTGCCGGCAAGAAACGCAATGCCTTTTGCTCCAAGATAAAAAGCTTCATCAACAGCCTCCAATAAAGTAGCTTCAGCTTTCTTACGCCCTTCTTCGTCTGTATCATTGGGATTAAGGCCGGTTGATAACAAACGCGGCTGGGCTCCGTAACATACCTTGATATGGGACTGTTCAAGCAAATCTTTCGTCTGCTTGCGAAGTTCGTCATCCTTAATCTGTGTAATCTCTATGGCATCAAAATAATCGTCTTTAAGTATCCTTTTTAAAGAATCTATATAATCATAATGTGCAGGCGGATAGCTCATCCAGAGAATAGTCCCAACCTTAAAATATTTATGTATACTTTCTTTCATATATCTGAAGCTCCTTTCATAATCGACATTAATCGTAGTAATAACTATATAATACTACCATGGTATACTTGCTGCAACATAATAAAAGCCATTGACAATTTATATGCTGTAGCAAAAAATACCTAAATTTATGCCATATTATATGCCTGAACAGGCAATGCCAAATTACATAAAAACTACAAAAGTACAGTAAAAAATTCATTATAGTATCTGCTATTAATATAGGTAAATTACGGATTTTCGGCATGAAGAATATCAAGAAGCACCAGCTTGTCAAACCTTTGCAGGTCCACAAAACTAAGCAGCCTTCCAAGAAGCTGGGGCTTATACATGGATTTTGATTTGGCAGAATATTTAAGCCAGTTCTCTGCTGCCCTTTCAAGCATATTCTTTGCATCCAATCTGTATTTTTCAATATTTTTGTACCGGTATAAGCACAGATAAACCGCAGCTTTCAGCTTGGCAGCATAATAATGTCCCAAATAGCCCAGAGCTTCTATATCATCAAGAGTATATAAAAGTTCATTGTTGTCGGTTATTCCTGCCCTCAATTTTAGAACGCCGTTGATTGCATTTTCGGCATGATTATAAATATTGTCAGCGACAGAAAGGGGGGATATTTTTTCAGTCGTCTTGCCTTCAGCAATTAACCGGCAGTACTCATTTACACTATGTATATTTTCTCCGGGCATTACGGGACAATTTATA
>Ga0207866_1000186_pt1 | contig 101928 bp, 101 predicted proteins | sample HigsolmetaAR203D_FD_184835 | JGI IMG/M metagenome (GOLD analysis project Ga0207866, IMG submission 184835) | Ionic liquid and high solid enriched microbial communities from the Joint BioEnergy Institute, USA - AR20-3-D (SPAdes) (version 2) ...
CCGCAGCAGCACGTAGCCCATCACGCTCCGGTAGTACCGGTCGTACAGCGCGGTGAATCGCTCTTGGGGATCGTCCACACCCAGTACTCCCGCCCGCCGCCCCTCGATTACCACCCAACCCAAACTTCTCTCGCGAAGTTGGCTACGCACCAGGCCGGGCATGCCGACATCTCGAGCGAAGCCGGTCGGCAGGGCGACGAGGCGTCACGGCACTCGCCGTACGGCCGCGCACGTGTCATCGGTGGAGCTCGGGAAGCCATCGGCATGGCCCGGCGTCGGCCAGAGGCGACGGCTTGGCCGCCGCAGCGTACTAGAGAGGGGTACGGAGCGACCGTCGGGCGCAAATAACAGAGCACCCCAAACCGGCCCATCCGTTTGGGGTGCTCAATCCGGGTCTGAGGTCAGGACAAGATCTCCGCGCGCACGACCTCTTCCCGCAGGATCTGCTGAATCTGCGCGACATCCGCGTTGTAACTCGTCTGGCGCCGAAGCTCCTTGCGGACGGCGTCGACCACCACGTCTGACAGGAGCACCTGCGCCAAGGACTTCGGGGACGTTGCGGCTCGAGCGCGCCACAGATCGTCGATCAGCCTGCGCTTGAAGGCCTCCTTGGTCAGGTAGAAGAGGCTGTCCACCTTGGAAGCCAGGCCGGCGTCGCCGAGAAGGTCCACCTCAAGGGCGAGATCGATGACCACCGGAAGGCCGGCGGTCATGTGGTACGCCTGCCAGACCTGGCCATTGGACAGGATCAACCACTCGACGCCTTCGTTGACCGCATACATCTGCACCTGACGCAGATGCCTGACATTGAGCTTCTGGCTGCACCGCTTCACCTCGAGGAAGGCAACCAGTTGCTTGTCGATGCGGATGCCGTAGTCGGCGAACTCCCCCTTGACCTGATATTCGGTCGTGAGGTCCTCGTACTTGTCGTAGCCGAGCCCTTCACACAGGAAGTCGGTGATCAGAAGGCGAGTGTCGCCTTCGTTGGCGTCCCGGGCCACTAAATCGGCCAGCGGTTTCGAAAACCGGCGTACGGCGACTCGAACCCGTTCTCGCGCCTCGGTCTCCCATTTGGGTAAGGTCCGCGAGACAGCAGGCTTTTTGCTTCCGGATCCGGCTGCCTTTCTTGTGGATCCAGAGGCGGTGGACTCCTGCTCCTCACCTGCGATGACCTGTGTCAGCTGCTCTCCCATAACCCCACCTGCGGAACTAGTAGCGGCAAGCAGGGTATGCGCCATAGAAAGATCAACTCATCCCGCGGCTACCAATCGATACGAAATCGACTCCTGCAACCTGGGGAAATCGCATCAAACACGGAATATCTCTCAAATCGTCATAAAATGACTACCGGGTGCCAAAAAGTGCAGATCGACCGGATTAACGGTAGCTACACGTAAAGGGTCATAGGCTTCAGACCAGCACAGATCGGCTCCCTTTTCTCAACGCTGCGCGATACGCCGTTAACGCGTTGCGGACCATGCGACGTACCGAGTCGGTGCCACGGCGAACGCACGACCCTGCCAGCAGGGGCGAGCTACAGGGCGCTTCGGCCTTCCCGCTCATCGTCCACGCGATATCCCGGACTTTCATGACCCTTCCGGCGGCCGGGAAGACGCTCGCTCACACGTCAACATCCTTCGCGGTGGCGATGGGTAGAAGCGCACGGAAATCGGCTACGACCGGCTGATTGCGCTGGTGGACGGGCACTGCGCGAAGTACCCGACCGGCGGTCTCAGTGATCATGAAGTTGCAGTAGGGCTTGGGGATCTCTGCAAGGACCGCCGTGGCCTGCCGTATGCCTTCCTCGACGCCGCCGTTCACCACCGTGCACTGGGCGGCGTGGAGTCGAGTATTGATTCGGACGTGATACCCATCCGGGTGGCCTTTGAGAATAAGGTCCTGGGCCTTGGCCGCGGCGGCCTCATCGCCGATGGCGGAGTAGACCTGGCTCTCGGTGAAGTGGATGCGGTAGTCGGACGGTTCCCAGAACCCAGGCATGACGGGCAGGTTGGCTTCGGCGAGATCGGTGAACCGCTGCACGGCTCGGCGAGCCTCAACCCGACGGTTCAGCCGGGCCAGGGCGTTTGCCTCCACCCCGGCAAGGGTTACCAGCCCAACTGAAGGGCGGGGGTTCGGGCCTGCGATGCGTAGCGCATTGCGGACCAACCGCAGCACCGCTTCCGGACTGCGAAGTCCGTAGAGGCCGTGACCGGCCTCATGGCCACGGATGGTCATGCGCAGGTCGCGGTCACCGGAGCTGTCTGCGGCGGCACGAGCCGTCTCATACCAGCGCAACGCCGCGCCGCGTTCACCGAGTCGAGTCAGGACGCTCGCGTGGAAGGCGGCGAGCATCGCCGCGATGCGGTTCAGCTCGGTCCGCTCACCCTCATCGGCGTGAAGCAGTTCGCGGTGAATGCGGAGAAGATCGACGAGTAGATCGACACGCACCTCGGCAGCCGGCCGAGTATGAATTGCGTGCAAATGGTCGTCGCGGACCAATTCCCAGTCCTCGACGCTGCGCGGTGCGGTGTTCAGCGCTAAGTCGACCAAGCGACGCACTGATTCGTCCGGAGCGCTGAACGCGCCGACGCCCATACCAGCGGCGGCGAGCTGCAGAAGCCTTCGGCGTTCCGTTTCGTCCTCCTCGGCCTGTGGTGAACTCACGGCGAGAGTACACCGGGATGCGTGATCGAATTTAGTGATCAGGCGGTAAAACTCCGCTATCTTCCCTTCAGCACGATAGGCCCGATCCAGTTGTGAGACGAGATCTGCCGTTAGAGGCCGCCGGTTACGCTCCAGTTTGCTGAGATACGAGTGGCTCAAGGGAATGCGCATACCGGCCTGACGAAGGCTCATCCGAGCGATGCTCTCGCGCCACCAGCGGAGCGCGTAGGCCATCATCTCGGCCGCGAAATCATCCGGGCTTGCCGGTACAGGAGGCCTGTTCATGTGTCTCCTTGCGGCGGTTCCTCGGCGGGTGCGACGGAGGCACCACAATGCGCCGACTGAGGCTTGCGGTACGTAAGCGCCGCTTCAAGTATGTCCATGGCGCCGATCAATGTGATGGAAAACCGAAAACCCGTCAGGCTCGCGCGGCCAAGCGGGCTTTCCAGGAAGCGGAGTTACCCGACTCTATGCACAGATGCCACTATTCAGGCGCACACAAAAACGCGCAAGCCATACTTTCCGTCCGATCACCTCTACACACACGCAGCCCACGACAGATATCAGCATCTCTCGTGCACGGCAGAAACTCTGCTTTCACGACATATAGCGACAAGTGCAGCACTCTGAACAATTCCGACCACAGGAAGGCCGCGCTCTCATCCGAGCTCAACGAAGTGCCCGGCACTGTCAGCGATCCCTGGAACGATCCAGATCACAGCGATCCACCGCGCCGGCGGTACTGCGGACACCACCGTGGCTGTATCGTCCGGCATCGAGGAAGCGGGGTGCGGCCTGATGAACGTGCCCGATGACGCCCGGCTGCTGACGCTCCCCGGAGACCGGCGTGCGGCAGGAGAGGCACGCGAGTTCGCGAGCAAAGTACTCAGCGATTGGGCCATACAGAACGAGGCCGCCAATGACCTCCTGCTAATCATCTCCGAGCTGGTCGCCAACGCCGCCGTCCACGGCGCTCCCCCAATCCACCTACGGTTGTGGATCGCGGACGGCATGGTGCACGGGGCGGTCGACGACCATGGACCCGGCAGACCGCAGTTCGCTACCAGCGGCGTCCCGCACATCCTGGATCTACGCGAACACGGACGCGGCCTGACACTCGTGTCCGCGATCGCAAGCGCCGTCTGGTGGAAACGGCTTGCCAGCGGGGATCTGCGTGTCGGGTTCTCCTACGCCCTTGACGGCGAAAGCACACTCTGAGACTTGCTTCCTACGCACGGCACCACCTCAGGAACGGCGGATGCGGCTCGCTCGGCCGCAGGGCACCGAACAACTATTCGGAGGCAAGGACGTGCACCAGGGTGTCCGAACTGGCTCAGCCCTGGCCACCCTGGTGTTCCTCTCTTCAGCTGTTTTCGCCGAGTAGGTCCGCGTCCAGCACGCCTTCGCCGTCGACGTCCATGCAGTCTAAAGGCAGCCGTCGCCGATCACAGACGCCGCCCACGACCAATCATTCTCCAATCAGCTCAGAGACAAGCTCCTCGATCTCTTGGGCGTAAGGACCAGCGGCGAGCGCCTCTCGTACTCTTCGGCGGAGGACTACAAAGTTTCCCTGCTCGTCAATTTCAAGCTGCTTTATCAGATCAGCCTCAGCAGCTCCGAGTTCAGCAAGACGATTGTGCACCGGGTTCGAGGAATCATAGAGGGGAATAGGAAGTTTCCAAAGGTGCTTATCCACATCCCGCTCGTCCTTGCCGTAGGACATAAGTGGTCTCACCAGTTCGGTGAGTACCGGGCTATTGAGAATGGCGCACAGATACATTGCCTCATCCCGGCTCTTCACAGCCCCCCAGTACAGCTTGTGGTCAATGATGGCGTTGCGGTCCTCTACTAGGGCAGCTGCCACATGCATTCCCGCTTTACCGTAAACGACCCTTAGTTCTGCCCCAGGAAGCTGCTCTGACAAGCCACGACGGAAATCGAGCCGTTCCAGCAGGCTGAGCCGCGCACTACTCCGATGTGCTTCCCACTGGCTTTGAGCGTTTTGCCACCAGTCCGCCATGCCAGGATAGAGGTCAAGATCAGATGCACTCTCGTCAATAAGCTGGTGCCCGACGAGGGGAAGCACTGCTTCGCGTGGTGGCAGTATACGGTATGGAAGGACGCTCTCCCCAAGTAGCACGGGGCGGACGAACTCGCTCTCCACGACCCCGGTAAGGTCCGGAAGGTTTTTCCACGGCGGTTTCTCCGTACTGCTGCGTTCGGAGCGCACGGCACGACGGCCAGCACCAAAGCCCAGAGGGCTGGACGGCTGCGGTTGGACGAAGAAGAGCACCCGCGGAACGATCGTCGCTCCTTGCACGAAGCGAGGCCCGTAAGGGGATGGTCCTTCATCGTCGTCTCGGACAACAAGTCGGGCCAGCTCCTGCGTTAGGTGCGGTGCGACATCAGCCCACGAATGGGCCGATCGGGGGATCGTTCCGGTCCAGCGGATCGTTTCATCCGGAAGCGTACGGGTTTCACCTCGTGTTCTCTTCCCGAAGACCACGGCCGATCCCCGAGGGAAGAGGTGCGGACGGATTCGCCGCAGGTCCCAGGAGCCGGAGAATGCAACGGTTGCAGGCTCCTCCGCTTTTCCGATGTACTTCCCCGCTCGGAATCCCGAGAAGTATCCGCGGTCGAGGACCGGATTGGGCAGTACAAAGGCAAAAGAGCCGTCCACCTTGAGGTACTGCTGAACCGCACGGGCGACGAAGAGGCCGGAGAGGTCCTGGTGCGTGGCTACCGTGTTACCCCGCCACAGCCCACGCGCCTTCGACATCTCCTTAAAGGTCTCTTGCATGTAGTCGGGCATATGCCGATAGGCCAACCACGGCGGGTTGCCGATCAGCACGTCCACCCGGTTCTCGTCCCGCTTCAGCCAGACCGGTCGAACCAGGTTGCGTATGTAGTAGCTCCAGATATGGTTACGCCCCTCGTCGAAAAGGCGGCAGAGAACGGCGAAGCTCTCTTTGATAACTTCCTGGTCGCCGGAATCGATGGCATACCGACGGAAGATCCCCTTTAGAGACGGGACTGTGCCCTTGGCACGGTTCTTGTTGCCGGCGAGGTTTGTCAGTTCCTCCACGAGCCGGTCGAACCTACCGGCGTCTGCCATGAGGTGGTCGGGGAACCGAAGCTCTTGTTCGAAGAGCTGATTCCCTGAGCCTGTCGGGATGACAAGGAAGCCTTCCGAGAAGAGATCGTTCCGCTGGGACCACTGGAGGCTGTCCCCCAAGTAAACGGGGACGGTGATGGGGCCCCGCGTGGGGTCGGTGAGGCGCTCACGACCGATGGCGAGCAGGTAGGTCACACGGGCCAGAGCCACGGCGACGGGATGGAGATCGATGCCGAGCACATGGCCACTCAGATCGTTCAGGGCCGAGTCCAATGGAATGCCGGCCTCTTCCGCGGCGTCCAGATACCGCCGAACAGCATGGAAGAGGAACGTTCCCGACCCACAGGAAGGGTCAAGTACACGTTGATGAAGCGGATCGGTCACCACCTCGGCGACCATACGTTCCGCGAGCCAGTCGGGAGTGTAGTACTCTCCGAGTTTCTTGCGCGTCTCGCTAGTGATTACCTCTTCGTAAAGTACCTTGAGCACGTCATGCTCAACGTTGGCCCAATCGAATCGTGACAGCCGACGGGCCATCGTCCGAATGAACGAGTCGCCTCCCGGAACCTCCAGCACCCAATCAAAAAAGTCCTCTTCTACAACCCCGAAGATGTACGCCAGATCGAACTGCCGCCCGCTGAGCAGACTGGCGGGGTGCATGTCGGTGACATCCAGGCCGAGAACCAGGTGCGCAATGATTTCCGCGCTGTTGACCAGGAGGGTGTGTTCCAGGAACAGCTCGTCATCGTCGGTGAACTGCGTTCCCAATGCACTGCGCAGCAGCTTTGCCCAGAGCTCACGCTTTAGGCGAACGGTGGGCAGATCGCCGTACTGGGCGTACATCACCCCAAGCACTGCCCGATCGAGGGCGTAGGACGAGCTTGCCGCACCGAGCTGCCGGGAGATCTCTGCGGGCGTGGGCTTGACACCCATGCGCGTTGCCAGGACGCCCTCCAGCCATGACAGCGTGGCGGATGTGTCGATACGCCCTGGCTTCAGCTCATACCGAGTGGCCTCGACGAGCTTCTCCCCTTGCAGGTGGTAGGCCCGCCACTCGGCTCCATCAGTCAGTACACCGACATACCACTGCCCGGTCTCCTCTGTGCGGGTCCTGACGTAGCCCGCGAGCTGTTTCTCAGCGCTCTCACGTACGGTCTTACTCCGAAGGTCCCTCTTAACCTCGATGACCGTGCAACCCGCTTCGATATCAATACGTCGACGATCACCAACCGGGACCTCGAGATCAACCGTCAGGTCATGCTCGCCAAGTCCGAACCCACCGGTCAGCAGGAGGTTCCGGACATCTGCCTGAATGGTTGCTTCGCTCCGGACTCGATCACGGTCCGCAAGACGTGTGAGCAGGGTCTGAAGATGGTCTTCGATCGGCGACTCAGGCGACACAGCAAAGGTTTATCACGTCGAGCCGACACCTTAGGAGATGCCGGAAGGTGTTCGGTGTCGCCAAGCACCGGTACTGCGGCGCGCTCACCGTGCCGTGCAGGATGACCAGCCCAAGTGCGGGATAGCGGGTACAGCGCCGAAGCACTATCGATGGCCAGAAACAATGAGCACTAGATGGTGGAAAACAGCTTTGATCTATCGGCCTTGTCGAAAAGGCCCCTTGCATGATCGCAAGGGGCCTCTGGGTGGGAGCCGACGAGGGGAATCGAACCCCTGACCTGCTGTTTACAAGACAGCTGCTCTGCCGATTGAGCTACGTCGGCCTGTCACACCCAGAGTTTAGTCCGAGGAGAGGCACGTCGTCACCGGCGTCGGGGAAGGTCAGCGGCGGCGGGCGGTCTCGTAGAGGGCGATGCCCGCGGCCACGCCGGCGTTGAGGGACTCGGTGGCGGTGGCCATGGGGATGCGGGCGGTCACGTCGCAGTGTTCGCGGACGAGGCGGGACAGGCCCTTGCCCTCGGAGCCGATGACCAGGACGAGCGGCTCGGTGAGGAGTTCGACGTCGGAGATGTCGAGGGGGGCGTCGCCGTCGAGGCCGACGATGAAGAGGCCCTGCTCACGGTACTCGCGGAGGGTGTTGTTGAGGTTGGAGGCGCGGGCCACCGGGAGGTGGGCGAGGGTGCCCGCGGAGGTCTTCCAGGCCGAGGCGGTGACGCCCACGGAGCGGCGGCTCGGCACGACGATGCCGTGGGCGCCGAACGCGGTGGCGGAGCGGGCGATGGCGCCGAGGTTGCGCGGGTCGGTGACGCCGTCGAGGGCGACGATCAGCGGGGTCTCCTCGGCCTCGCGGGCCCGCTCGACCAGGTCGTCCGGGTGGGCGTAGTCGTACGGCGGGACCTGGAGGGCGAGGCCCTGGTGGGCGGCGCCGTCGGTGAGCCGGTCGAGCTCGGGCTTGGTGACCTCGAGGATGGCGATGCCGCGGTCGGCGGCCATCTTGATGGCCTCGCGGACGCGGTCGTCGCTCTCGATGCGGTTGGCGACGTAGAGCGCGTTCGCGGGCACCTTGGCGCGGAGCGCCTCGACGACCGGGTTGCGGCCGGCGACCGTCTCGGGCGCGTCGTCACGCTTGACCCGGGTCGGCCGCGCCGGCTTGGCCGCGGCCGCGGCGGCCTCGGCGCGCCGCTGGCGTTCCTTGTACCAGTGGCGCATGTGCGCGGGCGGGGTCGCGCCCTTGCCCTGCAGCGCACGCTTCCCGTGCCCGCCGCTGCCCTTGGTCGGGCCCTTCTTCTTCGCGGCCTTGCTCGATCGCTTGCCTCCGCCTGCCATGGAACGAAAGCCTACCGGCGCTCGGGAGTTCACCGTTGCGCCGATCGGTCATCAGCCCACAGGTGCGCCGAACCCGTCGCGGCTGCCGTACGGCGTGGCTGCCCGAGGAACGCGACGGCCGCCGCTGACCGGTGAGCGCGGCGGCCTTGTCTTTGCGGCATCCCGCATCAACAGTCCATCGAAGCCTTCCGGCATCCTGCCCGCGACCGGCACCTTTCAGTCGCGTCGCGCTCCCTCCGGCCAGATGACACGCACCGGCAGCCCGTGCGCACGCGCCTCGGCCACCACGTCCGCGGTTCCGCCATAGCCTCGCGCCGGTTTGCCGTCCCACACCGCGTACAGCTCATCGGCCTTCTCGAGCATGAATCGGCTGGCCTCCATGTGGGCTTCTGACGTGGACTCGACGAAGTCGAGCCGATGCACCCGTACGGCCCGCCGCATCAGCTCGTCGTACGCCGGATGCGACTCGGCGGGCAGGCCTTCGCGGTATCGCTGGGCGGGGACCACGACCTCAAGGGCTCCGCCCAGGTCGACGACGGCGCGAGCGAAGATCTGGTCGGCCCCGTCCGCAAGGCATGAGATACCGATGAGCCGACCGGCATCGTGCTCGGCGAGGGCGGATCTGATCGCGTCGTCGACCAGCCGTACGATGTCCGCAGGCAGGCCTCGATGGCCCGAGATCGCTATCCGCACCATGGTCGCCTTCCTAGATGAGGGTCGCACGAAGTTTGTCGTCGAACTCCCGGACCGCGGTGGTCACCGGCCCGGAGTAGTTACGACGGAAAACCCTGACATGGTGGATGATCCGCTCAGATCCATACGACAGGCCAACCGACAGCGCTTCCTCTGCCAGGCCGAACGCCTCGTCGACCTCTCCGGCCTGACACCTGGCGGCGGCGATCTCGGTCAACACGACTCCGCGCTGCTTGGCCGAGGGGCGGACGGATGCCAGCGATTCGGTGAATGCGGCCACGGCATCCTCGACACGGCCGAGTCGCACCATGACCGAGGCCCGGTATCCCGCCAGCTTTCCGTGGTCGAACGGGAAGACCCACGGCCATGGCGGGGCGGCGTGACGTTCGCTCGCATCGACCGCCTGCTCGGCTTCGCTCAGCGCGGCGAGCGCGGACGCCTGGTCGCCGCAGGAGGCGCGGCCAAGGGCTTCGACGCTGGACAGCCAGGCGTGTGCGATCGGCGGTGGCCGGTCTCCAAGGGTTCGCCGGGCCTCGCCCACGAGGCTCACGCCCAAGGCGGCGTCCTGGTTCTCGATCTCGAATGCGGCGAGGCTTCCGATCATGTAAGCCGCCAGCAAGGGGTGATCGGCTTTGCGGGCTGTGGCGATGGCCAGCCGGTAATACCTGCGCGCTGTACCGATGTCGCGCATGTCCGCGTGGAGCCAGGCGGTGAAGCCCGCAGCCTCACTCGCCGCCGCGCAGATGTCCTGGGCGAACTCGGAGTGGGCGGCGCGGCCGAGGATCTTGTTGGCCATGTCCAGATGTGCGACAGCCGCACGAGCGAGATCGCGGGCCGGCGTGGTCGCTTCGATCCGGCGCTGCGCGCCGGTGATCGACGTCAGCATCGGTGCGGTGGTCTCGTCGGCCTCCACGCGTTTCGGTGCAGGGCCGATGGTCAGGATGAGCGGCGCAAATGCCAGGGCCTTGCCGAATTCTCGGCGTTTGGCCGGATCCTCGTCTCCTGGTCTGCCGACCCTAAGCAGGTGGAGCGGGACTCCAAGTCGGCGCGCTATGTCTCTCATTTGATCAATGGAGAGTTTCTGTCGCCGTCTTACCACTTTTGAGACCCAGCTCTGCGAGTACCCAAGAACGTGGCCTAGATCCTTCTGCGTCCAGTTTCTGGTGCGCTGGATCTCCGCGAGGATGGTGACGATATCGCCCACTGCCAGTGCCGCCGTGATACGTGGCGCTGACCAGAAGTTCGCGGGGAGCCTCTCGTCTGGCCGGTCCATATGGCCAGGTTAGGGGCGTTCCACGTCTGGCATCGATATTCGTGCGACGAATAATCCCATCGCTGTCCGTACTTCCGTCTTCACCGCATACCCCAGAGCGACCACCATCAGCACCGATCCCTGCTTGCGCACGACGCCCAACGTCGCGGCATGGCAAGACCGCCGGGCGTACCGACCGGGTCGGCGGTCCCTGATAGATGGAGGTGCCACCGTGCCAAACAGTAACGCCGAAACCGGCGAATTAATCAACCGTCTTCCCGTTGTCGAGTCCGAACACCTCATGATTTACGGTGCACCGCTTGATCTCAGCCGTCCCAGCCCGGCCCGCGTATACGACTATCTGCTGGGCGGCAAGGACAACTACGCGGTCGACCGGGAAGCCGCCGAGCGGCTGCTGCACGAGCTGCCGAACGCGCGGCTGGGGGCGAGGGCCAGCCGGGCGTTTCTGCGGGAGGCCGTCACTTATCTCGCGTCGGTGGGCGTCAGGCAGTTCATCGACATCGGCGCCGGCCTCCCCATGGCCGACAACACCCATCAGATCGCGCAGCGGATCGCACTCGACGCGCGCGTCGTGTACGTCGACAACGACCCGCTGGTGTTAAGCCATGCCCGCGCCCTGCTGGCGGACTCCCCGCAGGCCGACGCGCAAACCATCGTGGTCGACGGCGACCCGTGCGACCCATGGGGGATCATCCAGCACCCCCACGTCGAGGATCATCTGGACCTCACACAGCCCGTCGCCGTCCTTCTGGTCGGGGTACTTCACTTTGTCACGCGACAGCCGGTCGCCGAGGAGATCGTCCGTATCCTGCGCGCCACGATCCCAGCAGGCTCCTACATCGTCATCTCTCATTTCTGGGACGACGGGACGGCCAGAACCAAGGCGGCCGCGCAGGTGTACTCCGAAGTGGTCACGCCCGTCACCACACGCACCATCGACCAGATCCTCCCGTTTTTCACGGGCCTGGAGCTGGTGGAGCCAGGCGTGACCCCCATCGGCAGATGGCTGCCCCCGCTGGTGACATGCGACGACATCATCCCGATCGCCGAGCGCGCCGACGTATGCCGCCTGCCCTTGGTCTGCGGAATCGGTCGTAAGGGTGTCGGATGATGTCCCTCTATGTTCGGTTCGTGGAGCACCTTGGGCATGTTTACTTCGGTGACAGCACGACCAGGACGTCCGTGAAGGTCAGCCTTGCGGCCTGGGAGGAATTCCGGAAAGACATCATCGACGATGCGATGACCCCGCAGATCCGCCGCGGGGTGCTCTCCATTCACATCGGAGATGTCCCGTCCGCACCGATATTGGGACGTGGCACAGAAGTGATCACATCGTGGGAGGCCTGGAAGACGTTCACCAGGCAGGTCAAAAGCGGGGCGTTCGCGATCGATCCGTCAAACGGCCCGAGAACCGCTGTACGGCCGCCAAGCCCTGCGCGGCTGCCTCTCCGTGAGACTTTCCATCTCCCGGATCCGGATCGCCGCAGGTCGCCGGTGTCTGAGCCGTACGGCCGATGACGCACCACCTGTAGGGCCTTGGGCCAAAGCATGCGTTCCGAGCAAGGCTGACCGGGACGCCCAAGTAGGCCGAGGGGTCGAAGGGAGGACGTACGTCCGCCTTCGACCCCTTGTCATCGCCGCTGTCGGCCAGCGGCTTCCGGCTTGTGGGGCAGGGCCTAGCGGGCCAGCTCCCAGCGCGGGCCCTGCGGGGTGTCCTCGACGACGATGCCCGCGGAGGCGAGCTGGGCGCGGATGGCGTCGGCGGTCGCGTAGTCCTTGCGGGCGCGGGCCGCCTGGCGCTGCTCGAGGACCACGGAGACGAGGGCGTCCACGGTGTTGCGCAGGCCGGTGTCGTCGCCGGCGGTGCGCCACTGCTCGGAGCGCGGGTTGAGGCCGAGGATGTCGAGCATCTTCTCGGTCTCGGCGAGGATGCGGGCGACCCGCTCCTTGTTGCCCTGGGCCAGGGCGGCGTTGCCCTCGCGCACCGACTCGTGGATGGCCGCGATCGCCTGCGGCGTCCCGATGTCGTTGTTCATCGCGTCGACGAACGCCTGCGGCAGCGGGACGTCGTCCTTGTCCACGTCGTGGCTGATCTCGGCGGCGCGGGTGACGAAGCCCTCGATGCGGCGGTACGCGGTCGCGGCCTCCTGCAGCGCCTCCTCCGAGTACTCGATGGGCGAGCGGTAGTGCGCCGACACCAGGTAGTAGCGCAGCTCGACCGCGCGGACCACCTTGAGCATCTCGGAGACGAGCAGGGAGTTGCCGAGCGACTTGCTCATCTTCTCCCCGCCGAGGGTGAGCAGGCCGTTGTGGAGCCAGTACCGGGCGAACCCGTCGCCTGCCGCGCGGGACTGGGCCTGCTCGTTCTCGTGGTGCGGGAAGAGCAGGTCGACACCGCCGCCGTGGATGTCGAACGTGCTGCCGAGGTACTTGGTGGCCATCGCCGAGCACTCCAGGTGCCAGCCCGGACGCCCGGGGCCCCACGGGGTACGCCAGGTCGGCTCGCCCGGCTTCGCCGCCTTCCACAGGGCGAAGTCGCGCGGGTCCCGCTTGTGCGTGTCCGTGTCGGTGTCGGCGGCCGGCCGCATGTTCTCGAGCTTCTGGTTGGACAGCTCGCCGTACCGCTCGGCGTAGGAACGCACGTCGAAGTAGACGTCACCGCCCGCGGCGTACGCGTGGCCCTTGTCGATGAGGCGGGCCATGAGCTCGATCATCTCCGGGATGTGCCCGGTGGCGCGCGGCTCGACCGTGGGGGGCAGGCAGCCGAGCGCGTCGTACGCCCAGGTGAAGAGCCGGTAGTTGCGCTCGGCGACGACGAACCAGGGCACGCCTTCCTCGGCGGCCACGCGAATGATCTTGTCGTCGATGTCGGTGACGTTCCGGCAGAGCCACACGTCATACCCGAGGTGCGTCAGCCAGCGCCGAAGCACGTCGAAATTAAGACCGGACCGGATATGTCCGATGTGTGGCGGAGCCTGCACGGTGGCACCACACAGGTATATCGACACTCGGCCGGGTTCGACCGGTACGAATTCGCGGACCGTACGCGTGCTGGTGTCGTGTAGGTACAAGCTCACAAACCAAGGCTAATGCCTTCGGTGACATCACAGGTCACGTTGGCGACCGTGAACCGTGACAGCGCGCCAGAGTTTCGTCCACAGCCCCCGCGTGTGCGATCGATCGTTTCGGCCTTGGTTCTGTAGTCTGCAAAGAGTGGTGAAAGCGCATCCCCCTGTGACGGCAGGTCCGTCCGCCAATGTCCGTTCGGACCGGCACCGGCCGTCAGGCTTCGCCTTGGTGCTGCGCCGGCTGGTGATCGGCGCGGCCGGCCTTCTGGTCGCCGCGGTCGCCGCCGCCGCGTGCGTGCTGTCCTTCGACGACCTGCGCGCGCTCGCCCGGCAGGCCGGGGCCCGCGAGAACCTCGCGCACCTCTACCCCGCCGCGTTCGACGCGCTGCTGCTGATCGCGCTGATCGGCTTCCTCGCGCTCGGTACGGCCCGGCCGCTCGTGCGCGTGCAGGCCGGGTTCGTGCTGCTCGTGCTGCTCGCGGCGGCCTCGTGGGCGAACGTCGCGGTGGCGATGCGCTTCACGATCGACGCCCGGCTCGGCGCGGTGATCGTCGGCGTGGTGCCCTGGGTGATGCTGCTCATCGCCCTGTGGCTGCTCACCCTGCTCATCAAGCACGCCCAGGTACGGCGAGCCGTCGTGGACGAGGCCGACGACGCGGAGCCGCGCGACATCGTGCCGTTCACCCGGGCCGGCTCCGCCGAGGAGGAGCGTCGGCCGGACGCCGCCACGCCGGACGGTGAGCCCACCGCGCCCCGAGCGGCCGTTCCCGCGCCGCCCGCCCGCTCCGCGGCCGCGACCGCGCCGGAGGCCGCCGATCGGTCCGCCGCCGCTGCGGATGACGCCGGGCAGGCCGACCGCCCGGCCGCGAGCGCCGTGGTCTCCCCTGCGCCGACCGGGGTCGGTCACGAGCCTCCGATTCCCGAGTCGGCCACCCTGCCGAGTCCCATCCCGGCCCTCGCCACGGCACCCGCCGCCACCTCGGTTGAGTCGCCGGGCGCATCCGGTGAGCCGACGTCCGCGGAGCGCGCCTCGGCCCACCCGCACGCCTCCGTCGCGGAGGAGCCGCAGGCCGCCCCGGAGGCAGCGGCCTCCGTTACCGAGCCCGCCACCGTCGCGGATGAGTCGGCCGACACGCGCCCGGTGAAGGAGAAGGGGCGTCGCCGCCCGTGGCGACGGCGCTCGGCCGACGCGGGCGCGGAGGCGGCGCCGACGGACGTCCGGCCGGCGGGGGTTGGGGAGGCCGCAGGGCCGGTGTCCGCAGGCGAGCCGCAGCCGGAGCCGCGCGACGACGCGAACGCCGGGGATGTGGCCGAGACCGCGTCCGCTCCGGAAGGAGGCGCCGCCGCCAAGCGGCCGATCCGGTGGGGTGACCTGGTGCGGCGGCCGTCGGGAGGCGTTCGGGCCGGTGCCGCTGCCGACACGGCGCTCGCCGAGGGCGGCGTGACCGCTTCCGATGACGCGATGGCACATGGCGCGGCACGCGGTGCCGGGGCAACGGACTGGGAGCCGGAGGAGACCGATCTGGGGCCGCGGGAACGGGACGCCTCGACCGACGAGGCCGAGGTCGTGCCCGCCGAGACGGGCACCCGGGTCTGGCCGCCCGCCACGTCGCCCGCCTCGGTCGAGCGGGGTGCCGTCGAGACGGACGAGGCCGGCTCACCCGTGGAGTCCGAGGCGGACCGGGACACCCGGCCGTACCCGCACATTCGTGGGCGCTCTCAGCCGCTCACGCGGGACGCGGCGGAGACCGAGTCCAGCGGCTCGCCCACCGTGCCCACCGTGCCGCTCGCGCCTCCGTCCGTGCGGATGCGCAGCACCCCGACGCCACCGCAGGACTGACATCCCGGCGATGGCGGTCGGCCGCTCTTCCTCAGATGCGGAGGGCTGGAACGCCCGCCGAAGCCGTGATCGGCGTCAGCGGACGCGGTACGGCACAGGCGTCAGGGCCTGGTGGCGCCACGGCGCCCGCGGATGCCCGCCACGATGCCGACACCGACGATCGCGAGGACGACCTGCATGAGCAGCTCGATCCAGTCGATGCCCGGCGTCGTCGCGACCCCGAGTACCTGGGCGATCGCGGTACCTATCAGTGCCGCCACGATGCCGACGACGATCGTGAGGATCCAGCCGATGGCCTGGCGGCCCGGAAGCAGCAGCCGGGCGAGGGCACCGATGATCGCACCGACGATGATGGCGCCGATGATGGACGAGACGGTCATTGCGACCTCCCCTTGAGGGTGACGACTTCGCTCTGCTCCTGAGCGCTACCCTTCTCGGGCCGGTTCATCCGTGTGTTGAAAAACTCGCAGGTCAGAAGGTAAATCGTCGCCAAGCCCGCCCTCGTACCACGGCTCGGGACGCCCCTCCGCAGGTCGCGTCGACGGTCCTCCGAGGTATACGGCGATCGACCACTCGTGGGGAACACCGCCTGGCGTCGTGAGGCCGTGAGGGTGTTCGGCCGGTCTGTCGGATCATGCGCCGACATGGGTAAGACACGCCGTGTATCGGCGAAGGTGCGAAGACGGCTCCGGCTCCCATACCGAATCGGTGGGAAGCGCACCCGCGCCTGCCGCCAACATCGCGCAGGTCTTCGCGCGCAAGCGCCCGTCAGGCACGGTGCGTCGCCGCAGTGGTCACGAGCCCAGCGCAGACGTGGCACCGCCGGTCAGGCGCGAGGCGTCCGAACGGCCCGGTGAATTCGAGGAGCGGTACCCGCACCTGGTGAGCAGCACGCCCGGCTGCAGCACCGCAGGCGGTGGCCGGAGGGCACGCACAGCGCACGCACCCCCGCGGTGGAGATGACGGACAGCTCGTGCCGCCACAGGGACGGCACGACGATGCCAACGCTCCAAGCAGGTGAGCGCCGGGAACGGCCTGCCGCGACGCGGCTCCGGTGTTCCGCCGAGCCGGAGGGAGCCGGGCGCGCCGTACTTCGGGCGCGGTCAGCCGCGGGTGGTGGGATCGGCGGGGATGACGAGGGCGGTGGCGATGGCGGCGATGCCCTCGCCGCGGCCGGTGAAGCCCAGGCCGTCGGTGGTGGTCGCGCTCACGCTCACCGGGGCGCCGATGGCCCCCGATAGGGTCTTCTCCGCCTCGGCGCGGCGTGGCGCGAGCTTGGGACGGTTGCCGATGACCTGGATCGCCACGTTGCCGATCCGGTAGCCGGCGGCGCGGACCCGCCTGGCGGTCTCCTCCAGCAGGGCGATGCCGGAGGCACCCGCCCAGCGCGGGTCGGACGTACCGAACACCTGGCCGAGATCGCCGAGGCCGGACGCGGACAGCAACGCGTCGCACGCGGCGTGCGCGGCCGCGTCGCCGTCCGAGTGCCCGGCCAGCCCGGTCTCATCGGGCCAGTAGAGCCCCGCCAGGTAGAGCGGGCGGCCCGATGCGAAAGGGTGGACGTCTGTTCCGACGCCCACCCTGGGCCAAACCTGTAAAGCCTCGGCGTCCCGCCCGGGAACGTCGTTCAACACGAGGTGGCGAGGACCTCGTCGAGCAGCGCCTCGGCCTTGTCCTCGTTCGTCTTCTCGGCGAGCGCGAGCTCGCTGACGAGGATCTGCCGAGCCTTGGCGAGCATGCGCTTCTCGCCGGCGGACAGGCCGCGCTCCTTGTCCCTCCGCCACAGGTCCCGGACGACCTCGGCTACCTTGTTGACGTCACCGGACGCCAGCTTCTCGAGGTTCGCCTTGTAGCGGCGGGACCAGTTCGTCGGTTCTTCGGTGTGCGGCATGCGCAGCACGTCGAAGACACGCTCGAGCCCTTCCTGCCCGACAACGTCGCGCACACCGACGAGCTCGGCGTTGTCGGCGGGAACCTGTACGGTAAGGTCGCCCTTGTCGACCTTGAGGACCAGGTAGGTCCTCTCCTCGCCCTTGATGACGCGGGTCGTAATGGCTTCGATCCGAGCAGCCCCGTGGTGGGGGTAGACGACAGTGTCGCCGACCTGGAAAGTCATGTGAGAAGTACCCCTTCCGCTATCTCCAGAGTACCACGCCTTTACAGCCTCCCGGAACAGTGAAATCAACATAACCGCAGGTCAAACGGTCATTTTAGGGCTTGACAAGGGCTCGATGATGTGCTTCGTGATCCTTTATCCGGGACATGACCTGCGCTCCGAGCGGCTTTATCCACCACACCAGGGTGCCTCATCCACGGCCGGACGGCACGGATAAGGTTGTCTGCCGACAAACATCAGTTGTACCAAGGAGACCACAGCCGTGACCCGCACCAGCCGACCCAGGGTGCTCGCCGTCGCCGCGCTCCTCGCCGTCGCCCCGGCTCTGGGCGCGTGTGGCGCAGGTTTCGACGCCAACCTGGCTCAGCCGTACACCCCGACCGAGGCCGCTGAGGCGTCGCACAACGGCATCACCGTCGCGCAGGCGTTCATCCTCGGCCCGGAATCGGGTCAGACCCTTCCCGCGGGCTCGGCCGCGCCTCTCTACCTCACCATGGTGAACGACAACGCGTCGGCCGACCAGCTCACCGGCATCACGGTCGACAACCAGTTCGCGGACTCCGCCCGGACCGCGAGCACGATCTCCCTTCCGCCGGGCACCCTGGTGAAGAGCGCGAACCCCGAGCCGCAGATCGTCGTGGAGAACCTCAAGACGCCGCTGCGGGGCGGGGAGAGCGTCAAGCTGACGCTCCAGTTCCAGAACGCCGGCGCGATCTCCATGAACGTGCCGGTGATCACCCGCAGCCGCGAGTTCGCCACCTACCCGCCCGCGCCCAACGCCACGCCGGGCGCCGAGGCGACCCCGACCGCGACGCCGACCGAGACGCCCGCCGACGGCGCGTCGCCCGAGGCGACCGACTCGCCCAGCCCGGAGGCGACCGAGGCCGCCGAGTAAGGCACCGGCGCAGGCCACGCCTAAGGCACGTCGGCGCCCGGCCGTACCCGTGGGGGACGGCCGGCACAAGCCTCCCGACGGGCCGGGCCACGCCGAGCGCTCCACCGGTCCGGCGCGCGCGAGCGGCCGCGCCGGAAAACGCCGACGACGAGGGCCGAGCCGGGCCACTCCCCCTTCCGCAACGCCACCACGCCGCGCCGGTCAGGCGGCGGGCTTCCGTCCGACCGGTGAGATTCGCCCGGCACGGCCCAAGGTCCACCACGCGCCCGCCGTACGTCACGACGCGCCACGGCCGGCGTTCCTGCACGTCGACGACCGGGGCGCGCTGCGGCCTCAGGCGGCCACGCCTGCGCGGCTGGCGTCACGCCACGGGTCCGCGGCAGGCCGTACCGGACACCTGCGGCATGCGGTACGGCCGGGCCGCGACGGGCACGCGGCATCGTCGCCCCGGCTCCGGGCGGCCCGGCGGCCGGGCGGGGACCATGCGGTCCGCTGCCCGGTGGAGAGCGGCATTCGTCAAAGCGGCATGCCGTGCCGGCGCCCCACGCGCGGCACCGGCGCGGTCTCCGGCACCCGGGCCGGCTGGTGCGTCACTCCTCGTCGGCCGGGTCGTACTTGTAGCCGAGGCCGCGCACGGTGTGGATGCAGCGGGGGCGCGACGGGTCGAGCTCGATCTTGGCGCGCAGCCGCTTGATGTGGACGTCGAGGGTCTTGGTGTCGCCGACGTAGTCGGCGCCCCAGACGCGGTCGATGAGCTGGCCGCGGGTGAGCACGCGGCCGGCGTTGCGCAGCAGCACCTCGAGCAGCTCGAACTCCTTGAGCGGGAGCTGCACGGCCTGCCCGCGCACGGTCACCACGTGCCGGTCCACGTCCATGCGGACCGGCCCCACGCTGAGCACGGACGGCTCGGGCTCGTCGGCGTCGCCGCGGCGGCGCAGCACGGCGCGCATGCGGGCGACGAGCTCCCGCGAGGAGAACGGCTTGGTGACGTAGTCGTCGGCGCCGAGCTCCAGCCCGACCACCTTGTCGATCTCGCTGTCCTTCGCGGTCAGCATGATCACCGGCACCTTGGACCGCTGCCGCAGCGAGCGGCACACCTCGGTCCCGGGCAGGCCGGGCAGCATGAGGTCGAGCAGCACGAGATCGGCCCCGTCGCGGTCGAAGACCTCGAGCGCCTCTGGCCCGGTCGCGGCGACCACGACCTCGAAGCCCTCCTTGCGGAGCATGTACGAAAGGGCGTCGGAGAACGACTCCTCGTCCTCGACCACGAGTACCCGGGTCATCAGCCTTCCTCCATCACGGGTTGGACCGGGGGTGTCGCGCCGGCGCGGCCACGGGCGGCCGGCGTGCGTCCTGCTCTGGGTTCCGCTCCCGGGGTACGGCCTGCGGCGGCCGATGCGGTGCGCGTGGGCGGCCGGTCGGGCCGGGGTGGTCACGTCGCGGCCTCCATGGGGGAGCTCGGGCGGGGTTGCGGCACGGCGGCGTGGACGGGCAGGCGCAGGGTGAACGTGGAGCCGGAGCCCTCCTTGCTCCACACCGTGACCTCCCCGCCGTGCGCCACGGCGACGTGCTTGACGATGGCGAGGCCGAGGCCGGTGCCGCCGGTGGCGCGGGAGCGGGCCGCGTCCACCCGGAAGAAGCGCTCGAAGATGCGCTTCTGCGCGCTCTCCGGGATGCCGATGCCCTGGTCGCTCACGCTGATCTCGACCACGTCGCCGACCTGCCGGGCGCTGACGACCACGCGGGTGTGCTCCGGGCTGTAGGCGATCGCGTTGTCGATGAGGTTGCGCAGCGCGGTGACGAGCAGGTCCTCGTCGCCGTAGACGCGCAGGCCCTCGGCGCCGCCGGCGACGAGGGTGATGTCCTTCGCCGCGGCGCGGGTGTTGCAGCGGTCGATGGCCTCGTGCACGGCCTCGTCCACGGAGACGGGACCGGGGTTGGGGATCGGCTCCCCGCCCTGGATGCGGGAGAGCGTGATCAGGTCCTGGACGAGGTGGGTGAGCCGGGCCGCCTCGTGCTGCATGCGGCCGGCGAAGCGCTTGACCGCCTCGGGGTCGTCGGCGGCGTCCTGCACGGTCTCGGCGAGCAGGTGGAGCGCGCCGACCGGGGTCTTGAGCTCGTGGCTGACGTTGGCGACGAAGTCGCGCCGTACCGCCTCGACGCGGCGGCGCTCGGTCTGGTCCTCGGCGAGCACGAGCACCTGGCCGTGCGGGCCGAGCGGGGCGACGCGCACCGCGAAGCTCGTGCTCTCCTCGCCGAACTTCCGGCCGGGGACCTCGATCTCGCTCTCCCGGATCTCGCCGTCCGTGCGCACCCGGCGGGCCATCGCGCGCAGCTCCGCGGGCACCAGCTCCTCGCCGCGGACCAGGCCGAAGGCGCGCGCCGCCGAGCTGGCGCGCAGCACCCGGTCCTCGCGGTCGAGCACCACGGCCGAGGACGGCAGTACGGCGAGCACCGAGGCGACGCCCGCGGGCAGGGTGCGCTCGGCCCCCTCGCCGGCGGGCCGCTCCCGCCGGTCGGTGCCGCGCATCGCGGCCATCGCCAGCGCGCCCACCAGGAACCCCCCGAGCGCGGCCAGGCAGGCCAGCAGTTCGTCACTCATGCGGCCGCCCCCTCGCCACGGTCGCTCCCACCGCTCGTCCTCACCCCGCCTCGCCGTACCGGGTCGTGCGGCGCGCGGGTGTCGCGGCGTCCGGTCCCCTACCCACCGTGGCCGGGATCCTCCGGCCGTCCCGCCCGGGGCCGGGAAGCGTGCCGGTGCACCCGTCGCGCCCGCTCACGCCTCGATGGTAGGCACGCCGGCGGGCCCCTGACGGGCCCACCGGGCCTCTTACCGCAATGTTCACCTTCTGGTCGAAGTTCGTTCATCGACCGCCGCGTACCGTTTGCGGCATGCGCGACGCTTATCACGAGGAACTCGACGCGCTCACCGCCCGGCTGGTGGAGATGACGCGGCTGGTGCGGTCCGCGCTCTCCCGGGCCACGACCGCGTTGCTCGACGCCGACCTGCAGCTCGCCGAGAGCGTGATCTCCCGCGACGAGGAGATCGACGCGATCCACGCCGAGGTGGAGACCCGCATCTTCGAGCTCCTGGCCACCCAGCAGCCGGTCGCCGTGGACCTGCGCACGGTGATCTCGGCGCTGCGCATGGCCACGGACCTGGAGCGCATGGGCGACCTCGCCGAGCACGTCGCGAAGGTGGCCCGCATGCGGCACCCGGAGACGGCGGTGCCGGTGGAGCTGCGGGACGCGATCGTGGAGATGGATCAGATCGCCGAGCGGCTGGTCACCAAGGCGGGCACCTGCGTCGCCACCCGGGACGTCGAGCTCGCCAAGGAGCTGGAGACCGACGACGACGCGATGGACCGGCTGCACCGCCGCCTGTTCCGGGTGCTGCTGTCGCAGGACTGGGCGCACGGCATGGAGGCGGCGATCGACCTCACCCTCATCGGGCGCTACTACGAGCGGTACGCCGACCACGCGGTGCGGGTCGCCCGTGAGGTCGTCTACCTCGTCACGGGCTCCCGCACCCCGGCCGGCGTGCCGGTCTGATGCGGGCGCCCGCCCGCGCGCCGGACGCGCGGGCCTGCGTCCGCGGGTCGCCTGCGAGGGCTTCGCCCGCGGGGGTCGCGCGGGCACACCGCCCGCGCGGGAGGTCACCGGCCCTGGTTGGCCACGGCCTGGATGGCGGCCTCGGCCGCCTCCGGGTCGAGGTACTCGCCGCCGGGCTTCACCGGGCGGAACCTCTCGTCGAGCTCGTACCGCAGCGGGATGCCGGTGGGGATGTTGAGCCCGGCGATCTCGTCGTCGCCGATGTCGTCCAGGTGCTTGACGAGGGCGCGCAGCGAGTTGCCGTGCGCCACCACGAGCACCGTGCGGCCCGCGGCGAGGTCCGGCACGATCGCGTCGTACCAGTACGGCAGCAGCCGCGCCACCACGTCCTTGAGGCACTCGGTCCGCGGCATCAGCTCGGGCGGCAGCGTCGCGTAGCGCGGGTCGCCCACCTGCGAGTACTCGTCGTCGTCCGCGATCGGCGGCGGCGGCACGTCGTAGGAGCGGCGCCACAGCATGAACTGCTCGTCGCCGTACTGCTCACGGGTCTGCGCCTTGTTCTTGCCCTGGAGCGCGCCGTAGTGGCGCTCGTTGAGCCGCCAGCTCCGGCGCACCGGCAGCCAGTGCAGGTCGGCGGCGCCGAGCGCGAAGTAGGCCGTCTGGATCGCCCGGGTCAGCAGCGAGGTGTGGACCACGTCGGGCCGCAGCCCCGCCTCGACGAGCAGCCGGCCGCCCCGGGCCGCCTCCTGCTCGCCCGTGGGCGACAGCCGTACGTCCACCCAGCCGGTGAACAGCCCCTTCGCGTTCCACTCGCTTTCGCCATGCCGCAGCAGCACCAAAGTCGCCATGGAACGGAGCTTATCCGGTGCCCTGCCCGCGGTCTGCGGGGGCGAGGCCAACTGTGGAAAACCCCTCAGCCGCCGGTCCCGCCGCCGTCGGCCGAGGCCCCGTTCCCGCCCTTGGCCGCCCCGCCGGCACGGCGAGCAGGGTCGGCGAACCGCGCGAACGCCTGCAGGTTCGCCAGCGACTCGCCGCGCTTGACCCGCCAGTCCCACTCGCGGCGGATCGCCGAGGCGAAGCCGAGCTCGAGCGCCCGGTCGAAATTTTCATCCGCGTAGGTGAGCACGCAGCCGAGCAGCCGGTCGATCTCCTCGGCCGACACCGACTCCAGCGCCACCCGGCCCACCAGGTAGACGTCGCCGACCGGGTCGAGCGCGAAGTGCACGCCGTACGTGCCGCCGTTGCGGGTGAGCAGGAAACGATAGAACTGCGCGTGGTTCTCGTCCGGCTGGCGGCAGAAGAACGCCTCGACGTGCAGCGCGTGGTCCTCGACGATGAGCCAGCACATCGTGACGAGCTTGTGCCGCCCCTCAAGGCGGACGAGGAACGCCTCGTGCCGCGGGCGCTCGAAGGTCACGCCGGACTCGGCGAGCGCCTGCTCGATCACCTCGATCGCCCGGGCGGCCGCGGGGGTGACCGTGCCGGACGTGGACAGCCCGCCCATCACCGGCCCGTCGGTGCCGCCGGCCGGCAACGTCGCCGAATCGCTCACAGGTTCACCACCACCGGGGTGCGATGCAGTTCGGCCATGGCACCGGTATACACCTCGGCGAGCCGGGCCGCGGTGGCCGACCAGCCGAACGCGGCGGCGTGTTCCCCGGCGGCGCGGGACATCGCCGCGCGCAGCCCGTGGTCGTCGAGCAGGCGGCGCAGCGCCCGCGCCCAGTCGCGCGGGTCGTGGCCCTCGACGAGCAGCCCGGACACCCCGTCCCGTACCGCGGTGCGCAGGCCGCCCACGGCCGCGGCGCACACCGGCGTGCCGCACGCCTGGGACTCCAGCGCCACCAGGCCGAAGGACTCGTTGTGCGAGGGCACCACGGTGACGTCGGCCGCGCGGTACCAGTCGGCGAGCTCGTCGTGCGGCACCGGGGGCTCGAGCCGTACCACGTCGGAGATGCCGAGCTCGGCGGCGAGGTCGACGAGGTGCGAGGGACGGGCGCGGCCGTTGCCGCTCGGCCCGCCGACGCAGGCGACCACGAGCCGCCGCCGCAGGTCGGGGTCCTCCTCCAGCATGCGGGCGGCGGCACGCAGCAGCGTGTCGGGGCCCTTGAGCGGCTGGATGCGGCCGACGAACAGCAGCACGTGCGCGCCGGGCGGCAGGCCGAGCCGGGCGCGGGCGGCGTCCTTGGGGCCGGGGCGGAAGGTGGTGAGGTTCACCCCGGGGTTGACCACGGTCACCCGCTCCTCCGGCGCGCCGTACAGCTCGATGAGCTCGCCCGCCTCGGCGGCGGTGTTCGCCACCAGCCGGTCGGCGACCTGGACCACCTGCTCCTCGCCGAGCACGCGCACCGTGGGCTCGGGGCGGTCGCCCTCGGCGAGCAGCAGGTTCTTCACCTTCGCCATGGTGTGCATGGTGTGCACCAGCGGCACGCGCCAGCGCTCCTTGGCGAGCCAGCCGACCTGGCCGGAGAGCCAGTAGTGGGAGTGGATCACGTCGTAGCGCCCCGGCTCGAACGCCGCCTCGGTGCGCAGCACGCCACTGACGAACGCGCAGAGCTGGCCGGACAGGTCCTCCTTGTCCAGCTCCTCGTACGGCCCGGCGGTGACGTGCCGTACCAGCACGCCGGGCGCGAGCTCGACGACGGGCGGCAGGTCGCGCGCGGTGCGGCGGGTGAAGATCTCGGTCTCGATGCCCATCTCGGCGAGGCGCTTGGCGACCTCGACGATGTAGACGTTCATCCCGCCTGCATCCCCGGTCCCCGGCTGGTCGAGCGGGGACGTGTGCACGCTGATCGTCGCGACCCGGTTGACCCGGCGCCTGCCGACCGCGAGTCGCGGCATGAACACCACCTCCGATGCAAGCGGGCACATCCCCCGAAAGCAATACAACCTTGGGTATATCACCCGGCATTCCCCGGCATTCGGCGCGCGCGGACGCCCGGATCCGCGCCATGCGTCCGGTTTCACGCGTTCCTCATTGTTAAGGTGCGATCCGGGCGAACCCCCACGGACCGCCGCCGGGGCCGATGAAACGTTCGCCGCGCGCCCGCGCCCGGGCCGGCCGGGCGTCCGGCCGGATCGGCTGGTAGGAAGGACGGCATGACGAAGACGGCAGTGGTGACGGGTGCAAGCAGCGGCATCGGCGCGGCCACCGCACGGCGGCTCGTCGCCGAGGGCTACCACGTGGTCGCCGGGGCCCGGCGGCGCGACCGGCTCGACAGGCTCGCCGCCGAGGTCGGGCTCGCCAAGGACGGCGGTCCCGGCATCACCCCCGTCACGCTCGACGTGACCTCGCAGGAGTCGGTCGACGCCCTCGCCGCCTCGCTGGCCCGCTGCGACGTGCTGGTGAACAACGCGGGCGGCGCGATCGGCCTGGAGCCGGTCGCCGAGGCCGACCCCGCCGACTGGCAGCGCATGTACGAGGTGAACGTGCTCGGCTCGATGCGCGTCACCCGCGCGCTGCTGCCCAGGCTCATCGCCTCCGGCGACGGCGTGATCGTCATGCTCACCTCGACCGCGGGCTTCGTCGTGTACGAGGGCGGCGGCGGGTACACCGCGGCGAAGCACGGCCAGTCCGCGCTCGCCGAGACGCTGCGCCTCGAGCTGTGCGGCGAGCCGGTCCGGGTGGTGGAGGTCGCGCCCGGCATGGTGAAGACCGAGGAGTTCTCGCTCGTCCGGTTCCGCGGCGACGCCGAGCGCGCCGAGAACGTCTACAAGGGCGTCCCCGACCCGCTCACCGCCGACGACGTCGCCGACGCGATCGCCTGGTGCGTCACCCGCCCCGCGCACGTCAACATCGACCGGCTGGTGATCCGGCCGCGCGCCCAGGCCGCGCAGCACAAGGTGCACCGCGTGACCACCGGCTGACGGCCGCCGGTGATCCCCCGGACCCGTTGACCCCCGACCCGCCGCGCCATGACGTTCCCCCACGCCGCCCCGGACCCGGCCGTGCCCGCGGCCGGCCGTACCGCCCGCGGGGGCGGGCCGCCGGTGAGGCCGATCGGCACGATCACCCGGGGCACCACCGGGCACAACCGGCTGCGCCGCGCGGACCGGTGGGTCGCCGCCGTGTACGGCCGGCTGCTGCGGTCCCACGACGCCCCGCTCGTGGTCGACCTCGGGTACGGCGCGTCGCCGGTGACCACGCTCGAGCTGTTCGACCGGCTGCGCGCGACCTGCCCGGCGGTCGAGGTGGTCGGCGTGGAGATCGACCCGGAGCGGGTCGCGGCGGCGTTGCCGTACCGGCGGGAGGGGCTGTCGTTCGTGCGCGGCGGGTTCGAGCTGCCGGTCGGCCGGCCGCCGGTGCTCGTGCGCGCGTTCAACGTGCTGCGCCAGTACGGCGAGGCCGAGGCGTGGGCCGCCTGGGACACGCTGCGCGCCCGGCTCGCCCCGGACGGCGTGCTCGTCGAGGGCACCTGCTCGGAGATCGGGCACCGGGCGGTGTGGGTGGCGCTCGGCCCGGAGGGGCCGCGCACGGTCACCTTCGCCGCCCGGTTCACCGGCTTCGACCGGCCCTCGGACCTCGCCGAGCGGCTGCCCAAGACGCTGATCCACCGCAACGTGCCGGGCGAACGCGTGCACGCGTTCCTGCGCGACTTCGACCGGGCCTGGGCGGCCTGCGCCCCCTACCGGTCGTTCGGCACCCGCCACCGCTGGATCGAGACCGCCGCGCTGCTCGCCAGGGACTGGCCGATCCCCACCACGCCGCCGCTCGGCGGGCGCGCCCGCTGGCGGCTCGGCGAGCTCACCGTCGCCTGGGAGGCGGTCGCCCCCTGATCCGGCCGATCAGCCCAGGGCGGCGGCGAACACGTTGTAGGCCCGGGCGTCGAAGAGCACGAACCGCACCTCCGCCACCGCGGTCTCGGCCCGCCGTACCGCCTCCACCGCGATCTCGGCCGCGCTCTCCAGCGGCCACCCGAACGCGCCGGTGGAGATCGCGGGGAACGCCACCGTGGCCGCGCCGAGCTCGTCGGCGACCGCGAGCGAGGTGGTGTAGCAGGAGGCGAGCAGGTGGGAGCGGTCCTCGGCGGTGGAGTGCACCGGGCCCACCGTGTGGATCACCCAGCGGGCGGGCAGCCGCCCGGCCGTGGTCGCCACCGCCTGCCCGGTCGGCAGGCCGCCCGGGTACCGGGTCTCGCGCAGCCTGCGGCACTCGGCGAGGATCTCCGGGCCGCCCCGCCGGTGGATCGCGCCGTCGACGCCTCCGCCGCCGAGCAGCGAGGAGTTTGCGGCGTTGACGATCGCGTCGACGCGCTGCTCGGTGATGTCGCCCTGGACCAGGGTGATGTGCACGCCCACGTGAGCCTCACTCCCTCGACCGTTGCCGTGCCGAACGCCGTCGCCCCGCGGCCGGGGCCGACAGGCCGGGCGGTACCGCCCGGCCGGGGTTTCGCACTCTAGACCGGTCCGGCCGGCGGCACCACGGCTCCGGTACGGCCCGGCGGCCATGATCGGGACGCAGCGGGCGAGGGGCAAAGATGCGGCGAAACCTTCCTCAAACCGTAGAGAGGGAGGTATCCACGCAGGCGGGGACGGAAATGAGACGCGTGGGCCGCACGTGTGATCGCAGCATCTGATCGCAGCACTGTTCGAGGTTGTGGCCTCAGCAGGGTCCAGGCCGGCAACCCCTCCACTTCGTCATCGTTCTTCGAGATCGTCGTAGTTACGGAGGATCTGTGATCATCACCGGCATGCCCGACGAGAACGGCCAGGTCGAGCTGACGTTCGTGCTGCGGGCCGACGAGGTGCCCGGGCCGACGTCGGTCGTGGGCGACTTCAACGGCTGGGACCCCTACGCGCACCCGCTCCGCCCCGCCGAGGACGGCACCTGGCGTGTCACCGCCACCGTGCCCGCCGACCGTGAGGTGACCTTCCGCTACCTGGCCGACGGGGGCGTCTGGTTCGACGACAGCGCGGCCGACCGGTACGACGAGCACGGCGGCCACCTCACCGTCGAGCGGCTGAGCCGGGGGGCGTGGGCCCAGGAGGAGGCCGAGCTCGCCACGTGCCCGGGCGCCCTCCACGCCATGGACCTCGGGCCGATCGGCTTCGAGCGGCCGACCTTCGGCCCGGTGCCGTCGGTCTGAGCCGGGCCGCGCGGCCGTCGAGCGACGTACCTGCCCGGTCGTGGACGGGGTCCGCGACCGGGAGGCCGCATGCCGTCGGCGAGCCCGCCCGCCCCGGGAGAGCGACACCGAACCCGCAGGGCCACCCGAGGTGACGCCCGGTTAGGCTGGTTCACGTGAAGGGCCTGGGTGAGCTTGAGCGCAGCATCATGGACATCCTCTGGGGGCAGGGCACTCCCCTCACCGCCCGCGAGGTCGGAAAACTGATATCCGATCGCGACCTCGCCCCCACCACGGTGATGACCGTCCTGGATCGTCTCACCAGAAAGGGCTTCCTCACCCGGACGCGCGACGGGCGGGCCTGGCGGTACCAACCGGTCAGGAGCCGCGACGCGTACGTCGCCGAGCTTATGCTTGAGGCGCTGGATCTGACGGGCGACCGCACGGCCGCCCTGACGAGATTCGCGCAGGCCGTCTCCGACGACGAGGCCGCGGTCCTGCGTAGAGCCCTCATGGAGCTGGAGGAAGAGTGATCGCGGCGGTCGCCCTGGCGTTGCTCTCGATCGGGTGCGTCGTGGCGGCCTGGCGACTCCCCTCCGCCCGATGGACCTGGCGGGCGCCCCGGACGGCCATCCTGCTGTGGCAGTCGATCGGCCTCACCTGGGGCCTGGCCAGCACGGGCGCGCTGCTCGCCTACGCGCTCCAGCCGTACGGCCAGGGCGTCATCTACGGCCTGCACAGCCACCTGAGCTCGGTGCTCTCGCTGGGCCCGGACTCGAACCTCACCTACGACCTGTCCCGCACGATCGCGCTCGTGGCCGGCCTCGCGCTGCTCGCCGTGCTCATCGGGGTGCTGCTCGCCGCGCTCTGGCAGACGCTCCGCGCCCGGCAGCGGCACCGCGAGCTGCTCGCGCTCGTCGCCCGCGAGGACCCGCACGTGCCGGGCGTCCGCATCCTCGACCACCCCGGGGCGACCGCGTACTGCGTGCCCGGGCTGCGCTCGGAGGTGGTGGTGAGCGCGGGCGCGCTGCGGCTGCTGTCCCGCGACGAACTCGCCGCGGTGCTCGCGCACGAGGACGCGCACGTGCGCGAGCGGCACGACCTCGTGCTGCTGCCGTTCGCGGCGCTGCGCCGGGCGATCCCGTGGGCCCGGGTCGTGCGCGAGGCGCAGTCCTCGGTGGCGCTGCTCGTGGAGATGGCCGCCGACGACCGGGCGCGGCGGCACTGCTCGCCCCGCCGCCTCGCCACCGCGCTGCTGCGGTTCGGCGCCGCCGGGTCGCTGCCCGCCCCGCAGGGCGCGCTCGGCGCGGGGGGCGACGTGATGGCGCGGGTGAACCGGCTCATCTCGCCGGCCGCCGAGCTGCCCCGCCTGTTCCGGTATGGCGTGGTCGCGCTGTCGGCGCTGCTCACCGCGTCGGCCCCGCTGCTGTGGGCGATGCCACACTGATAGTGCTAGCAACTGTTAGCCGACCTGTTTGCTATTGCAAGCACCGGGAGGCATACTCAAGGTATGGAACTCCCGAAGGTCGGCTCGATCGGCGAATACATTCGCCAGCAGCGGCAGCAGGCGAAGATCTCGCTGCGGCAGCTCGCGGCGCAGGCCGGGGTCTCCAACCCGTACCTCAGCCAGATTGAGCGCGGGCTGCGCAAGCCGAGCGCCGAGATCCTCAACCAGATCGCCAAGGGCCTGCGGATCTCGGCCGAGGCGCTGTACGTCCAGGCCGGGCTGATCGAGCAGCGCGAGCCGGACACCGGCGTGCTCGCCGCCCTTCGGGCCGACACCACGCTCACCGAGCGCCAGCGTCAGGTGCTCATCGACATCTACGAATCGTTCCGCAAGGAGAACCGCGAGGAGGCCCGGTCCCGGTCGGCGCAGAAAGGCCAGGACGCGCAGACCGAGGCCGAGCCTCGCGATCAGGCGGTTCCCGCCGAGGGCGAGACGCCCCGGCGGACGCGTTCCCACGAGCGGAGCCACGCGGCGGACGGGGACTTGGGGGCAACGTCGTCCACGTCGCCGCAGACCTCGGGGAACGGGCAAAGCCCACCCGAACCGAAGGAAGGTTAACCCATGCCCATCACCGACGAAGTCAGGAAGCTGACCGAGTCCAAGCCGTTCTACGCGGTGGCCGGCGCCGGCGACTACGCCGTCGAGAAGCTGCGTGAGCTGCCCGAGCGGCTCACCCGGCTGCAGTCGCGCCGCGACGAGTTCCGGCAGACCGCCCAGGAGCTGCCGCGCAAGGCGCGCAGCTACGCGATCGAGTGGCAGAGCAAGGCCGAGGCGTACGCCAAGGACCTGCCGGAGAAGGCGCGCGAGTACGCCGACGCGGTCGCGCAGAAGGCCGCCAAGCTGTACGACGAGTTCGCCGACCGTGGCCGCAAGGTGGTGAGCCGGGTGAGCGGCGAGGCCGCCCTCGAGCTCGAGGAGATCTCCGAGGCCGCCGAGCCGCCCGCGGCCGCCGCGATCACCGCGCCGAAGCCCGCCGAGCCGGCGAAGAGGTCCACCACCCGCCGGTCCACGCCGAAGGCCTGACCTCCGGCACCGCCGCCCCGGCGTGCCCGCGCGCCCGCCGGGGACGTACGGCGGGCCCGCCCGGCCGCCGGCCACGGCGCCCGCCGTCACGGCACGACCCACGCGGCCGCCTGCAGGAGGGCGGCCCGCGCCGGTCGGCGCGCGACCGGGAGCCGCGCCCGGGGCGCCTGCGCCGGGAAATCGGGTCGCGGCAGGCAGGTACGCCGCGGACCCGTGCGCACTAGGCTGGGGATGCTGTTGACGATCTGGTGGGAGTGGGCATGTTGGGCGGAATCCACAGCGTTCTCGACCTCATCTTCTGGCTCCTCAGCATCGGGGCGTTCGTGCTGTGCGTCTGGGCCCTGGTGCACGCGATCCGCACCCCGGCGCGCAACTTCGCCATCGCCGGGAAGCTGACCAAGAACATCTGGCTCGCCATCCTCGGCTTCGCCACCCTGTTCACCTTCGCCGCGGCGGCCCTCTACCTCAGGGCGATCAGCATCCTCAACGTGGCGGCCGTGATCGCGGCCGGCGTCTACCTCGCCGACGTGAAGCCCGCGGTGAGCGGGCAGGGCCGCAACGAGGGCCCGTACGGTCCCTGGTGACCGGCCCGTTCCCCGGCCCGCCGCGCCTCCCCGGCACCGTCCTCACGCCGGGATGGCTAGTCTTCCGGCATGCGCACACACCGGCTGGAGCTTGAGGACCAGAACCTGCGCGAGTGGGACGCGACCGTGCTCGCCGCGAGCCCCGAGGGCATCGTGCTCGACCGGTCGGCGTTCTACCCCGGCGGCGGCGGTCAGCCGCCGGACCACGGCGTGCTCATCTGGCAGGGCGTCGAGACCCGCATCGTCGGGGCGCGCAAGGGCGAGGAGCCGGAGCTGATCCCCGCCGAGGGCGACCCGATCCCGGTGCCCGGCACCACCGTACGCTGCGCCATCGCCGACGAGCGGCGCACCGCCCTGATGCGCACGCACTCCGCCCTGCACGTGCTGTGCGGCGTGGTGTTCCGGGACTACGGCGCGCTGGTCACCGGCGGCAACATGGAGCCGTACCAGGCCCGCATGGACTTCAACCTCACCGAGGTACCGCCGGGCTTCAAGCAGGCGGTGGAGGACGCCTGCAACGCCGAGATCGCCGCCGACCGGCGCATCGAGGTCCGCATGCTGCCGCGCGAGCAGGCCTTCCAGATCCCGGACATCATCCGCACCGCGAAGAACCTCATCCCCGAGACGGTGGAGATCGTCCGGATCGTCGACATCGTCGGCCTCGACTGCCAGGCCGACGCCGGCACCCACGTCGCCTCCACCAAGCAGATCGGCCGCGTCCGGGTCGCCAAGATCGAGAACAAGGGGAAGGGCTTCCGCCGGGTGCGCCTCGAGGTGACCGACTGAGCCGCCGCACGACGCCTGACCGCCGTCCCGGTACGGCCTGCCGCGCCGGGGCGGCGGTGCCGTACCCGGGCGTCCCGACGAGGAGTGCCAAAGCTCGCAACGCGATTTTGTCAGGGAATGCCTGAAAGGTCACTGCGGCCACACACGTATTGGATCGCCCCATTAGGCTGACGGCCCATGAGGGACCTTGCTCGACGGCTCGCCCTGACCCTGGCGCTCGCCTGTTTGTCGATCGCCCCGGCCTCCGCGGCCGCCGCGGCAACGGCGTCCGGAACCGGTACCGCCTCCGGCGCCGCCGCGGGCTCGGGCGGGACGTCCGGCGCGGGCGCGGACATCACCGCGATCCGGGTGACGATGGAGCCGCGCACCGACGGGGTGGTGCACGTCAAGGAGGAGATCACGTTCTCCGGCAAGCCGCCCGTCCGCAGCCTGCTCACCCGCGTCCGCCACGACGACACCCACGACCGGCTCTACCGCGTCACCAACCTCAAGGGCGACGGCAGGCTGAGCGGCGATGTCATCACGCTCACCGGCTCGGGCAAGGCCACCCTCGAGTACGACGTGACCGGCGCGTTCACCCCGATGTCCGGGGTGGAGGAGCTGCGCTGGTACGCGGTGAACGGCTGGTCGGTCCCGGTCCAGCAGGCGGTGGTGACCGTGTCCGGGTCCGCCCAGATCCAGAACCTCTCCTGCTTCGCCGGTGACCTCACCTCCGCGGTCGGCTGCACCGTCGCCGAGATGGACCACACCGGCACCACCGCCACCTTCGAGCAGCAGAACCTGCGCCCCGGCCAGGCGCTCACGATCGTGATCGGCTACCCGGCGGGCGCCTCCGGCGGCGCCAAGCCGATCCTCGAGCGCCGCTTCGACCTCGCCACCGCGTTCACCCTCAACGCGGTCACCGGCGGCGCCCTCGCCGGCCTGCTCGTGCTGCTGCTCGGCGGCGTCGGCCTGCTGTACTGGACGCGCGGCCGCGACGCCCGGGTGATCGGCCACGAGGCCCAGGAGATCAGCGGCCTGCAGAACGGCACGTTCTCCCCGCCCGACGGGGTACGGCCCGGCCAGATCGGCACCCTCATCGACGAGCAGGCCGACGTGGTCGACGTCACCGCCACCATCGTCGACCTCGCGGTCCGCGGCTACCTGCTCATCGAGGAGCAGCCCCGGCAGGCCTACGAGGCCCCCGACTGGGTGCTGGTCAAGCGGCCGAACGCGCCGGTCAACGCGCTGCTGCCGTACGAGCGGGCGCTGTACGACGCGATCTTCGACGGCCGGGACGCGGTGCCGCTGTCGCAGCTGCGCGGCACCTTCGCCGAGAAGCTCGACACCGTGCGCGACGAGCTCTACAAGGACGTGGTGCGCCAGGGCTGGTTCGCCCACCGCCCGGACACCGTGCGCAGCCGGTGGACGGTGATCGGCCTGATCCTCGCCGTGCTCGGCGTGATCGCCACCGTGCTGCTCGCCTGGTTCACCACGTACGGCCTGCTCGGCCTCGCCGTGATCATCGGCGGCGCGGCCCTCGCCTGGGGCGGCCAGTACATGCCGGCGAAGACCGCGAAGGGCTCGGCCGCGCTCGCCCACACCCTCGCCTTCCGCCGCCACCTGCTCTCCGGCCAGGTCGACACCAACGTGCCCGCGGCCCAGCGGGTGGAGCTGTTCTCCCGCTACCTGCCGTACGCGATCATCTTCGACAGCGTGGAGCCGTGGGCCCGCCTCGTCGCCGACGTGAGCGGCAACGGACGGCAGGCGGACAACCTGTACTGGTACCACGGCCCGGCCGAGTGGGACCTGTCCCGGTTCGCCGACTCGATGCGGGTGTTCACCACCACGACCTCCGGCGCCATCTCCGCCGCCCGCAGGCTCCGCTCGCTCTGACCGGCGTGCGGGTCACTTCTCCCGGACCCGGATCTCCCCGACCGGCTCGCCCCCGCCGAGCACCGGCGTGGTGGTGTAGCCGATGAGCTCGGGCGCGTCGAGGCCGAGCGAGCGCAGCGCGGTCACGATCACCGGAAGCCGGGCGCGCCGGGCACCGTCCTCGATCTTGATGGCGGCGGCCCGGCCGTCCTCGTGGGCGAGGGCGAAGAACCCCTCCGCGCCCGCCTTGGCGAGCAGCCCCGGGATCGCGCGCATGAGCACGTTCTCCGGCCGGAACGTGCCGGAGGTCCACTCCGGGTGGGCGCGCATCGCGTCGGCGACGCGCCGCTCCGGGGTGCCGGGCTCGGCGAGCACGAGCGTGCGGTAGGCCCGCACCACGCCCGCCATCGAGACGAACAGCAGCGGCGCGCCGCACCCGTCGATGCCGGTGGCGATCACCCGCTCCCCGGTGAGCTCCTCGGTGGTACGGCGGATCGCCCGCTGCAGCGGGTGGGTGGGGTGGCGGTAGTTCGCGATCGGCCAGCCGTTCGCCACGCAGGTGGCGAGCATCGCGGCGTGCTTGCCGGAGCACTCGCCGAACACCCGGTGCGGCTCCCCGCCCGCCCGGATGATCTCGCGGGCGGAGTCCTCGTGCTCCGGCAGCGCGGGCGGGCACTGCAGCGCGTCGGCGTCCAGCCCGGCCCCGGCGAGGATCTTGCGCACCCCGGACACGTGGAACGGCTCGCCCGAGTGGCTCGCGCAGGCGAGGGCGAGCAGCTCGTCGTCGAGCTCGAGGCCCGCGCGCAGCATCGCCAGGGCCTGGATCGGCTTCATCGCCGACCGCGGCGACGCCGGACCCGTCACGTCCCCGTGCACCCGCACCGGCTCGCCGCCCGCGCCCACCGCGAGCAGCCGTGCCCGATGCACGGCCTCCGCAAAGCCCGAACGCACGACCTCCACGATCAGCGGCTCGTCCGGCACCGCTCACCCCCTTTTCGGCGCAGCCTTACCGGGCACCCCCTGATGCCCGTTTTCCCGGCAAGTCTACGTACCGGCCCTCTCCCGGGCCGCCGCTTTCCGCCACCCGGCGTCCCGGCCGGGCCTGCCGGCCGGAGGTGGGAGAATGCCGACCATGCGTGCAGTGGTGCAACGGGTGAGCTCGGCGTCGGTGGTCGTGGACGGCGCCACGGTGGCGGAGATCAACGAGACGGGCCTGCTCGCCCTGGTCGGCGTCACCCACACCGACACCCGCGAGCAGGCCGCCAAGCTCGCGGGCAAACTGTGGAACCTGCGCATCCTGCCCGGCGAGAAGTCCTGCTCCGACGTGGGCGCGCCGATCATCGTGGTGAGCCAGTTCACCCTGTACGGCGACGCGCGCAAGGGCCGCCGCCCGACCTGGCACGCCGCGGCCCCCGGCCCGATGGCCGAGCCGCTGGTGGACGCGGTGGTCGAGGAGCTGCGCGCGCTCGGCGCCCAGGTCGGCACCGGGGTGTTCGGCGCGGACATGAAGGTCCACCTCGTCAACGACGGGCCGGTCACCCTCATCCTCGACGTCTAGCCCGGCGCACGGTCCCGTCCGTCCCGGCCGCGCCGGCCGGGACGGACGGCCTCCGCCCGGGTCAGCGCAGGCGGCGGCGCAGCGCGGGGTCGATCTTGACGTTGCGGCCCGCGTCCGGCGGCACGATCACCGTCTGGGCGGCCGCCACCCCGGCCGCGAGCAGGGTGGCGTCGACCGGCACGGTTCGCTTCACCAGGGCGAGCGCGATCGGGCCGAGCTCGTGATGCCGGGCCGCGGAGCCGACGAAGCCGACCTGCTCGCCGTCGAGCGTGACCGGGTCGCCGTGCCGGGGCAGGATGTCCACGCTGCCGTCGAGGTGGAGGAAGACGAGGCGGCGCGGCGGGTGGCCGAGGTTGTGCACCCGGGCGACCGTCTCCTGGCCCCGGTAGCAGCCCTTGTTCAGGTGCACCGCGCTGCCGATCCAGCCCACCTCGTGCGGGATCGCCTTATGGTCGGTCTCGAAGCCCAGCCGCGGCACGTGCGCCTCGATGCGCAACGCCTCGTACGCCCACAGCCCGACCGGCCGCCGCCCCAGGTGCTCGGGGAGCAGCCGCCGCGGCAGCAGCAGGTCGTCGCCGAGCGCGATCGCGCCGTCCGGCAGCTCGGCCGGGGCCTCGGCCGTACCGGCGGGGCCGCCGCGCAGGCCGGACACCACGGCGTAGTCCGCGGTCACGTCGGCGACCTCGACCCGGAGCATGAACCGCATCTTCTCCAGGTAGGCGACGAGCGGGCCCGCCGTACCGGGCTCGACGTGGCCCCACACCGCCTCGCCGTCGTCGACGAGGACAAGGTGGTGCTCCACCCGGCCCTGCGGGTCGAGGAAGAGCGTCTGGGTGGGCTCACCCGGCCGCAGCGTGTCGAGCTTCTGCGAGCTCAGGTCGTTGAGCCATTTCAGCCGGTCGGCGCCGGCGATCCGGATGACCTCGCGGTTGCTCCGGTCCACCACGGCCTCGCCCGCGACGAGGGCGCGCTGCTCGCCATAGAGATCACCGTAGTGCGCGGCGACGTCCGCGTCCGGCGCGTCCGCCGCGACCGCTCCGGGAGTGTCCAGCAAAGGGCTCCGCATGCCCACAGCGTACGCCCGGCACCGGCGTGGATCACCGCGGCACCTCCGGTACGGCCCGGCCGCCCGCGGGCGGGGCGGTCAGCGGCAGTTGCGGCAGGTGCCGAATACGGTGAGGTGGTGCACGTCGGTGACGAACCCGAGCTCCTGGTCGAGCGCGGTGACCAGGCCGTCGACGAGCCGGGGCGCGACCTCGGTCACCTCGCCGCAGCCGCGGCACACCAGGTGCACGTGGTCGGCCTCGGCGGCGAGGTGGTAGGTGGGCGCGCCGTGGCTCAGGTGGGTGTGGGTGACCAGCCCGAGCTCCTCGAGCAGCTCCAGCGTGCGGTAGACGGTGGAGATGTTCACCCCGCGCGCGGTCTGCTGCACCCGGGCGCAGATCTCCTCGGGCGTGGCGTGCCCGAGTTCGCTGACCGCCTCCAGGACGAGCTGGCGCTGCGGCGTGACCCGGTAGCCCCGCGACCGCAGCTCCTCGTGCCAGTCGGTCGGGGCGGCTTTCGTGCTGGCGACTCCCTTGCCCGGCTCGGCCATGCCCCGAGTCTAGAAGCTCTCCCGGGTGGTCCGCGCGTCGGCTCCGGCCGGTGCCCGGCCGTACCCCGCGAATAATCGGTTGCCCCTGCCCGGGGCGTGACATACGGTCGTGGGCACGCAGAAAGGAGGTGGTCCGAACAATGGTTGATCTTGATTGGGCCAGCGAGGTGGCTGTCCGCTAGGACGGCGCCGATCCGGACCACCGTCCGGATGTCGTGGCGACGTCCGGCGTAATCCCAGGCAGACACCGGAACCCCGGGCGGCCGGCGGGCGGGTACCAGGGCCCCGTCCATGGTCCAGCCGGCCCGTCTCCCGCGACCCCGCGCTGCGGGGTCCTCCGGCGAGGCGGAGCGCGCCCGGGGTTCTTGCCGTTCCCGTGCCGTCTCGGCCCGCCCTTCCGTCCGCTCCCCGAGCGCCCCGTGCCGGGCCCCGCCGGTACGGCGCGGCGGGCGTTCAGTCCTCGGGCGTGAAGTCGGCGACCTTCTTCAGCTCGGCCGAGGCGTGCGACTGCAGCGGCTGCCCGACGGCCGCCATGTCGTAGGCGTACATGAGGTTGCCGTTCACCAGGCCGTAGAGGCGATGCCCGGCCGTGTACTCCTTCGCCGACGCGGTGCGGGCGACCATGTCCGTGCGCAGCTCGATCTTGTGGAAGACCACCTCGCCGACGTAGATCTCCACGATGCCGGTGGGGTGCGCGAGCAGCACCTCCAGCCGCCGGTTGGGCTGGGCGCGCCAGTAGCCGGTCTCGGTGGCGAGCGGGCGGACCTTGTTGCCGTCCTGGTCGAGCAGCCAGGTGCGGCTGCGGTAGGTCAGGAACGGCTTGCCGGTGTGGCCGAAGACGATCTCCTGGCCGAAGTTGACGCTCTCCATCGTCGGATAACCGACCACCCCCGCCCCCTCCCAGCGGCCGAGCAGGAAGGCGATCGGCTCCAGATCGGAGTGCAGCTCAGGTGCATCCATGGTGCCCCAGCCTACGGCGTCCCGGACGGCACCGGCTCCGCCGCGGGGCACCCCGGCCGCCCCGCCCGCGTGTCCCGGGCGTGCCGTACCCGTGGCGTATCCGTCGCCGCTTTGATGCGCCGCGGTGCACGCCCGGCGCGAAGATGGGGGGTGGCAAGGAGGCCAATGTGACGGAAGTGCGGATTGTTCTCATCGTCGTCGGCGTCGGCCTGATCCTCTGGGGCGCGTACATGGGCTACCGCAGGCGCGTGATGGCCGCCACCCCCACGATCGGCGCGGGTGACGTCGCGCTCGTCGCCGACGCCGGGCGCGAGGTGCGGGTCGAGGTGACCGGGGAGGCCGCCCCGGGGCCGGACGGCCTGCTCACCGCGCCGCTCTCCGGCACGCCGTGCGTGTGGTACCGGACCTCCATCGCCCGCATGTACGAGAAGTGGGAGACCGACCGCAACGGCAACCGGCGCCAGGTGAGCGGCCGGAACATCCTCTGCGACCAGCGCTCGTCCGAGCCCTTCCTGATCACCGACGTGAGCGGCCAGGTCCCGGTGTACCCGGGGAAGGAGGAGCCGGACGGGGCCGAGCGGGTGATCGACCAGCGCGAGTACGCCCGGGGCAGGCTCGCGGACCGGGCGCGGGAGATCGGGGTGCGCGCGATGGAGTCCGGGCCGGGGACCACGCGGGGCCACCACTACCAGGAGTGGGTGATCCGGCCGGGGACGCAGCTCTACGTGCTCGGCGCGGTGCGGGCGGCGGAGGGGATCGCCATCCGCGAGCCGCACGACGCGCCGTTCATCATCTCCACCCGTGACGAGGAGACGCTGAGCCGTTCGGCGCGGCTGCAGTCGATCGCCGGGTACGTGCTCGGCGCGCTCACGCTGATCGGCACGGTCGCGTGGTGGATCGCGGCGCCCACGGCATAGGCTGCCGGTATGGCACGATCACTGGTGATCAAGGTGACGGCGGGCGCGGACGCGCCGGAGCGCTGCAACCAGGCCTTCACGGTGGCCGCCGCGGCCCTGGCGAGCGGGGTTCCCGTCTCGCTGTGGCTGACCGGCGAGTCGTCGTGGTTCGCCCTGCCGGGACGGGCGAAGGAGTTCCAGCTCCCGCACGCCGTCCCGCTGTCGGAGCTGCTCGACGCGGTGCTCGCCGGTGGGCGGGTGACGCTGTGCACGCAGTGCGCCGCCCGGCGCAACATCACCGCCGACGACGTCATCGAGGGCGTCCGGATCGCGGGCGCGCCCACGTTCGTGGAGGAGATCCTCGCGGACGGCGTGCAGGCGCTCGTCTACTAGCGCCGTCATCGGCGCCGCGGGCTCAGCGGACCTTCCCGGCGCCCGCGTGCGCGTCGGCGGGGGCCGCGCTCCCGCACAGATAGGGCGACACGTCGAGCTCGACCCACACGGTCTTGCCGCCGAACGCCGACGGCTGGTAGCCCCACCGGCTGCATAACGCCTCGACGAGGAGCAGGCCCCGGCCGCTGACGTCGAACTCCCCCGGGCTCGCCTGACGCGGCACGCCTACGGCATCGTCCCAAAACTCCAGCGTCAGGCAGGTCCCGGTCAGGTGCGCGCCGACCCGCACGTGCCTGCCGGGCGCCGCTCGGCGGCCACGTAAGCCGGGCACACCGCGGTCGGCGACACGGCCGGCACCGTGTTCCGCGCCGTGTTCCGCACCGTGTTCCGCACCGTGTTCCGCGCCGTGTCCGGCGTCGTGGTCGACCTCGTATTCGGTGCCGTAGTCATCGTCGTGTTCGGCGCCGTGTCCGGCTCCGGTGCCGGTGGCGGCACCGTGCGCCAGGCCGCTCCCCCACCGGCCGGGCCAGGCGCCGGCGCCGCCGTCGCCTCCGTTCCCCCCATCGCCTGCGAGGCCCGCCGCCCGGCCGCCTTCCGCGGCGGAGGCGGCGGTCGCGGTGATCGCGTTGGTGACGAGCTCGCTGGTGATGAGCTGCACGTCGTCGAGCAGCTCACGGCTGGTCAGGCCGAGGGACGCGAGCACGGCGGCGACGTGCTCCCGCGCCCAGGAGACACTGGCCGGCTCCGCCGGGAGCACCAGATACCGTCGTCCTGCCGTACCTGCCACAAGATCGGCCATCGAATTCCCCACCCAACTCCTGGTGATCGTCACGTTCCAAGGGCCTGACGGTACGGCCGCACTCCCCCCTCATCCGTACCCGGAACGCAGTCGAACAGTTACGGAAAGTAAGCCATTCCCCGTACAGGCTCACCTCGCGCGTGCGATGATTACCTTAAGTTTGAGGTCGATGACGGAACGTCCGCAACCGCTATCCCGCAATTGCATCGAAAGACCCGCACCATCATCGGACAAACCTCTGAAAGAGGAAGCATGACGACGAATCGGTACAGCCCGACCATCCGGCGCCGTCGTCTCGCCGCGGAGCTGCGGCGGCTACGTGAGGAGCGCGGGCTGACGATCGAGCAGGTGGCGGCGCAGATCGACTGGCATCCGACCAAGCTCAGCCGGGTGGAGACCGGCAAGCAGGCGGTGCAGCCGAGCGAGGTGCGGGGCCTGCTCGAGGTGCTCGACGCGCCGCCCGAGCAGCGTGACGCGCTCATCGCGCTCGCCCGGGAGGCGCGGCTGCGGGGGTGGTGGCGCGCGTTCGGCGAGGCCGTCCCCGACTGGTTCGCGGTCTACGTGGGCCTGGAGTCCGAGGCGACGTCGCTGCGGCTGTACGAGTCGGAGTTCATCCCGGGCCTGCTGCAGACCGAGGACTACGCCCGCGCGGTGCATCGGGCCACGCGGGTGGGCGCGAGAGAGGAGGAGATCGATCGCCTGGTGGCGGTCCGCATGGCCCGTCAGGAGCTGCTGCACAGCGACAAGGCGCCGCAGCTCTGGATGGTCCTTGACGAGGCCGTCATTCGCCGCAGGGTGGGCGGGCCCGACGTGATGCGGGCCCAGCTGAAACGCCTCGTCGAGGCGTCTCGGATGCCGAACATCACCCTGCAGGTGCTCCCGTTCTCCGTGGGAGCACACGCCGGTATGGACGGCGGATTCCACATCCTGACGTTCGAGCCGTATGCGGATGACGTCGTCTACATCGAATACCGGACAGGCAGCTTCTATCTGGAGAAAAAGTGGGAAATCGAGCAGTACACCCTGGTATTCGACCATCTACGTGCCGCCGCGCTGCCGACAGAGGCGTCCACGGATCTCATTGCCCAGGCGGCCGACGAACTTCAGTGATCCCGGCGAGAGCGAGGAATGGTGGTGGACATGCGCACTTCTAGCCACCCGATCGACCTGTCCCGAGCGGACTGGCGTAAGAGCACCTACAGCAACGGCAACGGCGGCGCGTGCGTCGAGGTCGCCCGCAACATCCCCGGCGTGGTCGCCGTGCGCGACTCCAAGGACCCTTCCGGTCCCGCCCTGGTGTTCAGCCCCGGCGACTGGAGGGCGTTCCTCGCCCGGGTCCGCGCCGAAGGCGCCGCCCTGCGGTAGGCGTCTTCCCTACCTTCACGGTCGCACCGTACGCGGCACCCCCGAGGTGCCGTGAACCGAATGTGGCCATCTGGGCCCGGAGACCCGCCCGGCAGGGCATCGTCTCCGGGCCCGGCGGCGTCTTGGGGCCGTTCATGCGGGAGACATCGTGCTCTCGGCGTTCCGCCGGCGTTTTCCCGGGTCGCTCGTCCGCGTGCCGGCGTCCGGTTCGGTCGTCCCGCGGGGCCGAGCGCCCGCGCCGGGGCGTACGGACCCGCCCGGTGGACGGCCGTGGCCACCGGACGTCACCGCTACCGGGACAGCACCGCGTCGAGGCGCTCCTTGCGCAGCTGCTCGTACCAGGTGTCGTCGATCGGCGCGAGGTCGCCCACCACCCAGCGCAGCAGCATGTCGGCGAGGGCCGGGTTGCGCGCGAGCGCCGGGCCGTGCAGGTAGGTGCCGACGATGCGGCCCGCGTACGCGCCCTCGGTGCCGTCGCCGTTGCCGGTGCCGACGAGGGTGCGGGACAGCGGCTTCACGCCCGGCCCGAGCCGGGTGACGCCCATGTGGTTCTCGAACCCGGTGAGGGTGGGCAGCCCGAGCTCCGGGGCCACCTCGGCGGCGAGCTCGCCCACCGCGCGCTTCTCGCCCCGGCCGCTGGTGATGTCGAGCAGGCCGACGCCCGGCACCGGCTGGCCCTCGTCGCCGCCGAACTCCCGGCCGATGAGCTGGTAGCCCGCGCACACCGCGAACACCACCGCGCCCCGGTCCGCGGCCCGCTGCAACCCGCCGTCCCGGCGCAGCCGCTCGGCGCCGAGCATCTGCGGCCGGTCCTCGCCGCCGCCGAGGAGGTAGATGTCCCCGCTCTCCGGCACCGGGTCGGCGGAGCGGACGTGCAGGGTCTCCACCGGGATGCCCCGGGACCGGGCCCGGTGCTCCAGCACGAGGACGTTGCCCTGGTCCCCGTAGGTGCTCAACAGGTCCGGATAGATCCAGACCAGCCGCAATGCGCTCTCAGACGGCACGACCGAACTCCGCTCGAATCTGCTGGAAGGCGGTGTAGTTGGCGATCACGTCGATCTTCCCGGGCGCCAGCGCGTCCACCGCGTCGCCGAACGTCGGGCAGAGCCGGAACTGCACGTCCGCCACGTGCAGCCGCAGCGCCAGGTCGTAGCGCCGCTCCCCGGTCACGTACACCGGGCGGCCGCGCAGCACACGGTAGTCGACGTCGTACAGCCAGGAGGTGTCGCGCCCGTCCGGCACCTGCGCGTTCACCGAGAGGATGATCGGCAGCGCCGGGTCGCTGACGTCGAACGCCTCCAGCCAGCCCGCCGGGTTCTTGGCGAGCAGCAGCCGCAGCACCCGGCCGTCGCGCTCCACCGTGGTGTACCGCCCGGCGACCGAGCGCACCTCGCGGATCCGGGGCAGCGCCCGCTCGATCGGCACCCCGAACGCCTCGGCCGTGGCGAGCGCGATCACCGCGTTCGACTCGTTCGCCCGGCCCGGGAGCTGCAGGTCGAGCGGCCAGGTACGGCCCTGCGGGTCGATCACCGCGTTCTCGGCGAGGAACCAGGTCGGCTGCGGGCGGCGCAGCGGGCACTCCCGGCAGGCCCAGTCGTCGTCCTTGCGGTCGAGCGGGCCGCCGCACTCGGGGCAGCACCAGGAGTCCTCCCGCCAGCGCTGCTTCGCCGACACCCAGGTCACCCGGGACGCGCCCATCGCGGCCCACGCGACGAGCGGGTCGTCGGCGTTGGCGATCACGTGGGTGTCGCGCCCGGCCAGCGCCCGCCGCCACTTCTTCGCGAGCAGCCAGATCTCGGCGGCCCGGTCCATCTGGTCCCGGCTGAGGTTCATCAGGCAGACCACCGCGGCCCCGGTCGTGTCGAGGACCTCCGGCAGGTACTTCTCGTCCACCTCGAGCACGCCGTACGGCGCGTTCTTGGCCTGGGAGAGCGCGGTGACGTGCCCGGCCGGCATGTTCGCACCGAACGCGTTCGTCGCCACCTCGCCCAGCTCCTGCAGCGCCGAGGTGATCAGCCGGGTCGTGGTCGTCTTGCCGTTGGTGGCGCTGACCAGCGCCAGCCGCCGGTTCGCCGCGAGCCGCCGCAGCAGGTCAGGCTCGAGCAGCAGACCGACCCGCCCGCCGATCACCGAGCCGTCGCCGCGGCCGGTCATCCGCGACAACGTGGCCGCCGTACGGCCGAGGGCAGCGGCGAGCTGCGCCCGCAACGGAAGCTGTGTCATGGAGCGATCCTAATGGGGACGGCACCGCACGGCGCGCGATCACCGGCGAACCACTCACTAACCGTGCTGCTCGGCGAAGGTGAGCTCGGCGTCGTGATCCACACCACTCTCGAACGGCAGCACGAACCGCTGCGGCCACGACAGCACCGCCTCGAGCCAGCCCGCGCCCATCATCTGGGCCACGTGCCGCACCCGGTCCCGCGGGTCGACGCCGATCGCCACGGTGGCGATGTCCTGCTGCACGCTCTCGTGCTCGTCGTCGCCGAGGATCACCCGCCAGGCGAGCGCCCGGTTCCGGTCGACCTCCATCGACAGCGGGTGGCGGCGCAGCGCCTTCGCCCGGTGGCCGAGCAGCTCCACCCCGGCCGCCCCGTCGGCGCCGGACCCGTTCACCCCCGGGTGCGGGTACGGCCGGCCGGTCGGGTCGGTGCCGAACAGCGGGTACTCCATCGGCGGGGCCGGGCTGCGCAGGTTCGGCGCCGGGTGCCCGTACGGGAACAGCCGGTCCACCTCGTGCAGCCAGCGCACCTGCGGGATCACCCAGGCCGGGCCGGGCCGCTCGCCCACCGGCGGGCGCTCGCCGTTCTCCGGCGACAGCAGCGCGGTCGCCGCCTCCACCGCCTTGCGGGTGAGCAGCGCGGGGTCGTAGCAGGTGCGCAGCGACCAGGCGCGGCGGGACACCGCCTTGTCGATGACCGTGGCGAGCATGCACTCGCGGCGCCGTACCGGCAGCTCGTTCCAGCCCTCGGCGAGCACCCGCGGCACGCCCGGCAGGGTGCGGTTGACGCAGAACGCGAGCACCAGCGTGTCCACCCAGATGCGCAGCCACGCCCACTCCGGCGCCGCGGCGAGCAGGTCGGCCTCGCGCAGCTCGAACAGCGTGCACGCCTTGCCGGTGCGGCACTCGTGGCCGCACGCCGCGGACCGCCGCCCGGCGATCGGCGGGATCGGGCTGAGCATCACCCGCTCCCGGTGCTCCCCGAGCGGCACCCGGATGCGCAGCGGCCGGTCCATGCCGTCGGCGAACACCGCCGCCTGGCCGGGCTCGAGGGAGACCACCTGGCGGGACTGGTCCTCGCTGAGGTTCATCGCCGCGCCGACGAGCTTGCGGTCGTCCTCCGCGGGCAGCCGGTGGACGATCTTGAGGGCGGTGTTCTTCACCACGTCGGAGACGAGCTTGGTGGGGATCTGCTCGGCGACGATGATGCCCTCGCCGTACGCCCGGATCTCGGCGAGCATGCCGGCGAGCAGCTCGACCGCGTGCGTGGAGGCCCGGCCCGCGCCGCGGTCGCGCAGCAGCCGGTGCGCCTCCTCGATGATGATCACGTGCTGCAGCCCGGTGGGCGGGCGCTCCAGGTGCTGCTCGGCCCGGGCGCGCATGCGCAGGTGCTCGACGATCCGGATGATGAGCGTGCCCATGAGGAACGCCTTGTCCTCGTCGTTGGCGACGTCCTCGATCGCGAGCACCACGTTGCGCTGCAGCAGCCCGCCGATGTCGGCCGGGTGGCCGCCCTCGAAGAACCGCCCGGCCGAGCCGACCCGCAGCGACCGCAGCCGCAGCGAGATAAAGCCCTCGACGTCGGCCTGGACCTCCTTGCCGTACCCGATCTCCTCGATCACCTCGAGCGCGTGCTGCTGGAGCTGCTCGAGCGTGGGTACGGCGGGCGCCACCGCGGCCCCGGGGATGCCGTGCCCGGTGACCACGTCCCAGCCGTTCGCCTCGTACACCCGCTGCAGCGCGAGCGACATGATCTGCGGGAACGGCTCCTCGGCGTCGAACGCGGCCATGAACAGCGCGCGGACCATGTCGATGTGCGCCTGCACCGGGTAGCCCGGCTCGGGCGCGAGCGGGTTGATGCTGATCGGCACGTTGTCCGGCGCGGACGGGTTGATCACGGTGAGCGGGGCGAGGTGCTCGGTACGGCCCGCCATCGCGGCGTACTCCGACTTCGCCGGCTCGATCGCGAGCCACGGGATGCCCGCCTGGGTGAGCTGCTCGAGCAGGTGCCGCACGGTCTGCGACTTGCCGGATCCGGTCGCGCCGGTGATGAACACGTGCCGGTTGATCGTGGACAGCGGCACCCGGAAGGTGCCGACCTCCCGATCCTGGCCGTCGATGATCGCGCCGAGCTCGATGAGGTCGGAGCCGCGCTCGTCGGTCTCCGAGGTGACGTCGAAGAACCCGGTCTCCAGCACCCGCACGCCCGGCACCTCGCGGCGCGGCAGCCCGGCGAGGGCGACGAGCGCCCCGGCGGTGGCGGCGAACGGCGAGGCCGCGCCGTCGGTGGAGTCCTGCAGGGTGACCGAGAGCGCCTCGTGGAAGCTGTAGGCGTGCTCGATGCCGCGGCCCTGGCTCTGCCCGGAGGAGGACTGGTTCACGCCGGAGGAGATCGCGCTGCGCAGCCGGTAGGGGTGGTGCGACATCTCCACCGAGCCGACCAGGACCGGCGCGATCTGCCGCAGCTCGTCGTACCCGGCCGCGCCGGCGAGCACCCGCACGTTCCACAGGCCCGCCTCGCGGAACGCGTCGAGCTCCTGCATGCGCCGCTCGGCCCGCTCCGCGTCGAACCGGCTGCGCTCGGAGGCGTCGCCGTACTGGCGCAGCACGTTGAGCTGGGTACGCAGGTGCGCCACCTCGGCGTCGAGCAGGTCGGTGGGCTCGGCGATCACCAGCCAGGCGAACGGCCGCGACATGAGCGTGACGAGCGTCGACTCGAACAGCGTGGGGCGGCGGATCTCGTCCGGGTCGGGCTCGCGGCGGCCGCCGAGCGGCGGGGCCTGGCGGCCCGGGCAGGGCGTCCACACCAGGTCGGCGAGGTCGGCGAGCCAGTCGTCGCTCACCGGGATGCCGCGGGCGCCACCGGGGAACAGCAGCGGCTGCGGCCCCTGCGGCTGCGGCTCGGGGGCGACCGCCGCGCGGCGGGGCGGGCGCGGCGGGGTGAGCGGCCCCGCGTTGGTGATCAGTTCGAGCGGGGCGCCGGACCCGCGGGACAGCCAGCCGATCACGAAGGGCCGGTTGCGCTGCGCGGCCGAGAGGACCGCGGGCAGGACGGTGACGAAGTCCCACTCGGCCGAGGAGCTTCTCGACGGTGCGGTGATCGCCTGAATGCGATACCAGGGCCCGCTGAGCGGGACGGGTGCCGCCGAAACGCTCGCCTGCATCTCTCCTCCTGGTGCGCCTGTCGCACCTAACCTGGGACAACCGATCATGCCCGTACGTCGACATTGACGTACTCATTACCCGGCGTCGACTCACCGGTGAGGCTTACGCCAGTCGAGCCGGGGCGGCGGCGGACCCAGGTTGGGGGGCGGGCGGTCCTTGGGGTGGGCGTTCCGTTCCCGCTGCGCGGCCTCCATCGCCCGCCGTACCTCCTCGAACTCCCCCAGCGTGGTCTTGGGGAAGGTGAGGATCGCCGGGTTGGCGTCGGCGAGGCGCACCTGACGCCCCTCGGCGGTGGTGTGCGTGACGATCACCGAGGTGGTCGGAAGCTGCTGGAGCCGCTCCGGCTCCACCAGGAACTCGCGGGAGCGCTGCAGCACCACGCGGCCGTTCTCGGCGGCCCCGCCCTCCGGCGGGTTGCCGCCTGCGCTCCCGGCGGTGGTCTCCAGGGCGGTGCTCGCGCGGCGGCCCCACTCGGTCGACCGGGTGATGTCCTCGGCGAGGTCGCCCCCGCCGGTGCGGGCGGGCTCGCGCGCGGCGCCGCCGGACACGGTGGAGGTGTACGTCGCGCCCATGCCCTCGGCGGCGGCGCCGGCCGACTCGGTGAAGTGGGCGATCTCGAGGCGGTGCTGGGTGCCGATGTGCTCGGCGGCCACCCGGGCGTCCTCGGCGTTGCCGAGCCGCATGAACGCGACCGCGGCGTTGCCGCGGCCGAGCCGTTCCCGCACGGTCGGGGTGAGCGCGCGGTAGGTGAGCACGAGGCCCGCGCGGGCGGTCTCGCACGCGTCCATGAGGCGGTCGAGCACGTCGCCGCGGAGCTTCTCCGCCCCGGCCACGATGATCGTGTGGTACCAGGGGCGCTCGGACGGCGGGGACTGGCGCAGGATGTGGGTGAGCGCCGCGGCGACGTACGTGCCGAGCACGCGGTTGCCGAACACGCCCGACTGGCGGTCCATGGACACCACCCGCAGCCGCGCGGGCGGCAGCCGTACCGCGGCGGTGCCGAGCGGTTCGAGCTTGCGGAGCTGGGACTCGAGCGCCCAGGCGCGCTCGATCACCACGCGGTCGCTCACGCCGCGGCCGAACATGGTGCCGATGCGCTCGAGCTGGTGGGCGGTGAGCAGGCCCTCGCGCAGGTCCTCGCGCGGGTCGCCGACCTGGGCGAGCGCGCGCAGCGCCGCGGTCACCTGCCGGATCGACGCCTTCTCGCCGAGCACCTCGAGCACCCGCTCGAGGATCGCGTTGTCGAACGACAGGTCGCGGGTGGTGTGGTGGTCCTCGCTCACGCTCACCACGTGCGCGAGCACGTCGGCGAACGCCTCGGGCTTGAGGTCGACGCCGAGGTCGAGCCGGGGCAGGTCGCCGGGGAGCACCCAGACCAGGGGGTTGTCGCCGCCGCGCCGGGCGAGCTCGATCAGGTCCCTGGCGATCGCCCCCTCCGACAGGTCGAGCACGGTGATGTGCCCGCCGCTGTACAGCCGGGTCGCGCCGATCAGCGTGACCAGGGCCGACCAGCCGGGGATCGTGCCGCCGGCCACGTCGATGCGGTCGACCTCGTCGGGTACGGCGACCGCGTACCAGGTCATCTGGTTGTCGTAGATCGCCTTGCGCTCGGCCCACTCGCGGTAGCGCTCCGCGTGCTCCTGCTGGGCACGCACGATCGCCTTGTCACGTTCCTGTCGCAGCCGTTCAAGGCGCTCGGCACGGGCGGCGGCGCGGGCGCGCGCGGCCCGGCCGCCCCGGTAGAGGTTGTAGCCGGACACGGCGGCGACGCCGCCGGTGGCGAGCGCGCCGACCAGCGCGAAGCGCCAGTCGAGCCATCCGCCCACCCCCGCGACGCAGATCAGGGCGGTGGCGCCCACCATCACCGCGCGGAGCACGCGGAGGGGACGGTTGAGCAGGTCCTCCTGGAGGCGTTCCCGGCGGAGCCACTCCGGGTCCTCCTCCGGGATCGGCGGCTCGGTGTCCTCACGGGACGGGCGCTTCGGCGGCGGGCCGGGATCCGGGTGCAGCAGGACATACTGCCAGCCCAGGTAGATGCGGTCCGCCTGGAGCTGCGCAGCGTCGGGGGGCACGCCGACCACAGAACCTCCGCCTCGTCACGTCCGCCTGCGTGACAGAGTAAGAGCTTGACCTCGCATACGGGCGGTGTTCGGTCAACAGACTTATTCCGGTGCCACCGCCGGGCAAAGAGCCCGCTCGGTGATGCTTGTCAACTTGGTACCAATGCGGCGGATACGTCAAGTCACTGCCGTTACCCTTGTGTCTCATGACGTCATCCCGTCGCGGCACCCGACGGCGGCGCCCGGTTCTGGTATCGGTGTCCGCCCTGGTCGTCGCCGCGGGATCGGTCGCCATCACGGTGCTCGGCGGCTTCGCGGAGGCGCCCGAGAAACCGCCGCCTGCGGTACGGCCCGGCGAGGAGATCGACCAGGACCTGTTCCGGACCACGGTGGTGGACGCGGTGGTGCGCACGCTGCCCGCCGGCGACTCGGGCGGCACGGGTGACGCCGGGGCCTTCGGGTCCGCCGGGGCCGGCCGGACCGTGCTCGACGTGACGCTCAAGGTCTTCAACAACGCCACCTCGTCGGTGCCGATGCCGTACCTGGAGCGGTCGCTGCTGCGCGTCGCGCCACCGGAGGGGCGGCCGCTGCTCGAGGCGCCGTCGTCCGCCCGCGGCGGCGGGACGCCCGCCACCCCGTCGCCGGACGCGAGCGAGCCGGCCTGGCGGTACGAAACGTTCATTCCCGCGCAGGGGGTGGACAGCAGGATGCTGCCGCCGCGGCTCACCTCCACGGTCGTGCTCCGCTTCACGGTGCGGGACGGGCTCACCCCGCCCGAGCGGCTCGTCATCGACTTCGGCGCCTACGAGCTGTACCAGGACTGGTTCACCAAGCGCACGCGGCCCGAGCTGGTCGTCGACGACGAGGAGGAGAAGGTCGTGGCGGCCCGGGTGACCCTGCCTGTGAAGCGGGGTGAGGAATGACGCACCGGCCCGCCGCGGCCCCGGGGCTGCCGGAGCACCCGGATCCGCACGCCGCCGCCCCGCACCCGGCATCGCACGGCCCCGCGGGTCCGCCGGCGCCCGGCCAGACCCCCGCGCCGTACCCGGCCGGTGGCCCGCCGGTCCCCGGCCCCGCGACCGGGCCGGGCCGTACGGCGACGCGGCCGGAGCCGGGCGCGCCCGTCGGCGCGGCCCCGGCACCGCCCGCCGGCCGGGCCGGGTCCGAGGGCGCCGCGGCCGGTGGGAGGAAGGGCGCGCGGCGTCCCGCCCGGCCACGGCGGACGCGGCGGATCGGCAACGCGGTCGCGACGCTGGTCATCATCGCGCTCGCCGCGTACCTCCACACCCTGGTGCTCACCCCGGACGACCTCGCCGCCCGGCTCACCTCGAGCGCGGCGCCGGGCGAGGTGGCGGAGACCGGCCGGTTCAGCGCGCGCCTCGACCGGGTGGAGTTCGCCCGGTCGATCGAGCTGCAGAGCACCCGGGTGAACGCGGCCACCGGGCAGGAGGAGGTGGCCCGGTCCACCCGGATCGAGACCCCGCACATCTTCGTGATCGCGTCGGTGAGCGCCACGGCGCCGAAGGAGCCGACCAAGCTGGCCGAGGCCGGGCTGGAGACCGCCGACGAGCTGTTCTTCGTGGCGACCGACCGGGTGGAGCGGCGGTTCACGCTGGGCGAGACCTATATCCAGCCCGGGTTCTGGTCGAGCGGGGTGCTCGTCTTCGAGGTGCCGCCCGAGGTGCTGCCCGGATCGAGGGTCGTGCTGACCGTGCCGTCCACCAACGGCATCTACGACTCGATCTATCCCCAGCGGTACGACCAGCTGCTCCCGGAGGTCGCCCTCGACCTCGGCCTCGACGAGGCCAAGGCCAAGTCGGCGGTGGCCGCCGCCAAGGACGTGTATCGGTTGAAGGCCGCGGAGTGAGCCGGTGAACCAGAAGTCCTCCGGTCGCGACCAGTCCCCTCGCCCGGATCGGCACGGTGTCCGTCCGGGTGACGGCCCGTCCCGTCCCGGGCCGGGCGAGGCCCACGACCCGGGCCGGCTCACGCCCCCGCACCGACCTCGCCGCCCGGTGCCGCCCGACGTGCGGGTCTGGCCGCCGTTGCCGAAGGATGAGCCGGAGGAGTCCGGCCCGTCCACGCAGCCGTTCCCGGTTCTCGAGGACGACGAGCCCGCCGCGTCCGCGGCCGGCTCGTCCGCGCCGGTTCCGGACGAGCCCGCGACGCCCGCCTCCCGGCCCGGCCCCGCCGCCCCGGCCGAGGCGCCGCCCGCTCCTCCTCCGGCCGCGCCGCTTCCGCCTGCGCCGCCACAGGCCGCTCCTCCTCCGCCGCCTGCGCCGCCTCCGGCCGCGGCCCCCGGGATATCCCCGGCCGGCCCGCGCACCCCTGAGAGCTCGGGTGGAGGCCGTGGCCCGGGCATGCCCGCGCCAAGCCGCGGCGCTCCTGACGTTCCGGGCCCCGGTGCCTGGAGCACGGGTCACCCGGGTCAGCGCCTGCCCGCGCCCGGGCCGGGGAGTCCTCCGGCCGGGCACCGTGGTCTCGAAGGCTCCCCGCCTGGTGCCCAGGCCATGGGCATGGCGGGTCCTGGCGCGCCGGGTTCCGCAGGGCGGGCCGCCCCGCGACCGGGCACGCCGGGCACGGGCTTCCCCGGCCAACCGCATTCCCTCGCCGGACCGGTGGGCCCAGGTACGGCACCCGGTGCTCCCGGCGCCGTCACTCCGGGCGTCCTGCCGCGAGGCGCACCGGACCAGGGTGGGCTCCGGCCGCCGACGCCCTCCGGGGCTGCCGGCCCGAGTCCGGGCGCGGCCGTACCCGGGCCGGCGGCTCCCCGGGTGGAGGCGACCGGCCTCACGGGATCGGGCCCGTTGCCCTCCCAGACGGCGGGACCGGCCTCACCGTCTCGGCCTGCGGGGCCGGCGGTGCCCTCCCGGCCGCAGGGACCGGGCACGGAGGCGCCTCGCGGCACGGCCCCGGCGTCCCCTCCCTCAGGTTCCGTCCCGGGGGCCGCGCCCGCCGCGCCACCGCCTCGCGGTACCGAGCCGCCCACCATGACGCCGACCGGCATCTCCATGACGGCCCCGCCGGTCCCGGGCATGCCCTCGGCCGCGAAGTGGGTGTCCGGGGGTGAGCCGGACGGCGGACAGGCCGCCGTACGCCCCGGCGGGCCGGGCACGCGTCCGCCCGGCCGACCCGGAGCGGACACGCAACCGGCCCGGCCGCCACAGGCCACAGGAGCACCCGCCGGACCGGCCGCCCCCGGCCTGCTCACCGGAGCGCACCCGCAGGTCCCGCCGTACGGCACGCCCGCCTCGCCGCCGCGCCCCGCGCCGGCCCATGACGGTGAGACGCCGGACGCAGGTGGATCGGCGAGGCCGCCCGCGGTCGTGGCCCAGGACGGCGGCCGGGCGCCGGCGAAGCGGAGGCGTGGCCTGCCCGGACCCGCGCGCATCGCGGTGCTGGGTGTGGCCGCGGTCGTGCTCGGCACGGCGACCGTGGGCGTCCAGATGTGGGACCGGGCGCAGTGGGTGGCGGAGCGCTACCCGGCGGAGGACGTGCGGGACGTGCGGGCCGGCGAGCCGGTGACCCGGTCGGGCATCCGCTGGTCGGTGGAGGTGACCCGGGTGCCGCGCCCGAACCAGAAGCCGGGGCGGGTCATGCTCGAGGTCACCGTCGAGCTGACCCCGGAGGAGCGGCAGGCGATCGAGGACTTCGTGCAGCCGACGATCGAGCTGCGCGACACGACCGGACGCAGCTGGGTGACGATCGTCCCGCCCGGGGGCTCGGTGTACCGCGGTGACCTGAAGGTGGGCGAGACCGCGCGGCTGACCGCCTACGGCGTGGTGCCGAAGGAGCTGGAGAAGACCGCGAAGGTGGCGCTCGTCTACTCCCGCGAGTCGGGCTCGGACGTGCTCCTGTTCAGCCGCTGACGGGTCGCCGACAGGTCGAAGGTCGCGGCGAGCAGGCACAGCAGCAGGGTCATGAACAGCAGGTCCACGCCGAACCGGACCGGGATCTGGTACACCTCCCACTCGAGCTGCCGGTGGGCGGTGCCGATCAGGTAGTAGGCGCCGCGCTCGAGGTACCCGGCGCCGACCGACAGCGCCACGTGGCAGAGGCAGGCCATCGCGAACAGCGGTGCCCCGCCGCGCGCGACGAACCGCAGCGCGTTGAGCAGCGGGGGCCACTTGTCGAGGCCGAGCCGTACCGTGAGGTGGCCGGCGCTCCGCCGGGTGAGCTCGTGGGTGCGCTCCTCGACGAACGTGCCGACGCGCTCCAGCCGGGTGCCCTTGATGACGTCGCGCACGTCCTCCGAGTACGGCCCGAAGACGAGGATGGCGAGGGTGAGCCAGATCAGCGTCGGCACCACCACGTCCATCACGTGCGGGCGGATCTCGCCCACCCAGCCCCAGACCGTCTCCCAGCCCGGTACGGCCTGCTCGAGCTGCGCCCACGCGTCGTTCCACCACTGGGCCACGGTGCGCCCGGCGAGCCAGCTCTTGCCCGCCGAGGAGGACTCGACGATCACGGCGAGGCTGTAGAAGGTGAAGGTGATCTCGCAGAACGCGAGCGCGAAGGAGAGCACGGTGCCGCCGCCCCGGCGCTCGTACAGCAGCATCACCAGGTACCGCAGGGCGAACGCCACGACCGTGAAGATCAGGGCGATCCGGACGTCCATCACGAGGTTGGTGCCCGCGTCCGGCGGCTCCGGCGGCCGGGCGTTCCCGCCCCCGTCGAGCGCGTTCATGATCAGCGCGGCCTGGTAGCGGTCGTACTGCTCGGCGTACCGCTCCATGTCGGCGTCGGCGAACTCACGGGCGTCGTCGACGAACCATCCCCAGGCGAGGTAGACGGCCGCGAACGGGACGATCGCCCGCCCGATGCCGCCGAGGAAGGGTTCGCGCTCGTCACTGCCCTCGGCGCGCCGCGCCTGGATCTCCATCAGCGCGCCGCGCACCGAGTGGAGCATGCCGATCGTCACGACCATGGTCACCATGACCATGACGATGAAGAGGAACATGACGCCGGCGAGCCGCCACTCCCGCCCCGGCCCGTGCGAGAACTCCGACCCGGCGACGGTCAGCGCGAACCGGAGCAGCTCCCCGACGCTGAACCAGATCGACATCGGCAACAGGCAGCGCACCCACAGCCGCAGCGTGTGCAGCGGGAGCGCGTACGGCGAGACCAGCCACGCCCTCGGTCGGCTTCGCGGCCCGGCGGCGGGCTCGCCCCGCGATACCGTTGCCAACCCCGACGATCCAGACATCCGGACCATGCTAGCGACGCGGTCTCCGCGGCCGCAGCAGCATCGACCGGCCCGTTGCTCACCGTTCTCACGAGCGGATTTGGAACAAAGGGCAGCGAATTAGCGAAAACACCTCGGGCCGCAGTGACCTCGGCCACTACCATCGAGCGCATGGCGCCGCACCGTCGCCACCCGCACCGACGCCGCAGGCCGGTCCTGGTACCGGTCTCGCTGCTCGTGACCGTGGCCGGGCTGGCGGCGGCCGCCGCCCTCGGCGGGCTGGAGGAGGCGCCCGACCCCGCCCCGGAGCGGCTGGGCAAGGGGGACGTCTTCGACCAGGTACGGATCCGCACGAAGTTCGAGGACGCCGTGGTGCTGCCCGGCGGCCGGGACGGCGTCGGCGTACAGGGCCAGCGCTGGCTGCACGTCCGCCTCCAGGTGACGAATCAGTCGGACGAGACGGTCCAGGCCTTCGGCATGGTCGACCGGACCATCCCGGCCGTGCGCGCCGACGGCAAAACGATCAAAAGCCCGGACCAGAACATCACCGACGGGCCGCGGATCGTGATGTACGTCAACGAGCGCAGCTACAACCAGATCCACCCCGGGGTGACCGCCCCCGTCACGATGGCGTTCGAGCTGTCCCCGACGGACCCGCCGCCGAAGAAGGTCGAGCTCGACGTCGGGCGGTTCGAGCTGGTCGAGGGCTTCTGGACGGAGCTTCCCGAGTGGCGGGTCGAGGCGGACAGCGTGGCCGCCGCCGACACGGAGGACAACAAGGCACGCCTGGTCACGCGTGTCCACGCACAGGTGGAGCTGCCGGTCCGGGTGGAGGAGGGGTCGTGACGGGCGATCCGAACCGGCCGTCCGGCTCGGGGCTGCCGAAGCGACGCCGCGGCGAGTCCCTGCGCGCCGCGCGGACCGCCGCCTCGCCGTCCGCTCCGGCCCCCGGGCACGAGTACCGGGCGGGTCCGCAGCCGCCCGCGGCGACCCCCGGGCCCGGATGGCCTGCGTCCCCTCCGGGCGTCGCGGGATCGGGCGGCGCCACGGCCGGGCCCGCCGCGCACGCTCCTCCGGCATGGCCGGGCGCGCCCGCCGTCCCGCCGGGGCACGGCGTGCCGCACCCGCCCGCACCGCAACCGATCCCGGCCTTCGGCCCCGGCGCTCCGCCACCGGGGCGGGAGCCGTACGGCGGGGCGACGCCGGCCGGGCCGCCCGGGACGCCGCCGGGCGCGGCCCCGCTCACCCTGCCGCCTGAGCCACCGCCCGTGCCGCCCGCCGGGCCCACCCCGGCCGCCCGGAGGACGAAGGAGGCGCGCCGGTCCGGGCGGCGGCGAATCCTGAACGCCGTGCTCGGAACCGTTCTCGCCGCCGCGGCCGTGGGCCTGCAGACGACGGTGCCGTCGGCCGACGACCGGGACGACCCCATCACCTCGAGCGGCACCGTCGGGGAGGATGTGCGCACCTCGCTCTTCACCCTGCGCGTCGAGCGGGTCTCCCTGGCCCGGCGGTTCAAGAAGGAGAACTCGGACCCCATCCCCGCCTTTCCCGGTCACGTCTATCTGATCATCGCCGTGGACGCGACGGCCACGAAGCGGGCGCTGCGCCTCCAGTCCGCCCACCTCGAGACACCTGACGGGAAGACGTTCGAGTCGAGCGATCAGATCACCTCGCCCGAGCTGCTGAAGAACAAGTGGGTGCAGCCGATGATGTGGACGAAGGGCCTGATCGTCTTCGAGGTTCCGCCGTCCGCCCTGCCCGGGGCGAGCGTCGTGGTGCAGGAACAGGCCTTCAGCCTGTACCAGGACAAGTACGTGCCCGAGGCCGCGATCGACCTGGGCCTCGACGCGGCCGCGACCCGCTCCGTGCAGGACGTCGCCGAGGTACGGACGACATGAGCCTGTTCCGCCGGAACCGCCCCGCGCAGGAAGGGGCCGGGGCCGATCGGCCGGGCCAGGACGCCCTCCGGCCGGGGACGTCACCGGACGCGGGCGAGACCACCTCCTGGTTCCAGCCGGTCACCGGCCCGGCGCAGCCCGGCACCGGGCGGCCGGCGCCGTACCTGCCGCCCGCCATGCCGGGTGGCCGGACCGCCGCGCCGGGAGGCCCGTGGCCGCCCCAGCCGCCGCCGGCCGAGCGACGGGGGCCGGTACCGGGACCCGGCGCCGCCGCCGGGCCGCCGCCCGCGGGCCTCGTCCCCGGCGGTCCCGCGCCGGCGGTACCTCCCGGGTACGGCGCCGCCGCGCTCGCCGCGGGGACGCCGCCGGCGGGCGCCCCGGCGGCCGGAGGACCGCCGAGCGCCGCACCGCAGGGCGGGCCCGGCGCACAGGCCCGGGAGCCCGAACGACGCCGGGCGAACCACCGGCGCCCGATGCGGAAGGGCAGGCGGTTCGTCCTGCGGCTCCTCGCGGCCGTGATCATGACCGCGGCGTTCCTCGGCGCGCGGCTCATGGACGAGCTGATCCGGTACGAGATGATGGACCCACCGCCGAAGATCCGGAACGTGCCGGTCGGCGAGACCGTCGCGGCGGGGCACGCCCGGTGGCGGCTGGTGAGCATCGAACGCATGCCGAACCCTCCGCCGAACACCCGCCCGGACCGCACCTGGCTGACGATGAGGCTCGAGGTGACCCCGGTCGACAAGGAGGGGACGAACTACCGGTTCGGCACTCCGCCGATGGAGCTGCACGACGATGACGGGCACACCTGGCACGTCGAGGTGCTGCAGCGGCCGGAGAAGGACATGGTGCCGGGGCGTACCGACGAGTTCACCCTGGTCGCCGTGGCGCCGAACCACCTCGCCGACCGGGTCGAGCCGGTCCTGTGGGTCGACGGAAACACGGGCTCCGGTCTGGGGCTGCGCTTCGACCGCTGACCGCCGGGCCGCCCGGCCGGCGCTCACCCGCGGCCGCGGTCACCGCTGCGGCGATGCCGCCCCAGGCGCGGCGCCGAATCCGCCGGACGCGGGTCCCGTCGGAGAACCCGGTGCGGCCCCGGCCGAGGATCCCGCCGGCGCCCCTGTCGCGGACATCGCCGAGGCCGCCACCGCCGGGGCCGAGGGCGTCGCGGAGGGTTCGCCGGAGGAGCCGGCGGACTCACCGGCGAGGGCCCGTCCGCGAACGGCCGCCAGGTCGAAGGTCGCCGCGAGCAGGCAGGTGGTGAGGAGCGTGCCGAGGACCTGGCAGACGAAGTCCATCGGGACGAACAGGATGTTCCACCACATCAGCGGATGCGGGCCGTCGAACAGGTAGACCAGGCCGCGCCACAGGTACCCCTCGGCCACCTTGATGGCGACGAAGCACACCGCGAACATGCCGAACAGCGGAGCGCCGCCGCGCACGGTGAGCCGTACCGTGTTCGCGAGCGCCACCCAGTGCGCCCAGCGGCCGAAGAACCGGCTCAGGCCCTCGCGGGTGAGCGCGTGGGTACGCCGCTGGAGCGCCTGCTCGGCCCGGTCCGCCCCGGTCTCCAGGCGGGTCCCCCGGATGACCGTCCGCACGTCCTCGGCGTACGCGCCGTACACGATGATCGCGACCGTCAGCCAGGCCGCGGGCAGGACGAGCCCGTCCCACACGTACGGCCAGACCTCGCCGAGGAACTCCATCGTCACCTGCCACCCGGGGAGGTTCACCTCGAGGGCGTCCCAGGCGTCGTTCCACCACTTGACGATCCGGCGCTCGCCGACCCACTCCCGCTGGGCCAAGATCACGCCGGCGCCGTAGTAGAAGAAGGTCAGCTCGCAGAAGGCCGCGCCGAGCGCCGCGCCACGGCTCCCCCGCCGCTCGTGCCACACCACCATGAAGAACCGCAGCACGAACGCCGCACCCGTGATGATCATCGCGGTGGTGAGGTTGAGGCTGGTGAGCCCTGCCGCGGTGCCCTGGGACTCGCCGGTGAAGTAGTCGGCCCACGCGCCGAGCACGCCCTTCTCCGCGGTCTGCCGCTCGATGTCGGTGTTGACGAACGCGCGCACGTCGTCGACGTGCCAGCCCCAGGCGAGGTAGAGCGCGGCGTACGGGAAGATGGCCCGGCCGAGGCCGTTGAGGAAGGACTCGTCGCGCTCGCCCTCGGCCCGCCGTAGCCGCATCTCGGTCAGCTCGCCGCGGAGCGCGTGGAACATGCCGATGGTGACGATGAGGTTGATCATCACCATGACGATGAACACCAGCATCGTCAGCGCGTACCGGACCTGCTGCCAGTCACCGTGCGACATCTCGGTGCCGGCGACGAGGAGCCCGAAGCGGACGAGGCGACCGAACGAGAACCAGATGAGGAGCGGCAGAAAACACCGCCCGGCGAGACGCACCGTCCGCCAGGGCAGGGACCAGATCGACGGGGTCCGCTCCAAACCCGACATCCAGGGCATCGTAACGGCGGTGCCTTACCGCGCGCAGGCGGTCACGCAAACCCAATGAACGTTCACGTTCCGCCCACCTGCGCGGCCGCCCGCCACTACCCTCGACGACCATGGGGTCGCCCGACCGCGCGGACGCGAGCGCGCAGGCCGCCCGGCCCGCCGCCGCGGCGCGGCCGAGGGACCGCGTCCTGCCGCCGGTGCGCCTGCCCTGCTCGTGGTGCGACGCCGAGTTCGGCGTCGCCGACTTCCTCGACCGGTGCCGCTTCTACTGGCGGGACGCGCGCAGCGTGCGCTGGGACTGCCCGCGCTGCGGCCGCTGGGAGGACATCGACCTGCACCCCGGCGAGGTACGGCGCGGCTACGTCTACTGGGCCGGAGCCTCCCGCTTCGCGCACATGCGCACCGCGATCGTCCCCGGCCTGCTCCCCTACAGCGGCGACGGCGGCCTCACCGTCGAGTACGGCGGGCGCACCTGGCGGGTACCCGACCTCGGCTCCTCCTGATCGCCGCCGAGGCGGCCCCGGGCGGGCCACCGGCGCCGGGCCGCGGGGCGGCGGCCCGGCGCGGGAGCGCGGGCGGGTCGCCGCGCGCCGCCCTTCGCCGGGCGGAGGCGCGGCCACGACGACCGGCTACGACGTCGGCGGTTCGATGCCCGGCTCCTCCGGATCGGGCTCCGGCTCCTCCGGCGCGTCCGTGGGCGGTTCGTCGTCGTCCGGATCCTCGATGGGCGACTCGCCCGGCGGCGTGGTGTTCGTCGCGGGCGGGCTCGAGCGCGGGGTGGTGGACCGGGTAGCCGAGCGCGTGGGCGTCCGGGACGGCCGCCGGGTGGTCGGGGTCGAGCTCGATCGGCTCGACCGGCTTGCGGTGGGGCGCCTCGCCGGGGACCGCTCGGTCCGTTCACGGTCCTGCGCCGGGTCGGCGGCGGCGGTCCGCGACGGCGCGGGCTCGGGCGCCCGTGTCGGCTGCGGCGTGCCGGTCCCGGACGGTACGGGGGAGGCCTGCGCGGTCGCGGGCGCGGGCGTGGGCGTGTGGGTGGGCGTGGCGGAACCGGGGGTGAGCGCGGTCGCGGCGACCGGCACCTCGGGCACGGCCTGGGACGTGGTCGGCGCCGGTTCGCCGAGGATCGCGAACACGGCGATGATCGCGGCCACGGTGACCACGCTGAGCGCGCCCACGACGGCGAGCTTCGCCGTGGGGTTGAGCAGGTTCAGGGCGAAGGGGCCGCCCGGCGCGCCGAGGGCCCGCCGCGGCGCGGCCGCCGCACGCTCGGGCGGTGCCGCCGACTCCCGCAGCGCGGCGCGCCCGCACTCCTCCCAGTCCTCGCCGTACCCGGCCACGGCCGCCTCGGCCAGCCGCTCCAGGAACCGCTCCGCCGACTCGGGCCGGTCCTCGGCCCGGGCCGCCGTGCCGTACCCGACGAGGTCGCGCAGCGGTTCGGGGAGGTGCTCGGCCGGTGGCGGATGCCGGTCCCGGTCGGCGTCCGCGACGGCCTCCCCGGGCCGCTCCCCGGTGAGGGCCTCGGCGAACGTCACCGCCGCCGCGTACAGGTCCGCCGCGGGCCCCTCCACCCGCTCCCCGCCGGGCGGCGGGTACGGCCCGGCGTCCCCGGCCGGGCGCACGAGGTGGGCGACGCCGAACCCGGCCAGCCTGGCGGTGCCGTCCGCGGTGACGAGGACCTGCTCCGGCCGGAGGTCGCCGTGCGCCACGCCGGCCCGGTGCGCGGCGGCGAGGCCGTGCAGGGTGTCCTTGAGCAGCGCGAGCGCGGCCTCCGGCCGGAGCGGGCCGGCGCGGTCGAGGATCCGGCGCAGCGGCTCCCCCTCGGCCGCCTCCCGGACGATCGCCGCGCCCTCCTCGCCCTCGGCGTACTCAAGGGGCCGGACCACGCGCGGCTCGTCGACCGCCGCGAGCCGCCGGGCGTCCTCGCGGAACCGCGCGACCGCCTCCCCGTCGCCGGGCCGCGAGTCCAGGTACCCGATCACCACCTCGGTGCCGTCGGCGTCGCGGCGGGCGAGCACCACGCGGCCGTCGTCGCTCACCTCCCGGATCGGGGTGTAGCCGGGAACCTGCCACGCGCCCCCTTGCCCTTCCATCGACGGCCCCCTCCAACCGCGAGTCAGGTGATCTTCGCTACCAAAGGTAACCATATTGTGACGACAGAGAAACGGCCGATCGCGGACATCGGCCCGCGACATGCCGACGCACCGCGCGGCGAGCGGACCGCGCCACACCCCCGGATACGCAAACCGCCCCAGAAAGCCGAAAACCGGCACCCCCTTTGGGGATGCCGGTTTCGGAGTCCGGCCTCGGGCGGCTCGGCTCAGACCGCGACCTCGAGCTGGGCGACCTCGCCGCGCTTCGCCTCGACCTTGAAGTCCTTGGTCACACCGCCGCCCGCGATGATCCGGACCGTCCACGAACCCGGAGCGGCGAAGAACCGGAAGATGCCCTCGTCGGAGACGACGACCTCGCCGGTGAACTCACCGGACTCGTCGAGCAGCCGCGCGTAGGCCGGGCCACCCCCGGTCACCACGCCCTGGATGACGGCCTGCGTCGACAGGTCGACGCCCGCCGGAAGGGTGATCGTCTGCGCGGGTGCCCCGCACCCCTGAGCCTGCGTCATCGGGCCTCCCCCAACTCGATCGGCACGCCCACCAGCGAGCCGTACTCGGTCCACGAACCGTCGTAGTTCTTCACGTTCGGCTGGTCGAGCAGCTCGTGCAGCACGAACCAGGTGTGCGCGGAGCGCTCGCCGATCCGGCAGTAGGCGATGGTGTCCTTGCTGAAGTCGACGCCCGCCTCGGAGTAGAGCTTGCGCAGCTCCTCGTCGGACTTGAAGGTGCCGTCGTCGTTCGCGGCCTTCGACCACGGGATGTTGCGCGCGGTCGGCACGTGGCCCGGACGCTGCGCCTGCTCCTGCGGCAGGTGGGCGGGCGCGAGCAGCTTGCCGGTGAACTCGTCGGGCGAGCGCACGTCGACGATGTTGAGCTTGCCGATCGCGTTCACGACCTCGTCGCGGAACGCGCGGATCGACAGGTCCTGCTCCTTGGCGACGTAGTTGGTCCGCGGCCGGTTCGGCACCTCGGTGACCAGCTCGCGGGAGTCGAGCTCCCACTTCTTGCGGCCGCCGTCGAGCAGCTTCACCTTCTCGTGCCCGTACAGCTTGAAGTACCAGTACGCGTAGGCGGCGAACCAGTTGTTGTTGCCCCCGTAGAGGATGACCGTGTCGTCGTTCGAGATGCCCTTCTCGGACAGCAGGGCCTCGAAGCCGGCCTTGTCGACGAAGTCGCGGCGGACCGGGTCCTGCAGCTCCTTCTTCCAGTCGATCTTGATGGCGTTGCGGATGTGGCCCTTGTCGTAGGCGCTGGTGTCCTCGTCGACCTCGACGATGACCACACCGGGAGTGTCGAGGTTCGCCTCGACCCAGTCGGCATCCACCAGTGCGGCGGAGCGGCTCATGTGATCCTCCCCTATCGGGTTGCGGCGGGCAGTAGACGGCGAATGATCTGGTGCTTCTCGCAGCCCGGGCGAACGCCGAGGGCCGCGGTGAGGAAGGCGGCGACAGGGGCGGGCGCACCGGTCCCCGAGGCCGTTCGACCCCTACCCACGCCCGTGCGGGCCAGTCGGGCCAGGGCACGGGCCGGGCCGGTCGGCCGTACGGCAGGGCCGGGCGGCAGGCCGTACGGCGGGCGTCCGGTGGCACCGAGCGCGAAGGCCAGGGCCGGCACCGCGAGCGGCCACAGCGCACCGGTCGACGCAGCGATCACGAGAGCCGCTGTGGTGGGTCCTGCCGCGAAGCGCGTGCCAAGAGGATCGACCTGGCGTTGAGGAGACATCGTGGAGACTCCGCATCGTGTGCCCTGCCGGGGACGGCCGTGATCGGTCGGGGGTCGGCGCCCGCTTCGATCGCCCTCAGGCAGCGCGACAGAGCGCGGTGGCGACGCGGCAGAAGTCGACGGCGCGTCGCTTGGTGAGCAGCTCTGTCCTCGGAGTCACGCCCATGACAGTACCCCGCCGTTCCGCCATCTGTCACATCCCTGTCCGCCTGATGAGACAGAGTGGTCAAAAAGGTCAAACGTCACAAGATCGGCTTTCCGTGCACAAGTACCGTCACATCACCCGTTTACGCAGGTCACCGGCGGCGTCTTCGGGCGCGCGCCGCCCCTGCGGCGGCGTTCCGCACGATGGCCGCGCCGGCGCGACCCCGCCGACGGGTGTCCATATCGCGAGACGGGTGTCCGAATGCGGACACGCGCGCCGGGCCGCGGCGGCGGTGCCGTACCGGCCCGGTCAGGCCGTGGCGGGCACGCGCAGCAGCAGGTCGCCGTCGGGCGTCTCCAGGTCGATCCGGCTGATCTGCTCCATCGGGATCGCCGTGGAGCCGGAGAAGCTCGCCACCTCGCCGTTGGGCGCGCGGATCGTCCAGCTCGCCGCCTGCTCGCGGGTGCCGTCCTTGGCCACCACGATCACGTTGCACTTGGTGCCGCGCGGCACGCCGCCCAGCGACACCCCGACCTGGGTGCCGCCCTCGCCCGAGCGCAGCCGCAGCACCGCGTGCACCTCGCCCCGGCTCGCGGTGAGCTCGCGCGTCGTCCGCGTGCTCGGCGCGACCGTGACGGTCCGGGTGGGCTCGGCCGCCTGGGCGTCCGCCGCCGCGCGGTCCTCCGGCGCCGACTCGGGCGCGATCGCGACGGCCGCGGTCTCGTCGCCGCCGCCGCCCGGCTGCGCCGCATAGAGCCAGATCGAGCCGCCCACCGCGCAGATGACGAGCGACGCGGCCACCGCGAGCACCGCCTGGGTGATCCTCCGCCGCCGGGCCCGCACCTTCAGCATGCGGTCGAGCACGGCCCGCGGCGGGCGGGAGGCCTGCTCGATGTCGGCCTCGGTGACCCGGCCGAGCAGCCGGGGCAGCCCGAGGAACTCGTCGGCCTCCACCCGGCAGAACGGGCACCAGCCGAGATGCTCGTAGACCTCGGCGGCCTCGCGCGAGTCGAGCGCCCCCAGGGCGAACGCCCCGAGCGCCATGCGGACCTCGTCGCAGTCCACGCTCATGGCGCCAGCCCCCGTTCCTCAAGCGCGAGCTTGAGCGCGCGAAGCGCGTAGTAGGTCCGTGACTTCACCGTCCCCGGGGGGATCCCGAGGATCTGCGACGCCTCCTTCACCGAACGTCCGCGGTAGTAGGTCTCCAGCAGCACCTCACGGTGCTCCGGACGCAGGGACGCGATCGCCTCGGCGATGGCCCACGACTCGACGGCGCGTTCCACCTCGTCGTCGCCGGGCAGTACGGCCAGTGCCTCGTCCCCCGTCTCCTGCGGTCGTGACTTGCGGGCGCGGTGCTGGTCGACGACGAGGTTGCGCGCGACCGTGAACAACCAGGCCCGTACCGGCCGGTCGGCCAGCACGTCCGGGTTGCGCCAGGCGCGCAACAGCGTCTCCTGCACAACGTCCTCCGCCCTGCCTGGGTCGCCGGTCAGTCGCAGTGCGTAGCCGTACAACGGCCCCGCGTGATCGTCGAAGAGGCTCCTGAGGAGCCGCTCGTCGGCGGTTCCGGCGTGACTCACACTCAAATGACGTACGGCGCGCCGGGCGGGTTCAACCGGCTCAGCCCTTGAGCACGACGTCCTTCGCCCGCGCCTCGACGGCGAGCCCCTCGGCGGTCGGCGTCACCTTGGTGATCTTCAGGCCGAGCGGGAGCCGCCGTACCGGCACGGTCCAGGACAGCATGCGCTCGGCGTTCGGCACCGCGAGGTTGCCGCCCACCTTCACGTCGTCGGGCCGGATCCGGATGCCGCCGGAGACCACCTCGAACCGCAGCGTCGCGGACACCCGCACCGGGACGTTGCGCACCGGCAGCTCGCCGGTGACCCGCAGCGTGTCGCCCTCTCCGGCCTCGACCTTCAGGCCCTCGGGAGCGCGGTCGCTGATGGTCTGCCGCGACACCACGACGGTGGCGACCACCTCGTCCACGGTGATCTCGGCGTTGCTCGCCAGCAGGTCGTTGAGCTCGGCGTTGAGGCCGAGCAGCCGGCCGTCGATGCGGGCGACGCGCACGCTGTCCCGGCGGAACGGCCCGATCGAGATCGAGATCTCCTCGTAGCGGCCCGCGATCGCCTGGGTGAGGAACGGGATGCCGTGCACCTCGACCTTCGGCGTCTCGTCGAGGTCGTAGCGGGCCTCCACCTGGCGGGCGATCTCCCGTTCCACGCCGGACACCGCCACCCGGTCGAGGACCCCGAGCACGACGGCGAGCAGGATCAGGAACACCACCAGCTTGCGCATCCCGTCTCCTTCAGGGCACGCCGAGGAGATCCACCACGGCCAAGGGTATCCGGGCAGGGGTCGCCCGCCGGGCCGTACGCGACCGAAAACCGATCAAAATCAGGTCCGTTTCCGACCGGCCCGGTGACCTCGGATTCCCCCCGCGGGGCCGGGCGCTATCCGCCGGCGAACGGCGGCAGGACCTCGACGGTCGCGCCGTCCGGCAGCACGATCGTGTCCGGGTCGCGTGTGCCCGCCGGGTTGCCGTCGATGAGGAAGGACGAGCGGCGCAGCACCCGCTCGAGCTCGTCGTTACGTGTGATTTTCTTCACGAGCTCGCCCAGCGTCGCGGCCTCGAAGGGCTCCTCCGCGACCCCCGCGGCCGCACGCGCCGCGGCCCAGTAGCGGACCGTCCCAACCGCCATTTTGCCTACACCGTCCAACTTTTGAGCCGTACCGAAACAATTCCGGCCATATCCACCATATACACTCGGTGCACGGATGGATACGTGGGTTTTCCGCGTACCTCACCGCTCACAGCGTGGCACGCGCTATGGCCGCGCGCTGTCGTCGGTTATTCTCACGTACTGACGGACCTGGGCGACGTGGCCCCCGGGTCCTTCTGTGTTTTTCGGCCGAACGCCGCGTGCACGGCAAGGCGGGTCGTCCACCGGACGAGCCGACGACGAAGGAGGTTCCGTGAGCAACCTGCTCCTGCTCACCAACGCACTCGAACCGTCCTCGGAGGTGCTGCCGGCACTGGGGCTGCTGCTCCACTCGGTCCGCGTCGCCCCTGCGGAGGGGTCGGCCCTCATCGACGCGCCGCCCGCCGACGCCGTCCTCGTCGACGCGCGGCGTGAGCTCGTGCAGGCGAAGGGCCTGTGCCGGCTGCTGCGCACCACCGGCATCGACTGCCCGCTCATCGCCATCGTGACCGAGGGCGGCCTCGCCGCGGTCACCGCCGAATGGGGTGTCGACGACGTGATCCTCGACACCGCCGGACCGGCCGAGGTCGAGGCCCGGCTGCGCCTGGCGATCGGGAAGCTGTCGCTGGCCGCCAGCCAGGACACGCCCGACGAGATCCGCAGCGGGGACCTCACCATCGACGAGGCCACCTACACCGCGCGGCTCCGCGGGCGGGTGCTCGACCTCACGTTCAAGGAGTTCGAGCTGCTCAAGTACCTGGCGCAGCACCCCGGCCGGGTGTTCACCCGGGCCCAGCTCCTGCAGGAGGTCTGGGGCTACGACTACTTCGGCGGTACCCGCACCGTCGACGTGCACGTGCGGCGGCTCCGGGCGAAGCTCGGCGCCGAGCACGAGTCGCTCATCGGCACGGTGCGCAACGTCGGCTACCGCTTCGTGCCGGACCGCGGCGAGCAGCAGCAGAACGAGAACACCGGGCCCACCCCGGTGCGCCAGTAACGGCACCGGAGCGTACGGCGAGCCGGGGGCGTGGCCGCACCCCGGCGGGGCGGCCGCGTGTCGCCGCGGCCGTGCCGTACCCCCGGGGGTGAGGCACGGGGTCCGGCCGCTCGCACCGGACACCGGGCGCATATGGTGCGCTTATGAACTCGCGCGTGGAAATTCGGGGACGGCTCGGCGCGGACGAGGTCGCCGCCGTCCTGGCGGTGGTCGATGCGGCGACCGAGGCGGACGGGGTGCGCCCGCTCAACGAGCACGTGATGCTGCACCTCAGGTACGGCGGGGAGGAGCAGGCCAAGAGCGCCCTGCTGTACGTCGGGGACCGGCTCGCCGGGTACGCGCACGTGGACCCCACCGACGTGGTGGAGGGGCCCAGCGGGGAGCTGGTGATCCATCCGGAGTTCCGGCGGCGCGGCCTCGGCCGGCGGCTGCTGGACGCGGTGCTCGCCGAGACCGGGGGACGGCTGCGGCTGTGGGCGCACGGAGGCCACCCCGGGGCGGAACGGCTCGCCGCCGCGGCGGGCTTCGCGCGGGTGCGCTCGCTGTGGCAGATGCGCCGCAGCCTGTACGCCGCGTTCCCCGACCCGGTGCTCCCCGAGGGCATCCGGATCGCCGCCTTCCGGCCCGGCGTCGACGAGGAGGCGTGGCTCGCGGTGAACCGCCGCGCGTTCGCCGACCACCCCGAGCAGGGCGCCTGGACGCTCGAGGACGTCAAGCGGCGCGAGCAGGAGTCCTGGTTCGATCCGGAGGGGTTCTTCCTCGCCTGGCGTGGGGAGCGGCTCGCCGGCTTCCACTGGACGAAGGTCCACGGAGACGGCGAGCACGCTCACGAGCCGATCGGCGAGGTGTACGTGGTGGGGGTCGACCCGTCCGAGCAGGGCACCGGCCTGGGCCGGGCGCTCGTCCTCACCGGGCTGCGTCACCTGCGGGCCCGTGGCCTCGCCCAGGTGATGCTGTACGTGGACGAGGCCAACACCCCGGCGATCCGGCTGTACGAATCGCTCGGCTTCACCCACTGGGACACGGACGTGATGTACCGGCGGTGACCCCCCTTCCGACCACCGGTCCGGGCGTCACTCCAGGATGCCGTGGAGGATGAGGTAGGTCACCGCCGCCACCGCGGCGGCCGCGGGGATGGTGAGCACCCACGCGGTCACGATGTTGCCGGCCACGCCCCACCGCACCGCGGACAGGCGCTTCGTGGCCCCCACGCCCATGATCGCGCTGGTGATCGTGTGCGTGGTCGAGATCGGCGCGCCGAAGCCCATCGCCGCGATGTAGAGGATGGCCGAGGCCGCGGTCTCGGCCGCGAAGCCCTGCGGCGGGGTGAGGGCGATGATGCGGCGGCCGAGCGTGCGCATGATCCGCCACCCGCCCGCGTAGGTGCCCAGCGAGATCGCGGCCGCCGCCGCGAGGATCACCCACTGCGGGATCGGGTCGCCCGGGGAGGCGTACCCGCCGACCACGAGCGCGAGGAAGATCACGCCCATCGTCTTCTGCGCGTCCTGCAGACCGTGGCCGAGCGCCATCGCCGCGGCCGAGAAGGTCTGGGCGTACCGGAACCCGCGGGCGGCCCGGCCGGGGTTGGCACGCCGGAAGATCCACAGGATCGCGATCATCACGGCCCCGGCGAGCACGAACCCCATGAGCGGTGAGACGATCATGGGGATCACGACCTTCTCCACCACGCCGTCCCAGTGCACGACCGACGCCGAGGCCAGCGCCGCGCCGACCAGGCCGCCGATCAGGGCGTGGCTGCTCGACGAGGGCAGGCCGAAGTACCAGGTGATCATGTTCCAGGTGATCGCACCGACCAGCCCCGCGCCCACGATCACCAGGCCGTGGGTGCCGTCGGGTGCGTCGATGATGCCGCTCCCCACGGTCTGCGCCACCTTCGTGCCGAGGTGGGCGCCGAGGAAGTTCATCGCCGCCGCCATGAGGAGGGCGGCGCGGGGGGTGAGGGCTCGAGTGGATACCGAGGTCGCGATCGCGTTGGCGGCGTCGTGGAAGCCGTTGGTGTAGTCGAACACCAGCGCTACGACGATGACGCCGATGACGAGTGCGAGCTCCACTTAACCGTCCTTGAGCGCGATCGACTCGATCGTGTTCGCCACGTGCTCGAAGGCGTCGGCGGCCCCTTCCAGCTGGTCGATGACCTCCTTCATCTTGAGCACGGTGAGCGCGTCGTACTCGCCGCCGAACAGCTTGGCGAGCAGGCGCCGGTAGATCTGGTCCGCCTGGTTCTCCAGCCGGTTGATCTCGATCCAGTACTCGTTGAGGTTCTTCATCGAGCGCAGCCGGGGCATCGCCTCGGCGGTGAGCTCCGAGGCACGCTCCAGCACCTCGACCTGGCGCACGACCTCCTTGGGCAGGTGCTCGATCTGGTAGAGGCCGATCAGATCCGCCGCGGCCTCCATGTAGTCCATGATGTCGTCGAGGCTGGAGGCGAGGCGGTAGATGTCCTCACGGTCGAACGGCGTGATGAAGCTCTCGTTGAGCCGCCTCATGATCGCGTGAGTGTGCTCGTCACCCGCGTGCTCGCACGCGGCCATCTTCTCGATCAGGGCAGACCGATCCGCGTCGACGCTGATGATCTCGACCAGTAACCGGGATGCCGTGACCAGGTTGTTCGCGGCGGCCGCGAACAAGTCGTAGTAACTGTCCTCACGGGGTGTGAGACGGAGGCGCACGTCAATCTCCAGATGTGCGGGGACGGTCCGCCAAGAAGAGTACGGGCTACCAGCGGAGATGCACACACTTCACCGTCCGCTCTCCGGCTCGCAGCCTTGCCCTCTCCCTGACGTTGCCCGACCAGTGTGCGTTAACACCGCTCCCCGACCGGCACGAGGGGGGCCGGATCGCGTGTGGGGACGGACGAGGAGACGTCCCGATCTCGGCTAGATCCGGGTGCGGTGGAAGTTGAGGTAGGAGCGGCTCGGCGTGGGCCCGCGCTGCCCCTGGTAGCGGGACCCGACCCGGCTCGAGCCGTACGGGAACTCCGCAGGAGAACTGAGCCGGAACAGGCACAGCTGCCCGATCTTCATGCCCGGCCACAGCTTGATCGGCAGGGTCGCGACGTTGGACAGCTCCAGCGTCACGTGCCCCTCGAACCCCGGATCGATGAACCCGGCCGTGGAGTGCGTGAGCAGCCCCAGCCGGCCGAGGCTCGACTTCCCCTCCAGCCGGGCGGCGATGTCGTCCGGCAGGCTGATCACCTCGTACGTCGAGGCGAGCACGAACTCCCCCGGGTGCAGGATGAAAGGTTCATCCCCGTCCGGCTCCACGAGCCGCGTCAGATCAGGCTGCTCCACCGCCGGATCGATATGCGGGTACCGATGGTTCTCGAACACGCGGAAGTAGCGGTCCAGCCGCACGTCGATGCTCGACGGCTGCACCATCTCCTCGTCGTACGGGTCGAGCTTCACTCGCCCCGACGCGATCTCAGCCCGAATATCCCGATCGGAAAGCAACACGCCCGCAACCTATCAACCACCCGTCAACAGACAGTTAACCTCCCCCGCCCCTCACGCCCCCACACCGGTTCACCCCGGCCCGACCTGCACCGACATGCCCACACGCGGGCGGTACGGCACCGCCGGGCGCCCTCGCCGGATCCCGGGACGGAGCACGACGTCGGTGGCACGGTCCACGGCGGGCGACCGGGGACGATCCGGCGGCCGGAACCGCCCGCAACAACCGCCCCGGGGCTCCCAACACCATGCCCAACTTTCCGCTAAAGTGGTGTACGCCGGTCGGTACCCCAGATCGGCGATGCGGGTGTAGTTCAATGGCAGAACATCAGCTTCCCAAGCTGATAGCGCGGGTTCGATTCCCGTCACCCGCTCCAGGTGGAGGCCCAGGTCAGGGACGAGATCCCGGCCCGGGCCTCAATCATGTGCAGGCCGGCCGCATGCCGGGACCGGATCACCGGCGGGAGAGGCCAAGCCGTCCCAGCCCCGGGAGGAACCGGCCCACGGTGGCCGCGTAGCGTCCGTACGCCTCGCCGTGGGTGCGCAAGGTAGGGCTCCTCGACCACGCGGACCTGCAGCTCGATCGCGGCGAAGGTGAGCAGCAGGGCGGCGAGCGAGACGACGTTCGGCACCATCGCCGCCAGGCCGACGGCGGTGATCATCAGCGCGGTGAACACGGGGTTGCGCACCAGCGCGAAGGCTCCCGTGGTGACCAGGGTGGTGTGCTCGGACTCGTCCACGCCCACGCGCCAGGAGTCGCCCATGGACCGCTGGGCGGCGAGCGTGGCGAGCGCGCCGAGCAGGGCGAGGACCAGGCCGGTGCCGCGGACGGCCGGCGTGTCGAGGGCGCCCACGGCCGCGAGGCCGGCCATCTCGGCGGCCGGGCCCGCCACCCCGGCGAGCAGGGCGGCGGTGAACATCAGGCGGGCCCACCACTGCACGCTTCCCCGCGGCAGGTTCGCCCCGCGGAAGCCGGCGTCACCGGTGCGGCGCCACTGCACCCAGGTGCGCACGCCGAACGCCAGGGCCAGCCAGGCCAGATAGATCAAGAGCGCGGTCAGCGCCATGAGGTCTCCTCATGAACGATGCGGCACGGTCGGTGTGCGGTCACGAGCGGCAGGCTCACCCGGCGGTTCGGCACCGGCCGATGCCGGGGCGAGGGGCGTGCGGTCAGCGTGGTCACGTCCCGTCTCCTCTCCCGGCCGCGGTCTCGGCGGACGACGCGGCATCGGCGGAGCAGGTGCCGTAGTTCGGGCACAGCGCCACGGCCCGGTCGGTGGCCGCGAGCAGGGCCTCGGCCGAGCGCAGCAGGTCGAGCAGCTCCGGCGCGGCGATGAAGTAGAAGGACTGGCGCCCTTCCGCCCGGTAGTCGACCAGCCGGCAGTCGCGCAGGCAGGCCAGGTGCTTGGACACCGTGGACTGCGCCATCCCGAGCTCCCGCGTCAGGTCCACCACCCGGGCCTCGCCCTGCGCCAGCCGTCGCACGATGGCGAGCCGTACCGGATCGGCGAGCGAGCGGAACAGCGCCGCGGCGGGGGCCAACCCGTCACGTGGATTCATCCCGGATTCAGAATCAATCACGATTCCGTGATGATAACGCCAAAACGCGATCGGTCAACCTTCGCCTCCGCGGCCACACGCCGCCGCCCGGCCAGGTACGGCCCGGCGAGCGGTGCGGGCACCGGGTCCGGGTTCGCCGGAGTGTCTCTTTTGCGGCCAGAAGCGGGAATCCCGGTGAAACCTAGACTTGTGGCATGCCGATCGACCTGCGCCTGCTCGCCGACGTGCAATGGCAGGGCCGGCCCCTGGTCGGTGAGCGAGTTCAGGCGCTGCTCGGCGCCCTCGTGCTCGCCCGCCGTACCGTGAGCGCGGAACGGCTGGTCGCCGAGGTGTGGGGGGACGACGAGCCGGCGAACCCGGTGAAGGCGCTGCAGGTGCTGGTGTCCCGGACCCGGTCGGTCGTCGGGTCGCGGGTGCTGGTCACGGAGGGCGGCGGGTACCGGCTCGAGGTCCCGCCCGACCGGATCGACGCGGAGCGCCTGCACGCGCTCGCGCACCGGGCGCGGGCGCTGCTCGACGCGGATCCCGCGGCGGCGGCCGAGGCGGCGCGGGAGGCCGTCGGGCTGGGGGCCGGGGCGCTGCCCGGCGAGGGCGACGGGCCGCTCGCCGAACTGCGGCGGCGGGCCGCGCGGGACCTGGCGGACGCGCGCGTCGTGCTCGCGCGGGCGCGGAGCCGCGGCGGGGACCACGCCGCGGCGCTCGCCGAGCTGGAGGAGGCGGCGCGCGCCCATCCGGAGGACGAGGGGCTCCTCGCCGACCTGCTGCGCAGCGAGGCGGCGGTGCGCGGGGTGGGGGCCGCGCTCGACCGCTTCGAGCGCTACCGGTCGGAGCTGCGCGACCGGGTCGGCGCCGACGTGGGCCCGGAGCTGCGGCGGGTCCACCACGAGCTGCTGGCGCTCGACCGTCCGGTGCGCTCCGGGGTGCGGTTCGACACGACCTCGCTGCTCGGCCGGGACGACGACCTGCGGAAGGTGCGGGCGCTGCTCGCCACCTCGCGGGTGGTGTCGATCCTCGGGCCGGGCGGGCTCGGCAAGACCCGGCTCGCCCACGCCGTCGCCCGCGAGGCCCCGCAGCCGGTGGTGCACTTCGTCGAGCTGGTCGGCGTGACCTCGCCGGAGAACCTGATCGGCGAGATCGGGTCGGCGCTCGGCGTGCGCGACTCGGTGACCGGGCGGCGTACGCTCACCCCGCAGCAGCGTGCCGACGTGCGCGCACGCATCGCGCGGCAGCTCGACATGGCGCCGACGCTGCTCGTGCTCGACAACTGCGAGCACCTGGTCGAGGCCGTCGCCGACCTGGTCGCGTACCTGACCGCGACGACCCGGGACCTGCGGGTGCTCACCACGACGCGGGCGCCGCTCGCGATCGCCGCGGAACGCGTCTACCCGCTCCCCCAGCTCGGCATCGCGGACGCCGTCGAGCTGTTCCGTGACCGCGCCACCGCGGCCCGGCCCGGGGTACGGCTCGCCGAGGAGGACGTGCGCGCCGTGGTGAGCCGCCTGGACGGCCTGCCGCTCGCGATCGAGCTCGCCGCGGCGAAGGTGCGGGTGATGTCGCCGGCGGAGATCGCCCGCCGGCTGGAGGACCGGTTCGCGCTGCTGCGCGGCGGCGACCGCAGCGCGCACTCGCGGCACCAGACGCTGCTCGCGGTGATCGACTGGTCGTGGAACCTGCTCGGCGAGCGGGAGCGCCGCGCGCTGCGCCGCCTGTCGGCCTTCCCGGACGGGTTCACCCTCGAGGCGGCCGAGGAGGTGCTCGGCGGCGACGCCCTAGAGGCGATCGAGGAGCTCGTGGCGCAGTCCCTGCTCACCGTCGCGGACACCGGCCGCGGCGTCCGCTACCGGATGCTGGAGACGGTGCGGGAGTTCGGCCGCATGCGCCTGGAGGCGGCCGGGGAGACCGCCGAGGCCCGGGCCGCGGTACGCGCCTGGGCGGTCGGATACGCCGGACGGCACGGCGCCCGGCTGTTCTCCCGGGAGCAGGTCGAGGCGATGGACCGGCTGCGGGCGGAGGAGACGAACCTCACCGACGTCCTGCGCGAGGCGGTCGCCGACCCCGACCCCGAGGCGGCCGTGGTGCTGTTCTCCTCGCTGAGCGGTTACTGGTCGATCCGCGGCGACTTCCCGCGCTGCCTCACCTTCACCCCGCCGGTCGCCTCCGCCCTCGCCGGCTGGACGCCGCCGCCCCGGCTCCTCGACCGGACCCGGGTGGCCCTCGTCGTGGCCCTGTTCAACATCCTCTTCATGTTCTACTCCGAGGAGTTCCGGGACATGCTGGCGAAGCTGTCCGGCCTCGGCGCCGACTCGGCGGACCCGCGGGTCCGGGCCCTGGTGACCGTGCTGCTCACCCTGGTCACGGACCCCGACCACGGCTTCGACGAACTGGTCGCCGACCCCGATCCGGTGATCCGCAAGGTCGCGCTGCACCTGCTGAGCCACGGCCGGGAGAACGCCGGGGACCGGGCCGGCGCGATCGAGGCGGCCAAGGCCGCGCTCCGGCTCGTCGACGAGGACGACGGTCCCTGGCAGGGGGCGGTGCTGCGCATCCAGCTCGCCTCCCTGCTCGCGCAGATCGGCGACCACGCCGCGGCGGTACGGCACGCCGCCGAGGCGGTGCCCGTGCTGGAACGGCTCGGGTCCCTGGACGAGGTGATCCAGTTCCGCTCCATCCTCGCGATGAGCGCGCTCGCCGAGGGGCGCCGCGACGAGGCCGAACGGATGATCGCCGAGCTGGAGCGGCTCGCCCCGCTGGGCACGTCCGGCGAGGCCCTCTCCGCCGACCTGTGCCGGGCGCAGCTCGCCCTGGTCGACGGCGAGATCGCGAAAGGCCTCCGCCTGCACCGTGAGGTCGCCGAGGAGCTGCGGAGGCGCAGCGTCCCGGGCGCGCCCGACGGCATCACGCCCTGGTCGATCCTGGCCGACGTGCTCGCGCTCGCCGCCTACGCGCAGCACGGCGAGGGCGACGAGGGCGCGGACCTGTTCGAGCTGCTGCGCGGCAAGGTCATGGGCGTGTTCGAGATGGACCGCCGCTTCCTCGACTTCCCCGCGGCGGGCATGGTGCTCGCCGGGCTGGGCCTGTGGGGCCTGCTCAAGGGCGCGCTGCCGGTCGAGGACGCGGTCCGGCTGCTCGTGCTCGCCGAGCGGTTCGCGTACAACCAGTACACCCTCACGATGCGCTGGCCGGTGCTCGCCGCGCACGCCGAGCGCGTCGCCCCCGGCATGCTGTCCCGGATCGCGGCCGAGTACGGCGAGCGGCGCGGCCCCGACCTGCTCGCCGAGGCGCGCGCCGTGCTGAAGCGGGTGGTCTGACGCACCGCCTAGAGCTTCCGGGAGTAGGAGCGGACCGCGATCGGGGCGAAGATCGCGATGACGACCGCGCACCCGGCGAGCGCCCAGCCGACGTCGGCCGTAACGGTCCCGGTGTTGAACAGGGCCCGCACCGCGGATACCACGTGCGACACCGGGTTGACCGCCACGAACGCCTGCAGCCAGCCGGGCAGCGTCTCGGCCGGGACGAAGGCGTTCGACAGGAAGGTGAGCGGGAACATGATCGCCATGGAGAAGCCCTGCACGGCCTGTGCCGACCGGGCCAGCGTGCCGAGCCAGGTGAAGATCCAGGCCAGCGACCAGCCCGCGGCCACGGTGAGGGCGATGCCGCCCAGGCAGCCGAGCACGCCCCCACCGGGGCGGTAGCCGATGGCGAGGCCGGAGAGCAGGGTCAGCACCGACGCGATGCCGTACCGGAGCAGGTCGGCGACCATGGGGCCGGCGAGCGGGGCGAACCGCGCCATCGGCAGGACCTTGAACCGGTCGAAGACCCCCTTGTCCATGTCCTCGCGAAGCTGCACTCCCGTCGACATGCAGACGGTCAGGGCGGTCTGCGCGAGGATGCCGGGGATCAGTACCGGGAGGTAGTTCTCCACGCTGCCGGAGATCGCGCCGCCGAAGATGAACGCGAACATCGCGGTGAACAGCAGGGGCTGGATGATCACGTCGAAGAACTGCTCCGGCTTTCGCCGCATCTTCTTCAGCGCCCGCCATGCCATCACCAGGGTCTGCACCAGGGTCTCCCGCACCGTGGGGTGGGACGCGGTGCGGGCGGCCACGGCGACGGTGTCGAGGGTCCGGGTGGCGCGGGTGACGGTGATGCTCGTGGTGGTCATCAGGCTGCCTCCGTCCGGGTTTGGTCGTCCGTGCCGTGGCCGGTCAGGGCCAGGAACACCTCGTCGAGCGTCGGCTTGGCGACGCTCATCGAGGAGATGCCGACGCCCGCCTCGCGCAGGCCGATCAGGACGTCGGCGGCCCGGTTGGGGTCGGGCAGCGGGACGTTCATGCGCCCGGCCTCCGGGCTGAGCACCGGCTCCTCGCCGAGCAGCCGGCGGACGACGCCCACGGCCGCGGGGACGTCGGCCTCGCTCCCCAGGACGAGCTGCAGGGTCGACTCGCCGACCTGGGTCTTCAGCGCGTCCGGGGTGTCCTCGGCGACCTTCCGGCCGTGGTCGATCACCGCCACGCGGTCGGCGAGCTGGTCGGCCTCATCCAGGTACTGGGTGGTGAGCAGGATCGTCGAGCCGTCCGTGACGAGCTCGCGGATGACGTCCCACATCTGGCCCCGGGTCCGCGGGTCGAGGCCGGTGGTCGGCTCGTCGAGGAAGATCAGCGGCGGGCGGGTGATCAGGCTGGACGCGAGGTCGAGGCGGCGGCGCATGCCGCCGCTGAACTTGGCCAGGGGCCGGTCGGCCGCCTCCTCCAGGCCGAACCGTTCGAGCAGTTCGCGGGCGATCGCCTTCGCCCGGGCGCTGGACAGGCCCTGGATCCGGGCGAACAGCCAGAGGTTCTCCCGGGCGGTCAGGTCCTCGTCCACCGACGCGTACTGGCCGGTGACGCCGAGCAGCTGCCGGACCCGGTGGGGTTCCCGCCGCACGTCGACCCCGAAGACCTCCGCGCGGCCGCGGTCGATCGGCAGCAGGGTGGCGAGCATGCGCAGCGTGGTGGTCTTGCCCGCCCCGTTCGGCCCGAGCACGCCGAAGATCTCGCCCTGCCGTACGTCAAGGTCGATGCCGTCGACGGCGCGGAAGTCCCCGAAGTCCTTGACCAGGCCCTCCGCCCGGACGGCAGGAAGTTCCGTCATGGGGCGTCTCCTCTCTCCCGCCGGGCGCCTCCCGGCGGTCGGGAAAGAGGTTCGCCACGGTCGGCTTCACGGCCGCTTCACGCCGGTTTCATCCGCCTCGCCGCGGTTTCACCGGCCGCGGCGGTCGTCGCGGGGGTACGGCACGGCATGCGCGACGCGACCGGTCGCGCGGGCGGCGCTGCGGGCGGACGGGCCGCGGGCGGCCGGCCGGGCGAGGGCGTGACCTGCGGAAGCGCCCGCTTGACCTCAACCAAGCTTCACGTCGCAGGATGGTCGGCCATGGAGGCGGAATCGCCGGCGCAGGCCGCGGAGATCGAGGCGATCAAGCGGGTGGTCGCCGCCGTCGAGCGCTCGCAGCGGCGGCGGGATCCCGACGAGTTCCTCGCGCTGATCCATCCCGACGCGGTCTGGACGACGATCCGGGGCAGGGTGCTGGTCGGCCTCGGCGAGATCGAGGAGTTCACCCGCAAGCTGCTCGCCTCGGCCGAGCGGGAGGGCACGGTCTCCTACGAGGTGACGCACGTCCGGTTCGTCCGGCCGGACGTCGCGGTGGTGAAGGTACGGCAGCGCTACCGGGGGCCGGACCACGACCGGGAGGGCGCGCCGCTGTACGTGCTGAGCAAGGACGAGGCCGGCAGGTGGATGCTGGTCGCGGGCCAGAACACCGTGGTCACCGCCGGGTGAGCGACGTCCGGCGCGGCGAAGCCCGACGTGACGGACCGGGCGCTTCTAGGGAAGACCCTCATCCACCTGTCTCGGCGATGGCGCTCGCGACAGTCGACCGCATCAAGTCCCACGGGGAGCGGCCACAGATGCCGGCGCAGGCGGCACGGCACCCCTTGGTGGGCGACGGCGAGCCCGTGTCCGTCCCGGTGAGCCTGTGCGGGACCACCCTGATGTCCCCCGGTGCCAGGCTCTCCTGCGGCTCGGCCAGGGGCTCGGACGACGACGGCCGATCCCTTGCGACCCGCGGAAGACCAAGGCCCGGATCGGTGGCGGCTCCCCGCCGATCCGGGCCTTGCCCTGTCCCACGCCTGGCCGGCGCTCAGGCGAGCAGGTCGTCGATCTGGCCGAGCGCCTGGGAGATGCCCTCCTCCATGCCCATGGCGATGACACGCTCCATGTACTCGGCGTCCGCGAACGTGGACACCATGGTCATGCGGGTGCCGCCCGCAAGCGGCTCGAGCGTGACGACGCCGTGGATCGGCCTATCGGAGTCCAGCGGCCTGCCCTCCTCGTCGGCGAAGCCGTCGTCGAACTCCAGCCGGTGCGGCGGCTCGATCGCGGTGATCCGCCACCAGCCGTGCGACCGCTGCCCCTCGGGGCCGGTCATGTAGTAGGCGCAGCGGCCGCCGACGACGAACTCGTGCCGCTCGAACGTGGCGGGCCAGCCGGGCGGGCCCCACCAGCGTTCGAGCAGGCGCGGGTCCTCCCAGACCCGCCACACCCGCTCGACAGGTGCGGCGAACTCGGCGACGACGGTGAGGCGCAGCGCCTCGGCGTCCCGGTACGACTTGACCACGGGCATGGTCCGATCCCTCCTCAGTCCTCGTCGAGCAGCCGATCGATGGCCTCGACGCGCCGGTGCCAGATGCGCTCATACGCCTCGAGCAGGTCGATCGCCCGCCGCAGGGTGGCCGGTTCGGCGTGCACGACCTGCTCCCGTCCACGCCGCTCCTTGTGTACGAGCCCCGCCCGGTGCAGCACCGCGACGTGCTTCTGCACCGCGGCGAAGCTCATGGGGTAGTGCTGCGCGAGCGCCGACACCGAGAGCCCTTCCCGGGCCACCCGGGCGAAGATGTCGCGGCGGGTGGCGTCGGCGAGGGCGTGGAAGATGCGGTCGGCGTCCGCATCGCTCAGCTCACGTACAACCATTTGGTTGTACGTTACGCCCGCCTGCGGGAACGCGCAACCACGGATCGGTGCCGGAAGGCCAAAGAACGCGTGGGCCCGGCGCGGCTCAGAGCCGACCGGCGCGGCGCTCGGTGATCAGCAGCCACACCAGGTAGCCGCCGCCGATCACGCCGGTGATCACGCCGACCGGGAGCTGGCGTTCACCGAACGCCCGCTGCGCCACCAGGTCGGCGGCGACGAGCATCGCGGCGCCCACGCACATCGAGGCGAGCAGGTTCGGCCCCGGCGACCGGGTGAGCCGCCTGGCGAGCTGGGGCGCGGTGAGCGCGACGAAGTTGACCGGGCCCGCCGCGGCCGCGGCGAACGAGGTGAGCAGCACGGCCGCGCCGAGCAGCAGCATGCGCAGCCGCTCCACGCGCACCCCGAGCCCGCTGGCGAGGTCGTCGCCCATCTCGGTCACCCGCAGCGCCCGACCCGAGCCGGGCAGCACGAGCGCGACGAGCACGCCCACCCCGGCGAGCAGCGGCAGCACGTGCTCCCAGCCGCGCCCGTCGAGGCTGCCGGTGATCCACAGCAGCGCGCGGGCCGCCTCCATCAGCTCGGCCCGGGTGAACAGGTAGCCGTTCACCCCGGTGAGGATCGCGGTGGCCCCGATGCCGATGAGGACGAGCCGGAACCCGTGCACGCCCCGCTTCCAGGCGAGCAGGTAGATCGCGGCCCCGGTGAGCAGGCCGCCGGCGAGCGCCCCGGCCGACAGCGCCGCCGTGCCGCCGCCCGCGACCACGACCGCGAGCGCCCCGACCGTCGCCCCCTGGGTGATGCCGAGCAGGTCGGGGCTGCCGAGCGGGTTGCGCACCAGCGTCTGGAACAGCGCCCCGGCGAGCGCCAGGGCCGCGCCGACGACCAGGGCGCAGATCGCCCGCGGCAGCCGCAGCTCGACCACGATGAACCGCTCGGCCGGCGTGCCGCCGCCCAGCAGGGCCGTCACGACCTGCGACGGGGTCATCGGGAACTCGCCCCCGCCGATCGCCACGACGGTGAGCGCGAGCGCGACCAGGGCGCTGCCGAGCCCGACGACGAGCGCACGCGGCCGGAAGACCACGGCGCGGGCTCCCAACCATACGACGCTCATCGCGCCACCCGCCTTTCCCATCGGCTGTCCTCGAACTCGGCGTACCGGGGCGTCACACCCGGGCCATCCTGGCCCGCCGTACCAGATAGAGGAAGAACGGCCCGCCCAGCACCGCGGTCACGATCCCCACCTGGAGCTCGCCCGGCCGGGCGAGCACGCGGCCGAGCACGTCCGCCACGAGCAGCAGCACCGGCGCGAGCAGCGCGCAGTACGGCAGCAGCCGGCGCATGTCCGGCCCGGTGAACGGCCGGACCAGGTGCGGCATCATCAGCCCCACGAACACGATCGGCCCGCAGGCCGCGGTGGCCGCGCCGCACAGCAGGGTCACCGCGAGGATCGCGGCGACCCGGATGCGCGCGGGCCGGGCGCCGAGCGCCCGGGCGGAGTCCTCGCCGAGCGCGAGGGCGTTGAGCGGCGCCGCGAGCAGCAGCGCGACGACCACGCCCGCGGCGATGAACGGCAGCACCCGCAGCACCGTGGTGTGGTGGGCGTCGGCGAGCGACCCGACCGTCCAGAACCGCATCTTCTCCAGCGAGCCGCTGTCGAGCAGCATCGCCGCGCTCACGTACGAGTAGAGGGTGGCGTTGAGCGCGGCCCCGGCGAGCGCGAGCCGGGCCGGGGTGGCCGACCGCCCGCCGCCGACGGCGTACACGAGGGCGGAGACCACCGCCGCGCCGGCGAGGGCGAACCACACGTACCCGGAGAAGCTCGTCACGCCGAACAGCAGGGTGCCGGTCGCCACCGCGGCCGACGCGCCCGCGTTGATGCCGAGCAGCCCGGGGTCGGCGAGCGGGTTGCGGGTGAGCGCCTGCATCACCGCGCCCGCGAGCCCGAGCGCGACGCCGGCGAACAGCCCGAGCAGGGTGCGCGGCAGCCGCATCTCGTGGACGATCGTGTACGCCTCGGCGCCCTCGTCGACGAGCCCCGCCCAGACCTCGGCGAGCGAGAGCGGCCTTGCCCCGACCCCGATGCTCAGCGCCAGCACGACGACGAGCACGGCCGCCGCGCCGAGCAGCCCAGCCGCGTGCAGCGCGGCCTTCCTCGCCCGCGCCGGCCGCCGCTCGGTCCGCGCGGTCGCCGCCGCGGCCGGCATGAAGGTGGACACGTGGGCCTCCGCAGGTGCTAACGGGGTTGTTGGGACAGGAACCCCCCAATGGTGATCCTCAATAAGGTTAGGCTAGCCTAAAGGCCGCCGTTTGATTAGGTATGCCTTACCAGAGAGGGTCACTCCCATGGCGCTTGCCCGACGACTGTCCCGGCGTAGCGTGCTGGCCGCGGGCGGTGTGGCCGCCCTCGGCCTGGTTCTGGCGGCCTGTGGCGCGGGCGACTCGACGACGAGCGGGTCGACGACCGCGTCGAACACGGGGAGCGCCTCGTCCGGGCCGTGGTCGTTCACCGACGACCGCAACGTGACGGTCAAGCTCGACGCCGCCCCCACGCGGCTGGTCGCCTTCACCGGCGCCGCGGGCGCGCTCGCCGACTACGGCCTCGGCGACAAGATCGTCGGCGTGTTCGGCGAGACCAAGCGCAAGGACGGCTCGCCGGAGCCGCAGGCCGGCGAGCTCGACGTGAACAAGGTGACGATCCTCGGCAACGTCTGGGGCGAGTTCGACATCGAGAAGTACGCGAGCCTCCGGCCGGACCTGCTCATCACCCACGAGTTCGAGCCCGGCTCGCTGTGGTACGTCCCGGACGAGAGCAAGGACAAGATCACCGCCCTGGCCCAGAGCGTGGCGATCAAGACCGGCAAGATCTCCCTGGTCAAGCCGATCGAGCGGTACGCCGAGCTCGCCAAGGCCCTCGGCGCGGACATGAACTCCCCGAAGGTCACCGAGGCCAAGGCCCGGTTCGACGCCGCGGTGGAGCGGCTGCGCAAGGCGGCGGCCGAGCACCCCGACATCCGGGTCCTCGCCGCGTCGGCGAGCGCGGACCTGTTCTACGTCTCCTCCCCCAAGACCACGAGCGACCTGATCTACTTCGCCGAGCTCGGGGTGAACATCGTCGAGCCGGAGAAGGTCGACGACGGCGGCTACTTCGAGAGCCTCAGCTGGGAGAACTCCGACAAGTACGCGGCCGACGTGATCATGCTGGACAGCCGCACGATGGCGCTCCAGCCCGACGACCTCAAGGACAAGCCCGCCTGGACGAAGCTGCCCGCGGTGCAGGCCGGTCAGGTCATCCCGTGGGACGCCGTGCCGCGGCACTCGTACGCGGGCGTGGCCCCGCTGCTCGAGGCCCTCGCCGAGGCGATCGAGAACGCCAAGAAGCTGAGCTAGCCGTCAGACGTCGCCGTCGCCGGGCAGCACCCGGAACACCGGGTAGCGCCCGGCGATGCGCGCGAACTCGCCGAGCGGGGCCCGCCGCGTCACCGGGAAGTGCGGCCGGGCCCCGGGCGCGAGCTCGAGGTACCGCCGCAGGATGGGCGCGCGCTCCCCCACCGGGACCTCCACCAGCCGTACGGCACGGCGTCCCCGGCGGCGCAGCACCGCGCGTCCCCCGGCGGCCCGCACGTTCCGCACCCAGTTCACGTCCTCGCCGAGCATCGACACCAGGTAGTGGCCGCCCTCGTGGTCGGCGAGCACCACGGGCGCGGCGATGACGCGGCCGGTCCGGCGGCCGCGCACCTCCAGGATCGTCCAGCGCGGCGACGACAGCACCCCGCCGCCGAAGTAGGCGGCGGTGAGCCGGTTGAGGAACCGGGCGAGCCGGTTCGGCCGGTTGTTCCGGTACATCCACCGCTTGACGGACGCGGGCGACAACGCCATCTCTCGCCTCCGTTTCCCCCAATTCGCCTGCGGGGACGCTATCCGGGCCCGCCCTCCGCGCTATTGAACAAATGGGACATCACCGGCAGGTCGGGGGCGGTCCGCCGGAGCGAGGCGGCGTACTCGCCCGGGGTGCACCGCGCGAACTCCCGGATCTCCCGGCACAGGTGGGCCTGGTCCGCGTACCCCGCGGCGGCGGCGAGGCCGGCGGTGGGCGGCGCGCCGCCGGCGAGCAGGTCGGTCACCCGCTCGAACCGCAGCACACGCGCGACCGTCTTCGGGCTCAGCCCCACCTGCTCGCGGAACCGCCGGGCGAGGTGCCGCCTGGTCCAGCCGAGCCGGTCGGCGAGCGCCCCGATCCGGACGTCCCCGCCGGAGGCGGCGAGCCACCGCAGCGCCCGCTCCACCCCGGGGTCGGGCGCGGGCCCGTCGGCGAGCCGCCGCTCGAGGAACGCGGCGAGGATCTCGAAGCGCGCCCGCCAGGTCGGCGCCTCGGCGAGCCGTTCGGGCAGCAGCGCGCCGTCCCGGCCGAGCACCGCCGCGAGGTCCACCATCGTGTTGCCGAGCTCGTGCATGGGCAGCCCGAGGATCGCGTGGGCCCGCGCCGGGCCGAGCGAGAGCTGCACGCCCCGCTGCGTCCCGCGCACCCCGGTCACCGCCATGCGGTCGCGCACCCCGGCGACGAAGCAGGTCAGCGCCCCGCCCGCGGCCCCGTCCGGGGCCTGCACCACCTCGACCGGATCGCCCAGCGCCACGATCACCGTCACCCGGCTGCAGGGGATCTCGCGCCGCCGTACCGTGAAGCCGATCCGGTCCTGGTAGCCCACGCAGCGGCCGAGCCGGTCGGCGAGCGCGCCCGGCGGCCGCACGCACACCGCCTCGCCGGCCCGGTACCCGCGCATGGACCCCTCCCATCGCTCCGCCTCGCCTTCCATGAGAGCACGGGCGAGCCGGCCGTGCGTCAGCGCGCGATGAACAGGTACTCGCAGGCCTTGCGCCGCGCCGCGTTGGCGTGCGTGCCGAACGAGTAGCGGTGGTCGATCGTCCGCACCTCGACGTCGGACTTCACCTCGCGGAGCAGGGCCGCGATCGTCTCCGCGTCGGGCACCGCGTTCGAGGAGTAGGAGAGCACGATCACCGAGTCGCGGAACTTCTCGAAGGTACGGCGCAGCGCGTCGGCGGCGGTGCGCGGATAGGAGAACGGCGTGTACCGCTTCTCCAGCTTCTTCGTCCGCGTGCCCTCCATGATCTTCTGGCCGCGCCAGTACGTGGCGAGCCCTTCCAGGAAGTGGTAGCGCTTGATGTAGCAGTTGTCGTCGCGCGGCGGCGCGTACGGCGGGTCGAGGTAGACGAGGTCGTACGGCTCGGCGGCGAGGTCGAACACGTCGCCGGTGAGCGACCGGCACCGGCGGCCGCTGTCGAACACGGCCGCGTTGTACTCGGCGGCCCGCTCCCGGAAGTGGTCGCGCAGCGACAGCCGCAGGTCGCGCCGCCCGTCGTCGTACCGGGCGCCGGTGACGGTGAACACCCCGCGTGGCTGCTTGCGGGCCGCGGCGAGCACGAGCGCGGAGATGGCGAGCGCGCGCTTGGCGCCGTGCAGCCGGTCGATGTGGGACCACGCCGAGTCGAGGAACTCCCGGTCGTGGTCGGTGAAGTAGAGCCCGTCGAAGGTGCGCCGGATGAAGTCGCGGTCGTCCGCGGCCGGCCCGCAGATCCGGTCGATCTCCTCGGGGGTGAGGGTCTCCGACTGGTTCGCCACGGTCGCCCGGGCGATCACGCCGGGGAAGCGGAGGAAGTCGTTCGCGGTGACCTGGTAGCCGAGCGCCTTGAGCGTGTAGGCGACCACGCCGCTGCCGGAGAAGGCGTCGAGCGCGGTCCGGCCGCCGATCTCGGCGAACACCGCGGCGAGGTGGGGCGCGAGCCGGTGCTTGGAGCCCATGTAGCGCAGCCGGGGGAACGCCGCCACCCGTGCCACCACGGGCAGCAGGTCCACGCCGTGCCCGGCCCCGTGCACCGCTCCGGCCGTCACCCTCCTGTCCCTTCCCCGAGGACCGCGGGCCCGGTCTCCGATCCTCGCACAGGCGTGCGCCGTCCGCGGAGAACTCGGCCTGTCCGGTACGGGACACCCCGCGGCGGGCGCACGGGCCGGTGACCGGGTGCGCCCGCCGGGCCGCCGCGCCGGGTCGGGACCGGCGCGCGGGGCTCAGACGACGGTGGTCACCGTGCCGACCAGGGTGGTCGCCCCCGCCTGCGCGAAGTTGGCGAGGTCGGCGACGGCCTTCTTGCCCTCCTCGCTCGCCAGCGCGGCCTGGGCGGAGGCCTCGTCGTCGAAGGTGAGGGTGGCGATCAGGTGGTACGGCGGCTTCTCGTCCCCGCGGGCGACCGGGCGGATGACGGTGTACCCGCGCAGGCCGGGGAGCTTGGCCGCGAGCGGGGCGTGCACGTTGTCGTAGTGGGCGTCGAACGCCTCCGGGTCCTCCGGGTGGTTGTAGAGAACGGTCATCTGGTAGGCCACTTCGATCCTCCGCATCGTGCCGGCGGCGAGTCCCGCGAATCGGGTCTACCGCGACGATGCACTGACCATCCCACCCATTTCGGACAAACGAAAGACCCTTTCGGAAGAGCGGAAACGGCGTTTCCGCCCCGCCGGGCCGGCGCGTCCTCGGCGGGGGTACGGCTACCGCGCCTCGGCGGCCCCTTCGCCGCGGCCTTCCAGGGTGGCGAGGCGGCTGCGTGCCTCCTCCAGCTCGGCGCGCAGCGTGCGCAGCTCCTCCTCCAGCTCGAGGATGCGCCGGATGGCGACGAGGGTCATGCCCTCGGAGGCGAGTTCGGTGACGTACTGGACCAGGGTGATGTCACGGCGGGAGTAGCGGCGCTGCCCTCCCGCCGACCGCTGCGGGCAGACGACGCGGTGCTCGTCGAGCCGGCGCAGGAACGCCTGCTGGACGTTGAGCATGGAGGCGACCTGGCCCAGGGAATACAGCGGGGCGTGTTCGTCGTCGATCGGCAGCCGGGTCATCGATCCTCCCCTCTCCTCCCCGACGGGACTCCATTGTGCGGTGGCGCTCCCCCGGGCGCGGATGTCCCCCGGCCGTACGCCGGCACGCACCGGTGACCCGGCTCGCCGCCGTGCGGCCCGCCGGTTCCGTGCCCGGGAACGGCGCCGGAATGTGCCGAACGCGATGTGCCCGAACGCAGGAAGGGCCGGTGCGTGCACCGGCCCCGCCCCTGCCTTCCGTCCTGCGTCACGCGCCGATCGCCTTGGCGTCGCCCTTCCGGATCTCGATCCTCCGCGGCCGCGCCTTCTCCACCACGGGGATCCGCACGGTCAGCACGCCGTTGGCGTACGCGGCCTCGATGTGCTCGGCGTCGAGGTGCTCGGGCAGGTAGACGCGGCGGGTGAACTCGCCCATCACGCGCTCGCGGACGAACGGACGCGCGTCGTCGGTGAACTCCTCGTCGCGGCGGGCGGTGACGCTGAGCACCCCGCGGTCGACGGTGACCTCGATCGAGTCGGGGTCGATGCCGGGCAGGTCGAAGCGGAGCAGGACGTCGTCGTCGCGCCGGACGCCGTCCATCGGCATGATCCTGGCCTCGTCCTGGATCCAGCCGAACGCCTGCCGGGTCAGCCGGTCGAACTGGCGCTCGAACTCCTGCACGAACGGGTCGATGGTCGTCAGCAGCATCTTCCTCAACCTCCTTTGGAGCTTTTCCTACGTTCCACTTTGAGGAAACCTCTAACTTCACTTGCATGTTAGCTCTATGTCCATATGCATGCAAGTGTCTGCCGCGGGAGAAATCCCGGGCTCCGTCCCTGCGTCCGCCCAGCTCGTACGGCCGGCATCGGGCGGCCACGCCGCATCGTCACGGCCATTCGGCCGGCGGCGGCCGAGACGGCCCGGGCGGGGCTTCGGCCCGGCGAGGCCGGTCGCACGGCGGCCCGCCGCGGTCGCCACGGCGGGCCGTACCGGAAGGTGTGTGGGATCGCGCGGTCAGCGGAGCGGGACCCGCCACTCCAGCCGGGTGCCGCCGCCCGGGCGATCGGCGATGGTGAAGGAGCCGCCGAGGAATTCGGCGCGCTCGCGCATGTTCGTCAGGCCGCTGCTGCGCGCCGGGCGGCCCATGCCGCGGCCGTTGTCGGCCACCTCGAGCACGAGCGCGTCGCCGGTGGTGAGCGTCACCGACACGGCCGTGGCGCCGGCGTGCCGGGCGACGTTGGACAGCGCCTCGCGGAGCACCGCGAGCAGGTGCACCGCGACCCGCTCCGGCACCGTGCTGTCGATCGGCCCGTCGAAGGTCACGGCCGGCGCGTAGCCGAGGTGGCCGGCCGCGTCCGCGGTGAGCCGGAGGATCCGCGCGCGCAGGCTGACCGCCTCGCGGGGCGCGGTGTGCAGGTCGAAGATCGCGATCCGCAGCTCGCGGATCGTGGCGTCGAGCTCGGCGACCACGTCGTGCAGCCGGGCGGCCACCCGCGGATCCCGCACCATGCCGGCGGTCGCCTGCAGCGCGAGGCCCGCGGCGAACACCCGCTGCACCACCATGTCGTGCAGGTCGCGGGCGATGCGCTCACGGTCGGCCAGCACCTCGCGCTCGGCCCGGGCCGCGGCGAGCTCGGCCTCCATGCGCAGCCGCTCGGACAGGTCCCGGGCCACCGCGGAGAACCCGGTGAGCGCGCCGCCCCGGCCGCGCATCGCCGACACGGTGACGGCCACGTCCACCGGCGAGCCGTCCCGGCGGCGCAGCCGCCCGTCGAAGTGGCCCGCCCGGCCGCCGCGGCGCAGCCGTTCCAGCACCGCGCCGAACCGGCCGCGCGCCTCCGCGGGCACGAGCACGTCCACCGGCCGGTTCACGATCTCCGCCGCGGCGTGGCCGAACAGCCGCTCCGCCCCCGGGTTCCAGGTCTGCACCAGGCCCTCCGGGCTGATCGCGAACATCGCGTCGTCGGAGGACTGCACGATCGCGGCGAGCCGGGCCTCGGACCGCCGGGCCTGCTCCAGCTCGGCGTAGAGGGCGGAAAGGCCCCGGTCGGTCTCCTCCAGCTCGGCCTGGAGCGTGGCGATCGTCCGCCGGTCGCTCTCGAGCTCCGCCTCCCGCCGGGCGAGCGCCGCAAGCACCTCGGCGAGCCGGGGGTGATTCGCGCGCGTCACCGATCACCGCTCCCCTGCCACTGCCGCATCGCCTTACCTGTGCCCGCGCGCCGTGCGCCTAGGCGCGGTGGCGTCGTCCGTCTACCCACACCCGCGGCGACCTGACCGGAATCGCGGGGAATCTCGGGAGATCGCGGGGGAACGGGCGGGCCCGGCCGGCGACGCGACGGCTGCCGTACCGCCGCCCGCGCGCCGGAGTCGGCGGTACGGCGGCGCCGCGGCGGTCAGCCGTCGGACGGCCCGCGCGCCGGGCCCCGGGCCGGGACCCGCGGGCCGGGCGGGACGCCGACCTGCCGCCCGGGCACACGGCGGCCGTGCCCCTCACGGCCGGGCTCGAGCGGCACCGGCTCGAACCGGGTCGGGTCGGCGCAGTACTCGCGGACCGCCTCGGCGAACCGCGCCGCGTGGTAGCCGTCGGTGTAGCGGTGGTCGAAGGTGGCGGTGAGGGTCATCATCGGGCGGGGGATCACCTCGCCGGCGACCACCACCGGCCGCTGCTCCACCGCGCCGATGAGCACGAGCACCGGCACCTTGTAGTAGGCGGCGAGCGGGGAGAACGCGCGGCGCACGCCCCACATGCCCACCGAGGTGACCATCGCGCCGCCGAACGCCTGGCGGGGCATGCCGAGCCAGGAGAGGTCGAGGTTGAGGTCCGAGGTGAGCCAGGCGCCGAGCCGCAGCACCATGCGCAGCGGCAGCAGCGGCAGCCGGGTCACCAGCGACTTGCCCCGGTCGAGCTCGGCGCCGTCGCCGTCGTGGATCGCCTCGCGCCGCGTCCGCACCTCCTCGGCGATCTCGAGCGCGGTCTTGCGGTCGGCGTCGCACACCTTCACGCCGGACAGCTCCTTGCCGTCCTTCACGTTGATGATGAAGAACACGTCGACGCTCTCCCGCTCGCGCACCCGGCCGCCGGGCGCCGGCCGTACCCGCAGCTCGGGCACGACCGTGAGCGCGTGCGCGACCGCCCGCCCCACCAGGTGGGTCATGGTCAGCCGCACCCCGGTCGCCTCCCGGACGCGTTCGATGTAGGCGAGCAGCGCGGCCGCGTCGACGTCCATGTCACCGTAGAACTGCGGGTCGCTCGGCGCGGACCACGCCGCGGCGGCGAGCTTGCGCCAGCTCGGCAGCTGAGCGGTCATCCCGACCTCCCGTTACCCGAAGTGTGTTCGGTGTCACTACCCGGTGGCATGCCCGGTAACGCGGGCGGTCGGTGCACGCAGGCCGGTGAGCAGGGAGACAACCGGGGAGACAACGCGGCGAGCCGGCCCTCGCGGACGAGAGCCGGCTCGGTGGCCAAGGGCGCCGGTCAGATGGCGGGGATGACGTCGAAGGAGACGAGGCCGATGATCACCAGGCCGAGGATGACGCGGTAGACCACGAACGGGGTGAACCGGTTGGTGCTGATGAACTTCAGGAACCAGGCGATCACCGCGTAGCCGACGACGAAGGAGACGACGGTGGCGAGGATGGTCGGGCCCCAGGCGGGGGTCTCGTCGCCGCCGATCTCCGCCAGCTCGAAGAAGCCGGACATGAGCACGGCCGGGATGGCGAGCAGGAACGAGTACCGGGCCGCCTCCTCACGCCGGTAGCCGAGCAGCAGGCCGGCGCTGATCGTGCCGCCGGAGCGGGACACGCCGGGGATGAGGGCGAGCGACTGGGCGAAGCCGTACCCGAGCGCGTGCGGGAGGTTGAGGTCGGCGTTGAGGGTGCGCTCGTTGCGCGCGATCCGGTCGGCGACCGCGAGCAGCAGGCCGAACACGATCAGGCTCGTGCCGACGAGGCGCAGGTCGCGCAGCGCGGTCTCGATCGTCTCCTTGAAGGTGAGGCCGAGCACGCCGATCGGGATGCTGCCCGCGATCACGTACCAGCCCATGCGGGCCGCGGGCTCGGAGCGCAGCTTCGGCGTCCACAGCGACCGGGTCCAGGTCGAGATGATGTTCCAGATGTCCTTGCGGAAGTAGACGAGCACGGCGGACTCGGTGCCGAGCTGGGTCACCGCGGTGAAGGCCGCGCCCGGGTCCTGCCAGCCGGCGAACGCCGACACCACGCGGATGTGCGCGCTGGACGAGATCGGCAGGAACTCCGTGAGCCCCTGCACCAGCCCCAGCAGCAAACCCTCGAACCAGCCGATCACGCCTCGACACCTTCCGGAACGCAGGACCGCAAAGCCCGTCGGGGAAGACGTGAACGGCTTGCGGCCTTGACCTGGACACGGGTGGAGTACGGCACGCGGCGATTCCGCCGCGCGCCCGCCCCCGCAGGGGGCCGGTTTCGGCTCTCCCGCTCAGGCGAGGTTAGCGGAGTTTTCGACCATCCGTCGCACGCTCGCGCTCCCTCGCGGGCGGCCAAAACGATCAATACCAGGTCATGGGCCGCGAACCGAAACCGTGGCCGGGCGGTCCCGGCGGGCACGGCACCGGGCGGGCCACCCGCCGGGACGCGGCGAGACCGCGGCGCGGCCGTGCCACGCCGCCGCGGCGGCCCGGCGGCCGCTCCCCCTGCCGTCCCTCGTCAACGGCAGCGGCGCTCCGGCCCGGCTCCCCCGCCGGGCGGCGATGCGGCGCCGGGCCCCGCGGCACGCTCCACGCCCTCGGCGCACGCGGTCACCGCGGCGGCTGGAGGGCGTCGAGGGCGACGGCCACGGCGATGACGAGCCGGCGGTCGAGGCGGTGGTCGTCGATCCGCACCCGGTAGCGGTCGAGCAGGCCCCGGCGGCGTTCCACGCTGAAGCCGATGTGCGCGCCCACCGAGAAGTCGAAGTGGTACGGCAGCCGGTCGAACAAGACCCCGGACCGGCGCAGCAGGGAGACGGCCACGTTGCGTTCCCGGCCGGTGAAGGTGGGCAGGCCGGGCTGCTGGAAGTGCCAGGTGGCGCGCAGCGCGGGACCGGCGCCCTTGCGGAAGTAGCCGATCGGCCGGTCGTTCTCGTCCACCACGTCGTAGCCGATCCCGGGATCCTTCGCCTTGCGGGCCTTGAAAGCGGCGAGCACCCGGTCGCGTGACGCGTCGGTGTAGAGCGTGACCTGGTCCCGGAACGTCAACGGCCTCTCCTCGGCGAAGGCGACGACCTCTCCTTCGGAGCCGTCGTGCTCCTCGACGTGCACCTCGTAACGGTTCACCGGCTGGGTGAGCTTCTGGCGGACGAGCAGTCGCCGCTGGGTCTGGAGGACGACCAATTCCATCAAACTCTCCAACAAGCGGGGGTTACAGCTAATGACTGCCCGAATATGGCGAAAATGCCACGTGGTCGTCCATGGCGAAGATCAACAATCCGCTTCGCCCGCCACGGCGGGGGAGGCGCGGCGGCGCAGGGGGCCCAATAGGCCGATCCATGAAGATCGTTATACGGGGCCGAGGGCGCCGTGCGGAGGGCGGGTCCCCGCAGGTCGTAACGCGTGTCGTATCGTGTCCCAGGAACGTCACACGCCCCGATCAATGACGTCCCTGAGAACCCGCTGAATCCCGGGACGCGGGGCCCGACCGTGAGTGAGCATATTTCACATGGAAGAACGGCCCCTGCTGCTGCTCGACGTGGACGGCGTGCTCAACCCGCTCGGCAGACAGGTCCGCGGCTTCCAGCGTTACGAGGTGACCGTCGGCGGGACGGTCTACACCGTTTTTCTCCACCGGGATCACGGCGCGAAGCTGCTCCGGCTGGCGGAGGAGACGGGGGCCGCGCTGACCTGGGCGACCACGTGGGAGCACCTGGCGAACGAGTGGATCAGCCCGCGCATCGGCCTGCCCTCCCTCCCGGTGGTGGAGATCGGCGCGGCGGAGCCCGTGGCCGACGGCATGTCCGCGAAGACCCCGCACGTGGCCGGTTTCGTCAAGGGCCGGCCGTTCGTATGGTTCGACGACGCATTGGGGCCGGAGGACGAGCGATATCTGGAGAACCACCCGGACGTCGGTGAGTTCCTGCTGATTCAGGTCGACCACCGGCACGGGCTCACCGACGAACACCTCGACCGCGCCCGCGACTGGCTGTCCCGCTTCGGCGCCGAAAAAGACGACGCGATTCCCGGGCAATAACGGGGGCAGTGGGGTCGGCGATGGTGACCGCCGATCCTACGGAGAGCGGGAAGCATGTATCGGTCGCGCAAGCACAAGATCCTTGGCGGCGTATGCGGGGGCATCGCGGAGAGCCTCGGCTGGTCCCCGACCGTGGTCCGGATTCTGTTCGTGATCTCGATGATCCTGATCCCCGGATCGCAGCTGATCGTTTATCCGATCCTGTGGATCATCCTCCCCAAGCGCCCCGCGGAATGGTACGCCGAGGCGCCGGCGCACACCGGATACCCCCGATAGGAACGCGGCCGTGGGCGCGCACCGGCCCGCCCCTGCGACCGGTACGGACCGCGTACGGCCCGGCCGCCGGGCACACCTCGCGTGACCTGTGGACACGGGGTGCCGTGCCGTACCGCCCGCCCGGTCCCGTGGCGCGTGGCCTCGTCTAGGCTTTCCTGACGGGAGTCGGCCCAGAAGGCCGGCGTCCGGAAGGAGCAGAACCGTGCGCACACGCCCTCTCACCCTGATCCAGGACGATCTGGTGGAGTACGAGCAGGCCATGGAGCGCATGTCGAGCCTGGTCGAGGCCCGCCAGCGGGACGAGCGCCCGGACACGATCTGGCTGCTCAGTCATCCGCCGGTGTACACCGTCGGCAAGCGCACCAGGCCCGAGCACCTGCCCGACCCCTCGCACGGCATCCCGGTGGTGCCGACCGGGCGGGGCGGCCAGCTCACCTACCACGGGCCGGGACAGCTCGTCGGCTATCTGATCGTGAAGCTCCGCCCGGACGAGGGCGTGGTCGACTACATCCGCGAGGTCGAGCTGCGCCTCGTCGCCGCGCTGGAGAAGCTGGGCCTGCCCGCCGAGCGGCGGGACACCCCGGAGGGCTCGGAGCTGCTCACCGGCGTGTGGACCAAGGAGACCGGCCGCAAGATCGTGTCGATCGGGATGCGCGCGAGCAAGGGCGTCACCAGCCACGGCTTCGCCCTGAACGTGGACGGCGACCTGTCGCCGTGGACGTACGCCGTGCCGTGCGGCATGCCGGACGTGCAGATGACCTCGATCGCCAACGAGATGGGCGACGCGGCCCCGGACATGGCCGCGGTGCGCGAGGCGGTCGCCGACGCGTTCGAGGCCACGGCCTGACCCACCTGGCGCAAGGTCGCGGCAGGCCGTACGGCCCGCCCGCCGTGCGGTGAACGGGCCGATCGCGGCCCCGGAGACGGGGTGCCGTCGATCGGCCCGTCAAGCGTGCTCGCGGCGTGGGGTCAGGCGAGATGGTCCGCGGCCTCCTCCCGCAGCAGCCCGTACATCACCTTGTCGCGCCAGGTGCCGTTGAGGAAGACCGCCCCGCGCAGCACGCCCTCGCGCTTGAACCCGACGCGCTCCAGCACCTTCTGCTCGGCGATGTTCGCCACGTCGGACAGCGCCTCCAGGCGGTGCGCGGTGGTGAACCGGAACAGGTGGTCGACGAGCCAGCGGTGCGCCGCCGTACCGAGGCCCTTGCCGCGGTACTCCGGCAGCAGCGCCAGGCCGACCTGGTAGCAGACGCCCCGCGGGCCGCCCCGGTGCTGCTCCCGCCAGCTCGCCACACCGGCCACCGTGCCGTCGGAGAGCACCACGGCGAGCGCGGTCGACTCCGGGCTGATGTAGCCGTCACGCTCCCAGCGTTTCCGCCGGGCGCGGGCGTCCATGAACCCCGGCCACTCGAACGGTCCCAGCGCCTCCGGATCCGTGGACAGACGGTCGAGGAAAGGGAGATCGAACTCCTGGAAGGCACGGAACACCAGCCTGTCCTCCACGGGAAACCTCCACGCCGCCATTGGGAGTGATCTCATCCGAATGGTGGTGATGTTAGGGGTCGGCGTGGCCGGATCCGGCCACTTCGCGGATGTATACGCGGCCGGAGGCCCGGAGGGATACGGTTCGCGCCGCGCGCGGCCGGTTACCCGGGGACGGTGGCGGGCGGGAGCTCGTCGCGGGTGGGCAGCCCCTGCCAGTGGCTCGGGCTGGCGACGGTGAACGCGGCGAGGGCGGCGCCGCGGCGCAGCCGGGCGGCGGGGTGCAGCTCTTCCAGCAGGGCGCTGAGGTATCCGGCGGCGAACGCGGCGCCCGCGCCGCCGGGATCCACCACGGTGACCGGGGCCGCCGGGGCGTCGTACCGGATGCCGCCGACGGTCGCGCTCGCCCCCTTGCCGCCCCGGGTGACCACGATCTCGGGGACGGTGCTCAGCGCCGTGTCGATCAGCTCGAGCTCGTCGGCGTTCACGAACAGCACATCGGCCGACTTGGCCAGCTCGGTGAGGGTCTCCTTCGCCTCCCGGTGATCCGGCCACAGGTCCGGCCGGTGAGCGACGTCGACCGATACCGTGACCCCGGCGTCGGCGGCGAGCTTGATCGCGTGGTGCACGGCGCTCCACGCGGTGCCGCTCACCGCCGCGGTGATGCCGGTGACGTGCAGGACCCGCGCGGACCGCACCACGTCCACGGGCACGTCCGCGGGCGACAGCCGCGACCCGGCCGACCGGGCGCGGTAGTGCACGGTGCGCCGTACCCGGCCCACCCGCCGCTGCCGCAGGATCAGCCCGGTCCCGGCGGACGGGTCCACCCGGGCGTGGGAGACGTCCACGCCCTCGCCCCGCAGTACGGCGAGCACCCGGGCGCCGATCTCGTCGTCGCCGACCCGCCCCACCCAGGTCGCGCTGTGTCCGAGCCGCGCCATGCCGATCGCTGTGGTGAGTTCCGGCCCGGCGACGTCAAGCCGGGCGGTCAAGTCGTGGCGTAACCGATCGGCGGAGACGACACCGAGCGCCTCGCCGAGCGTGACGACCTCTGTCATGACGTTCTTTCAGCCTCCGCCGGAGGCTCTGTCGCCTCCGTGCCGAAAGCATGACAGAAAGTGACCGCTGGTCACAAACACGGTCGTCACACACGGTGTCCACACGCATCACACGATTCCCGGCAGGAATGTGAGCGTGAGGCTGGGCCCGTGCACACGCGACGGCCCGGGCCGGTCCCGCGTGCGGGAGGCCCGGGCCGTGCGGCGTGCCTCAGCCGGCGAGGGCGTCGATCGTGGCCTCGCAGAACGCCTTCAGGTCGTCCGGTCCGCGGCTGGTGATGAGCCTGCCGGGGCCGTTCTCGTCGACCACGACCTCCTCGTCCACCCAGGTCGCGCCCGCGTTGCGCAGGTCGGTCTGCACGCTCGGCCAGGACGTGACGGTACGGCCGCGCACCACGTCGGCCTCGATGAGCGTCCACGCGGCGTGGCAGATCGACGCGACCGGCTTGCCGGACTCGACGAACTCGCGCACGAACCGTACGGCCTCCGGCCGGGTGCGCAGGTGGTCGGGGTTGGCGACGCCGCCCGGCAGGACCAGGCCGTCGAAGTCCTCCACGGACACCTCGCCGACCACGGCGTCGACCGGGAAACTGTCCCCCTTGTCCAGGTGCCGGAACGCGGTGATCTGCCCGGGCTCGGTGGAGATCAGCTTGGGCGTGCCACCGGCGTCCCGCACCGCCCGCCACGGCTCGGTGAGCTCGACCTCCTCGGTGCCCTCGGGCGCGGCCAGGAACGCGATCGTCTTGCCGTTCAGGCTCATGTCTCCCCTTTCGCCGGACGCCCGCACGCGGTCGCCGGGCGCGGCCCGCGAGCCCTCGGGGTGCCCGCCCGCCGCGGCCCGGACCCGGCGTGCCGGTCGTCCGTGCTCGATACGGCTCGGTGTGCGGTTGCTGCCGTGCTTGGTGCGTGTCGCGGGACCGCGAGCGGCCCGAGACCCCGCCTGCCCGGGCGCGCGGGATCTATGCGCATCCGGGCGGCGCCTTCGGTACGGCACCGCCGCGGCGACGGCCCGCCGTACCGTCCGGTAATCGCGAATCCGTTGCAGGAAACACGGATCCCGGAGGGACGTAAGACGCGAATCACGCGAACGTCTCGGAACGCCGCGGAATGCCCATGCGTGTCACGAAATCCGGCGCCCCGGGGCCCGCCGCACGCCGCCCCGCAGGGCGCGAAATCCGAGGTGGCCGCGGCCGATCTCCCGGCTTCACCCGGAAGATCATCATCAGGTTTCCGGTGGGCGGGATCACCTTTTGGACACGATGCGGCGTGCCGCTCGCGTCCTTATGCCCTTTGCAAAGAATGGGAAAACAAGGACACTTCTTCTGCGGGTGGGGGGCTTGCTTTCGCCTGCGCAACGGGGGAGGCACGGAAGGCGTTGACCGGCACTTCTGGTCACACCGGGCCGCCGATGAGCCTGGAGGGGGTCGAGCATGCGCTCAGGCGGCGGCGGGACGAGCGTGACCGGATCGCGGGCGATCTGCTCGACCTGGAGGGGCACGACGGCCACCGGCTGCTCAAGGGCGCCGAGCTCGACGGGGAGACGCGCCGCCGGTGGGCCGAGGCCCGGGAACGCCTCGCCGCGCTGTGGGTGGTGTTCGACGCCTACCGGCGCGTCGTCGACGAGGCGGAACGGCTGCGCGCCGCGTCGCCGCGGCCCGGGCCGGAGACGCTCGCCGAGCTGACCGCGCTGCTCACCGGGCCCTCGGTGGTGCTCAAGCCCGAGGACGTGCCGGTGGAGCGGCGCTCCCTGGTACGGATCACCGCCGAGCGCATCACCCTCGACGAGGCCGTCGCCCGCATGGACGCGGCCTACCGGGAGGTCGCCCGGACCGTGGCCGCGGCCGACGAGGCGTGGACCGCGCTGCTGCCGCGGCTGAACGAGGCCGAGGCGGCCCGCAACGCGGCCGAGCGGCTGCTCGCCGAGCTCGGCGGCGCCGACCGCGAGCTGGAACGGCTCGGCCGCGAGCTCGCCGCGCTGCGCGGCCGGGTACGCGGCGACCCGCTGTCCTTCGCCGTCGGCGGCCGGATCGACACCGGCCCGCTGGAGCGCCTCGCCGCCGCGCTCGCCGCCCGCCGGGACCGCCTGGAGAACGCCCTGCGCGTCCGGGACGGCTTCGCGGCACGGGCCGGCGACCTCGCGGACCGCGTCGCCGCGGTGCGCGCCGCCGAGGAGGAGGCCCGCGCGGCCCGCGACCGCGTCCTCGTCAGGATCACCGATCCGGTGCTGCCGCACCTGCCCGACCAGGCCCCCGCGCTCGCCGACCGGCTCGCCGGCCTCACCGCGCTGCGCGACGGCGGCGACTGGGTCGCGGTGGCCCGCGCCGCCGACGAGCTGGAGCGCGCCGCGGGCGACGCGCTGCGGCAGGCCCGGGAGGCGACCAAGGCCATCAACGAGCTGCTGGAACGGCGCGACGAGCTGCGCGGCCGGCTGGAGGCGTTCCGGGCGAAGGCGCTGCGCCAGGGCCTCGCCGAGCACCCCGAGCTGCTCCGGCTCTTCCGGCAGGCCCACGACCTGCTGTGGACGGCCCCCTGCGACCTCCGCCAGGCGACCCGCGCGGTCTCGGGCTACCAGCGGGCACTACGAGAGATCGGAGCGGACTGATGGACCAGTGCTCCTACCCCGGCTGCACCGGCACGGTGCAGGACGGCTACTGCGACACCTGCGGCATGGCGCCGCCCCGGCCGAGCCGGCCGTCCCAGCCGTCCCCGGGCGGCTCCCTCGGCGCCGCCGCCCCGGCCGTTCAGTCCGCCCCGAACGCGGCGGCCGCCCCGGCCGCGCCGTTCCCGCCTCCGCCGCCGTCGCCGCCCACCGGGCCCGCGCCGTTCCCCTCGGTGCCGTCCACCCCGGCCGGGGCCGCGATGTTCCCGTCGGCCCCGTCCACGCCGGTCGGGTCGGCGCCGTTCCCCTCCGCGCCGTTCACCGCGCCCGGCAGCCACCCCAGCGGCAGGGCGCGCGGCAGCTCGAGCACCAGGTCGCGGCGCGGCATGCTCGGCGCGGGCCTGGTCGAGGTGCCGCCGGTGCCGTACCGGGACCCCTCGCAGGTGGTGATGCGGAACCCGCAGGTGCCGGAGGAGAAGCGGTTCTGCAACAACCCGCAGTGCGGCAAGCCGGTCGGCCGCACCCGGGGCGACCGGCCCGGCCGTACCGAGGGGTTCTGCCCGCACTGCGGCACCCGGTTCTCGTTCACCCCCAAGCTGCGCGAGGGCGAGCTGGTCGCCGGGCAGTACGAGGTGAAGGGCTGCCTCGCGCACGGCGGCCTCGGCTGGATCTACCTCGCCGCCGACCGCAACCTCGACGGCCGCTGGGTGGTGCTCAAGGGCCTGCTCGACACGATGGACGCCGAGGCGCTCGCCGCGGCCGAGGCCGAGCGCCGGTTCCTCATCGGCGTCGACCACCCCAACATCGTCAAGATCATCAACTTCGTGCAGCACCCCGACCCCGTGACGCGGTCGATGGTCGGCTACATCGTCATGGAGTACGTCGGCGGCGAGTCGCTGCAGGACATGCTGCGGCGGCGGCTGCGCGAGTCCGGCAACACCGAGGCGCTGCCGCTCACCCACGCCATCGCGTACGCGCTGGAGATCCTGCGGGCGTTCGCCTACCTGCACGACCGCGGCCTGCTCTACTGCGACCTCAAGCCCGCGAACGTCATCCAGGTCGAGGAGCAGCTCAAGCTGATCGACCTCGGCGCGGTCCGGCGCATCGACGACATGGACAGCGCGATCTACGGCACGATCGGCTACCAGGCGCCGGAGATCGCCACCGACGGGCCGTCGATCAGCTCCGACCTGTACACCGTCGGGCGCACGCTCGCCGTGCTGAGCTTCCCGTTCAGCCCGGCGACCCGGGACAGCGCCACGCCGCTGCCCCCGCCCGAGCAGGTGCCGGTGCTGCAGCGGTACGACTCCTTCTACCGGTTCCTGCTGCGGGCCACCCACCCGCGGCCCGAGCTGCGGTTCCAGGACGCCGCCGAGATGTCCGAGCAGCTCCGCGGCGTGCTGCGCGAGGTGAAGGCCGACGAGGACGGCCGGCCGTACCCGGCGCTGTCCGGGCTGTTCGGCCCGGAGCGCACCGCCGCCGGGACCGCGCTCGCCCCGGAGGACTCCGGCTGCGTGTTCGCCACGCCCACCCCGGCCGAGTTCGTGTCCGCGCTGCCGGTGCCGCTCGTCGACCCGGCCGACCCGGCGGCCTCGTTCCTCGCCGGGCTCACCGCGCGCAACCCCGGCGAGCTGGTCGACGTGCTGCGGCAGGCGCCGGTGGTGTCGCCGGAGACCGACCTCGCGCTCGCCCGGGTGCTGATCGAGCAGGGCGACGGCGCGGAGGCGGACGCGCCGCTCACCCGGGTGGCGCAGGAGCGGCCCTGGGACTGGCGGCCCCACTGGTACCGCGGGGTGCTCGCGCTCGCCTCCGGCGACCCCGCGGAGGCGGTGCGGATCTTCGACGAGCTGTACGGCCGCATGCCCGGCGAGGAGGCGACCAAGCTCGCGCTGGCGTTCGCCCGCGAGCGGGCCGGGGACTTCGCCGGGGCGGCGCGGCTGTACGGGACGGTGTGGCGCACCGACACCTCGTACGTGAGCGCGGCGTTCGGGCTCGCCCGCACCCGGCTCGCGGGCGGCGACCCGGCCGGGGCCACCGGTGTCCTCGACCAGGTGCCGGTCGCCTCCACCCACCGGGTCGCGGCGCAGCTCGCCACGGTGGCGATCGCGGTGCGCGGGCAGGACCCGGCCCGGCTCTCCGCGGACGCGCTGCTGCTCGCCGGGCACCGGCTGGAGCAGATCGGGCTCGATGCGATCCGGTTCAACCGGATGGCGGCCGAGGTGCTGCGGGCCGCGCTCGCCTGGCTCGGCAAGGGCCCGGCCGCGTCGGTGAACGGCGCCACGCTGCTCGGCGCGCCGTTCACCGAGGTCGGCATCCGCCGCAGGCTGGAACAGACCTACCGGGCGCTGGCCCGGGCGTCACACGACCCGGACGAGCGGCACGAGCTGATCGACCGGGCGAACGCGGTACGGCCGAGGACGTGGATCTGATGGCGGCGATCTGTCCGGTGTGCTCGCTGGAGGGGCTGCCCGGCGAGAGGTTCTGCGAGGAGTGCGGCACGCCCCTCGGCGCGACGCTGTGCGCCGCCTGCGGCGCGGGCGCGGTCGACGCCGACGGGTACTGCGGGCGGTGCGGCGTGCGGCAGCCCACCGGGCGGGACCACGCCGAGATCGAGCTGACCGCCGGCGCGGTCCGGGTGGCCGGGGTGAGCGACCGCGGCCTGCGGCACAGCCACAACGAGGACGCGATGGCCCTCACCGTCACCGCCGTGCCCGCCGGGCCGTACGCGGCGGTCCCGGCCGGTACGGGCGATCCGGTGGCCGGCCCGGCCGCGTGGCAGGGCGGCCGGGACGCGTTCCCTCCCCCCGCGGCGGGCCGTACGCCGGGCGGAGCCGGGCACGCGATCGTCGGGGTGGTGTGCGACGGGGTGTCGACCTCGCCGCGGCCGGAGGAGGCGTCGCAGACCGCGGCCGACACCGCCGCGGCGGTGCTCGCCGAGCGGCTGGCCGCCGGGGCCGACGCGGTGGCGGCGACCTACCAGGCGGTCGCGGCGGCGGCCGGGGCGGTGGCCGCGCTCGCGGACTCGCCGTTCGACGCCCCGGCCTGCACCCTGGTGTCGGCGGTGGTGGACCCCCGGCACGTGACGGTCGGCTGGGTGGGCGACAGCCGGGCCTACTGGCTGTCCGGGCCGGGCAGCGCGCTGCTCACCCAGGACGACGCCGGGCCGGGCCACGTGCTCACCGCGTGGCTCGGCGCGGACGCCGGCGAGGTCGTCCCGCACGTGCGCAGCTTCGCCCCCGAGGGTCCCGGGGTGGTCCTGGTCTGCTCCGACGGCCTGTGGAACTACTACCCCGACCCCTTGGCGCTCGCCCAGGCCGTGCCCGACGCCGCCGCCGACCCCCTGGCCGCGGCCCGGACCCTGGTCGACCTGGCCCTCCAGGCGGGCGGGCGCGACAACATCACGGTGCTGGTGATCCCGTTCACAGGAAGGCGGTGACATGAGCGGGCGACCCCACCCGCGGCGTCTCGGCCGGCCCGGCCCGGTACGGCCCGGCCGCCCGCTCGTGGCGACCGAGAAGGAGGCGGCATGACCGAGCAGGCCCAGTTCACGATCCGCGTCGACCAGAACAAGTACCTCCCGGTGGGCGGCTCGGAGGTGCACGCGATCGTGACCGTGGAGGCGACCGGCCCGCTGGAAACGGTCGCGCAGCACGCCCAGGCCGCCGAGGTGATCATCATCGACACCTCGACCTCGATGGCGACCGAGCGGATCGGCGAGGCCCGCAAGGCCGCGATGGCCGCGATCGACACGCTCCGCGACGGCGTGCACTTCGCGATCATCGCGGGCACGACCAAGGCCACGATGGTCTACCCGAGCCGCAAGGAGATGGCGACGATGAACGCCGAGACGCGGCAGGCCGCCAAGAACGCGGTGAGCGGGCTCATCGCGGACGGCGGCACCGCGATCGGTACCTGGCTCCGCCTCGCCGCCGACCTGTTCGACCCGTACCAGGGCGCGGTCCGGCACGCCATCCTGCTCACCGACGGGCACAACCAGCACGAGAGCGCCGCCCAGCTCGACGCCGCGCTCGCCTACTGCCAGGGCAAGTTCGTCTGCGACTGCCGCGGGGTCGGCACCGGGTGGGAGGTCGCCGAGCTGCGCAAGATCGCCTCCACGCTGCTCGGCACGGTGCAGGACATCCCGGACGCCAAGGACCTGGAGGCGGACTTCCGGGCGATGGCGCAGCAGGCGATGGGCAAGGCCGTCGCCGACGTGGCGCTGCGCATCTGGACCCCGCAGACCGCCAAGATCAGGTTCGTGAAGCAGGTCTCGCCGACGCTCGAGGACCTCACCGGCCGCCGCGTCGACTCCGGCCCGCAGTCCGGCGACTACCCCACCGGCGCATGGGGCCGCGAGGTGCGCGAGTACCACGTCTGCATCGAGGTCACCCCCGGCGGCATCGGCCAGGAGATGCGGGCCGGCTGGGTGAAGCTGGTGCAGCCCGACACCGGCATGCAGCTCGCCGCGGGCAACATCCTCGCCACCTGGACCGACGACCCGGCGCAGTCCACCCGCATCAACCCCCGGGTCGCCCACTACACCGGCCAGGCCGAGCTGGCGAACCTCATCCAGGAGGGCCTGCAGGCGCACCGGGAGCACGACTTCGCCACCGCCACCGCGCGGCTCGGCCGGGCCCGGCGGCTCGCCGAGGAGTCCGGCAACGAGGCCACGGCGAAGCTGCTCGACCGGGTTCTCGACTACGACCGGGCCACCGGCACCGTACGGCTCAAGCCGCACATCGACCGGGCGTCGGAGATCGCGCTCGACGTCGGGTCGGTCCGCACCGTCCGCACCCGCAGAGACCCCGACCAGGGTTGAGTAAGGAGTTCGCATGCCCATCTGCCCCTCGGGTCACGACTCGGGCTCGGCCGACTACTGCGACGTGTGCGGCCTCGCGATCACCGGCGGCCAGGCGCCCGCCACCGTGGCGGGCCCGGCGCACTCGGCGACCGTCGCCGCCGCTCCCCCGGCCGCCGTCGCGCCCTCGCCCGCGTCGGGGCCCGCCGTACCGCAGGGCGCGAGCGGCCAGGAGGTGTGCCCCGAGCCCGGCTGCGGCACGCCGCGCGCCGGCCGGTTCTGCGAGGTGTGCGGCTACGACTTCGCCACCGGCACGCCGGGCTTCGGCCCGGTCAACACCGACTTCGGGCCGCCCCCGACGAGCTCCCCGCCCGGCGGGTACGGCCCGCACACCGGCGGCTACCCACCCCCCGGCTACGGCCCGCCCCCGGGCGCGCCGTACCCGCCGTCCGGATACGGCCCGCCCCCGGGCCACGCCCCCTACCCCGGCGCCCCCACCCCTCCGGGACCCGGCACGGCCGCCCACCCCGGCTACGGCCATCCGAGCGGGCAGCCGATCGGCCCCCACGGCGCCCCGCCCCCCGGCCCCGGCCCGGCCACCGGCATGCCGCCGGGCGCACCTCCGGGCGCGCCGTA
>Ga0207866_1000187_pt1 | contig 101406 bp, 90 predicted proteins | sample HigsolmetaAR203D_FD_184835 | JGI IMG/M metagenome (GOLD analysis project Ga0207866, IMG submission 184835) | Ionic liquid and high solid enriched microbial communities from the Joint BioEnergy Institute, USA - AR20-3-D (SPAdes) (version 2) ...
GCGGACGAACTTGATTTTCATATGACACCCCGCAGGTGAATGTTATCTTGTTTATGTCATTCGCCTTCGGGGGTGTATTTGCCTGCTTTTTCTCGCATTTTCATCAGTTGATGATCACGGATTCAGGATAAATTTAGATTATCAAAATTTACCAAATAGAGAATCAATAGTGTTATTCAACTAACGGGCAGAATAGTGAAAGAAATGATTAAAGATTAAGGAGAATTAGAAATTATGGGTTCAAGAATCATGCACTTGATTATAGCTGATCGAATTGCAGAGTGTCTGTCGATAGAAGATAGAACACTGTTTTTACTTGGAGGCATATAGAAAATCATTATATATTGGGATATTTTACACATTGAATCGCTGATGATATATGGCTGAAAGGTTTCTATCTTCCTTGGTTGAAAAACAGAATGGAAGCTAATAAAGAAATATTTCATTTATACCATTTAACAAGATAACATCCCGAAAAGCAACGGCAGTACGAAACGATCGGGGATCCGCCCATGGGACATCAGATGCAGGTCGATTTCGCGATTCAGATATGCTGTTTGATCCTATCCGTCCTATTCGTAGCTCAAAACGACCATCTGATGGCATTCCACCTTCGGGACGGTGTACAAGATAGCGTTTTCTTCCCGCTCAAATGCAAGTTCCTGCATTTGCGGAGCGAGGTATACGCGGTTCACCGGACGCAAAGTGCGCACCTTCACTTTGACGTCATAAAGCGGAACGATATCCTCGATCACTTCGATTCGTTCCCCGCGGCGTACCGGCGATGCATACAACAAATGGTTCACAAGGCGTTTCTTTTCCGCTTGCTCCTGCAAGGTGACAATGCCCTGCGCCGGCAAATTTGTTTCCAACGTTTTTTCAGGCAACAACCGGTTCAGAGCATACAGCACCATTTCTTTCAGGATCAAACTGCCGGTTGTCGCATAATCTTCAAACACTTTCCACGCTATATAAATTCCGTGCTTTCCTTCCACCATACCCGGACCGCCTTGCCGGAGGCTTGAGGGCGTATGCCTGTGAGAACAAAAAGTGAATACATCCCTGTTAAAATAAGGATCTTCACGGTGCCCCAATTCCGTTCCGCCGTCCAGCGCGATTCGTTGCCCTTGCGAGTACATGACAAACGAGGCTTCTCCCAAGTTGTTCAAAGGAAAATGCGGATGGAAATAATCCGGCAGATACGGGTTTTCGCCGATCCATTTCACTCCGAAGTCAAGCGCGAATTCCATTTCCGACCGGTTAAGACCCGATGTTCCGGTAGCCAGAACTTTTCCTCCGCCGGCTATAAAGGTCTGCAATTTTTGCAGCAAAGCCGGGTCGATAACAATTTCATCGGGCAAAATGATCACTTTGTATTTGTGAAAATCCCCCTCTTTGTCAACAACATCGAACAATATTTTTCCTTCCAGCAAAATGCGCACCGCACCGCTGTCGGAACGGGTGGTTTTTGCCGTTTGCCCTTCCCCGTAGGCGCTGGTCGCCGATTCCAGGGATAACAAAGCGACGTCGGCAACGCTGGTCACCCGGTCGCACCAGGCTTCCTTCGCTTCCACTTCCGCATAGGCGGCACCGATCAGCGAGTAGGTCGCTTCATCCATCCAACCTTCGGGATGCAATTGGTCGCCAATGGAGCATTTCGCTCCGTTCGCCAAACTGAGAGCCGTTTCATAGCGAAGGGCATTCGGATGCTTATAACCGCCGAATTCCCCCCAACTCGTATGGAATTTGCCGGTCATGCCCAAATACTCGAGCCCTAACGTTTGGGCATAACGCGCCGACAGCGGGAAATGGTCGTATCCCCATCCGCCGGTCGGCAACGATTCCAGTTCGAGATGCGTATTGGCAAAGACGAGATCGCGGCGTCCCTGGCGAATGTGGCCGCCGTTATGGAAAATGGGAAGGCCGGGCTTGATGGCATCGACCGCTTCTCTCACCCGTTTCGTATAGTTTTTGTAGGTGCGCTCCCATAAATCTCTCATCGCTTCCAAATCCCGCGGGTCTTTGCTTTCCCGCAAAATCGTATTCACACAGTTATGGCAATAGCACGACCGCACCCCGACAATATCAAGGAACAAGCCGTCGGCATCGTAGTTGGCCGTCACTTCTTCGATCTGGCGGATCAGGATATCCAGATACGGGGAGTTGAGACAAAACTGATGATATCCCGGGGTCATGAACCCTTTCACCCAGTTCGTCTGGTCGTTGATGTCGCGGATAAGCCATTCGGGATGACGCCGCGCAAGCTTCTCGTCCAGTCCTGCAGATATGTAGACCGGAGTTTTGACACCGATTTCATGGGCGGCTTCGATCATGGCGCCCAGCAAATCGAAATCAAGTCCGGGATGCATCTCGTTTTCCTTCGTGGGGTGATAGGCCCAACCGTGATGGCACTTGGCAAAAACGGTGATCGAATTGACATGTCCCCGTTTCAGCATGTCCTGAAACTGTCGCTTGGAAAAACGTTTGCCGATGCCGGAAATCGCTTCGGACGTGTGAAAGTCCAGGTGAACTTGCCGAAAACGCATAACACTATTCCTCCCCGGAAAAAAAGTATTCTTTTACAACGGCTGACTTTTTTCGCTATAATGCCGCCATAATGATCATGCTATATTTATATGATCATGCTAATATAATTTGCTATAATTTAAGATGCGAATGATAACTTGACAGATAAAGGGGCAATTGGTATGCCGAAAATCGGAAGAAACGATCCCTGTCCGTGCGGCAGCGGCAAAAAATACAAACGTTGTTGCCTTGCGCAAGACGAAAAGAATCGCATAGTCAGGATCGGACCCGCCGGGGATCAACCGCCGTTTTTGTGGGAAGAGCCGGAGGACCCGAAAGAGATTGTCTGGAACGCGGACACAGTCTCTTCACTCATTGAACGCGATCTGTTCTGGGATGTTCCGGGATATAAAATATTGGCAAAGTATTTGTTGAACCAAATGGCCGGCAGATACGAGTGGGAAATCGTCGCTCAAGCGGTCACTCTGTGGTGCATTTATGCCAATATCGAACGTCCGGCGACGAGAAAAGCCGGAGTGTTGCCCGCGGCCATTGAATATTGTACCGCTATCATTAACGGATTGGATGTGACCCAGTCCGAGATAGCGGAAATGTATGGTGTATCCCCCGGTTCCATTTCGCGCCATACGCAGCGTATTATGAATTTTGCAGAAAGTGAAATAAAAGATGTGATGAATTGGGGCGACGATGGCGACTCCGAAAATGAGACGGACGATGAGCTGGAACATCAGCCGACATTGCATCCGGCAGCAAACCGCATCAGCAATGAAAAATTTCTGCATGAGATCGGCCAATTGCTTTCGGAGCAACCGTTCGATTCTTTTGAGTCTATAGAAGAAGCCAACGATTGGATCAACCGGAAGATCAATGAGCCCGCACAGTTCCAAATGAAGAATCGGCCGTTAACAGCCAGAGAGCAGGCGCAACATATTCTTTATGACGCATGGGGCGAGCCTTCCCCCGCTAAGCGCGTGAAACTGGCCCGGCAGGCTCTCAAGATTTATCCCCACGCTGCCGATGCTTATAATATTCTCGCCCAGGACAACGCCCCCAATGAACATCGGGCGGCCGAATATTACAAGCAAGGCATGCTGGCCGGAGAAAAAGATTTGAAAGATTTGGATAAAAATTATTTCAAGAACAATAAAGGACATTTCTGGGGCCTGATCGAAACTAGGCCGTACATGCGGGCCAAGTTCGGATATGCCGGATGTTGTCTGGTTCTCGGCCGGATCCAAGAAGCGGCCGCCCACTTTGAGCAGCTTCTGGAACTAAACCCGAACGATAATCAGGGAGTTCGCTATAGTTTGGCGGAAGCGTATATTCGGCTGAAACAATACGACCGCGCAGAACAGTTCATTCGGAAATACAATGAAAACACGGCAAATTTCAACTATAACCTGATTTTGGCCGAGTACGGGAAAAACGGCATTACGCGCAAACTGTCCAGGCTGTACCAAATCGCCCGAAAACAAAACCCTTATGTCGCCGATTATTTGACAGCGAGGAAACGCCTTCCCAAACAACTGCCGGAATATATCGGGTACGGCGACAGAAACGAGGCGGTCGTTTATGCCGCATCGCACTTGAACTTGTGGCGGCGGCACAGGGAATTGCTGGAATGGCTCGCGTCGCAATAAGACGCGCCGGCGCCATTTCCGGCAATTCACCCGTTTTCGCTTCCCCGGACAGATTCCTAAGCGTTTTTGCCAAAGGTCACGCCGCCGTCGATATAGAGCGGAGACCCCATCATAAATTTCGATTCGTCGGATGCGAGGAATAACGCGGCCTTCGCCACATCCTCGGGACGGCCCAAATCACCGCTGAGCTGGCGTTTTTTCAGCGACTCGTAAGCTTTTTCCGGATTGTCATACGATTTGCGCAAATAGTCCTCCACAAAAGGCGTTAAAATCGTGCCGGGCAAAAGAGCGTTCACGCGAATGGAATATGGCGCATAATCGACTTGCATCGATTTGGTCAGCGCAAGCACGGCGCCTTTCGTGGCGGCGTAAGACGCCCGGCGAGCCAGCCCGATTTCGGCGATGCAGGACGACATGTTAATGATCGAACCGCTGCGGCGCTCCATCATATGCGGAATAACATATTTGGAAGGCAAATAGACGCCGCGGATGTTTACATTCATCACGCGGTCCCAGGCTTCCGGTTCGATCTCATGAAGCATGCCGACTCCGCTGATCCCGGCATTGTTGAACAACACATCAATACGCCCGTATTTGCCGATGATGTAATCGACCATTTGTTTGACGGATTCCGGAACGGTCACATCTGCCTGAACGAATTCCGCCGCACCGCCGTTTTCACGGATCTCGCTTACCGTTGCCCCGCCTTTTTCGGCATCCACATCATTCACGATCACCGTTGCCCCTTCTTTGGCAAAAAGCAATGCCGTCGCCTTGCCAATGCCGGAACCGGAACCGGTAATTAACGTCACTTTCCCTTGCAACCTCATAAATGGGGTCACCTCCTGTTCGTTATCCCGAAACAATCATCAGATTCGCATAAGGCACCGTATCTCCGGTGCGGATCACTGCCCGGGATTCGACGCAAATGTCCTTAAACCTCTGATGAGCCACCGACATGAACGCAAGATGGGGAAATTCCGCTTCCAATTGCGCATATCGTGAGGGACTCGCTTCTTTCATTTCATCCGTGACGATCACCTTGTCGATGACAAATTCGCGGTCGATTGCCCGCAACACATCCAACACCGTCGGAATGTCGTCCGTTAGAGCCAAATCGACCCGCTCCGGACCGGGAGGTACGGGAAATCCGCGGTCACAGATTGTCAGCAGGTCCGTATGCCCGGTCTCGGCGAGTATGCGGTTTAACGCGGGGTGAAGAATGCCGGTTTTTTTCAATGGCCGTTTCCTCCTTCGCCTTGAAGGCGCTTTAGTACTTGCTCCCGCTGGGAAGCCGTTATTTCCTCGCGGATCGACGGGGAGGGGCGTTTCAAAAATAACGTTTCCCCATCCTCTCGGCATACCACCTGAACCAGTTCCCATCCTTCCTGTCCGAGCGCCGAAAGTTCGTTGCGGTCATGTATAATGCGGTATTCCCATCTCGTTTTGGCCATCGCGCTCCCCCTCAGTGTTCCATATGATCTTCAGGCTGCGCTTCCCCGATGCCGCGGCTGCCCCCGGTGACAAGAGCGATACGGTTTTCCAATCTTTTCATGACAAATCTCCTCCCAATGTGAATCCTCCCTTTCATAAAGCAATCATTTCGGCGGGTTTATCGGTAACTCTACACCGTTGATCTGACGATCATGCCGGTCGCGATTCGCAAATGATTCTTGAAACATGAGCTTTTTTGCGCACGTGAACAGAAAGGATGCCATCGAAGCCGCATCCTTCTTGATGACATCCGTTGATTGCATGCGATTTTCCCCTGAAAGCGATCCGCAGTGTTAAGCCCAATTCGACGTTGTAACCGGATTCGGGGAATCTGGAAAATTCAGGATTCTTGAACCATCCGGTTCGTGAGGCTTCCCAATTTTTCGATTTCGATCGTTACCACGTCGCCGTCCCGCAAGTACACTTGCCGATCTTCCGGCAACCCGAGCACAACCCCTTCCGGAGTCCCCGTCAAAATCACGTCCCCCGGTTCCAGCGTCATATGCTGCGAAATATACGAAACGATCTCATCGCAATGGAAGATCATATCCGCCGTGTTGGAATTTTGGCGAACTTCTCCGTTTACTATGCAACGAATGGCAAGGCGGTTCGGGTCGCCGACTTCGTCAGCCGTGACCAGATACGGTCCAAGAGGGCTGAAGCCGTCCAAACTTTTGCCCAACAGCCATTGCGACGTACGCATTTGCAAATCCCGTGCGGACAAATCGTTGGCGTTGCAGTAACCAAACACATAATCGAGCGCTTCATCCCTGGAAACGTTTTTCGCCCTTTTTCCCATCACGATGGCCAGTTCCGCTTCATAATCCACTTTGCTTGAAACTTTGGGCAGAGGAACGTCCTTGCCGTGGGCATTCAACGTGTTGTTGAACTTGTTGAACAAAATCGGATATTCCGGAATGGGCGCATTCGTTTCTTCCGCGTGCTTGCGGTAGTTTAACCCGACACAAATAATTTTTCCCGGATTGGTGACGCAGGGGCCGTAAGAAATGTCCGCTTCATCCAGCAGAAACGCGGATACGTCGCTTCCCTTCGCAAGAGTGTGCTCCACGTGCTTCCGCAGAGCGTCAAGCGCCCCGGCACCGCCTTCGATCACCTCGTGAACGGTTTGGGGAACATGGCCGTCGGCGGAGGTCTGCGACAAGCTGGCGGCAACATCCAAAACGCCTTGTTCCGTTTTGACTCCGAGGAAGTAGCGCCCGCCCCTTTCCAATGTAAGCAATTTCATTTTACTGTCCTCCTAAACGTTGATCGTGTTCGGTTATGTATGAATGTTAGCGGTAACTTCAACATATCAATTAAATGATTGGCTGTCAATCCTTTTTCTGCTATACTCTTTCCTATAAAAATCGGGATGTCGCCGGTCAGAATGTTACCAATTTGACCAGATCACCGGGAAAAGGTTTGACGAAGATGGTTACGATTTATGATGTTGCGAAAAAAGCCAACGTATCCGCCATGACAGTCTCGCGGGTGATCAACAATACCGGAAGGATCAGTGAAAAAACGCGGCAAAAAGTAAAAAAAGTCATGGAGGAATTAAACTATGTTCCCAATTCCATGGCCCGCAGCCTTGTCCTGCAGGAGACGAAAATCTTATCGTTACTGATTACCGACATCACCAACCCGTTTTATACGACGCTGGCCCGCGGGGCGGAAGATGCCGCCAAACAGTACGGTTACCGGCTTCTGTTATGCAACAGTGACGAGAATTTGGAGAAAGAAAAAGATTATGTGGACATGATTCTTTCCACGCGGGTCGACGGGGTGTTGTTTGCCCCGGCCGGAGATTCCTCGCGCGAACATCTCGAAAAGCTGGCCCAACACAACGTGCCGTTTGTCATGATCGACCGCGAAGTGCCGGGAATTTCTTCGGATATGATCATCGGCAACAGCAAGGACGGGGCCCGCCAGTTGGTGGAACATTTGATCGGATTGGGCCACCGGCGGATCGCCTTAATCAACGGCCCGCATGAAGTGTCGACCGCCCGTGAGCGTCAGGCCGGGTATATCGAAGCGCTGAAACTGAACGGAATAGACGAAGATCCGGAGTTAATCGCCGAAGCGGGCTATAAAACGTTCGATGCGACCGTTTTGCTGGAACGCTGGTTACGGATGCATGACAGGCCGACGGCCGTATTCGCCGCCAACAATTTTCTTGCGGTAGGGATCATCCGTTCGCTCCGCAACATGGGATTGCGCGTGCCTGACGACATGTCTGTCGTCTGTTTCGATGATCTGGAACACGTATCCGTTTTGGAGCCCTTTCTGACAGTGGCCTCCCAACCGGCCTATTCGTTCGGCAATATGGGCGTCCGGCTGTTGATTGAGCGCATCCGGAATAAAGGAGCGAATCCGCGAAAAATTATTTTTCCGGCCCAACTCATCATCCGCCAATCTTCCGCCCGGCTTCCTTCAGCCAAATAAATTCCCGGACCGTCGGTGCCCGGTTCGGCAGCGGGAATGCGGCAACCGTCCGCGTTCCCGATTTCCGTCAGTTTGCGTTTACGATTTCCGTCAGGCTGCGTTTCCCTCATCCTATCGGGCCGCCTTCCCGGAATCCCGTCAGGCGGAATGGAACTGTACGGCCTCCTGATTTTCCCGGTTTTGGGCCTCCCCAAACACGGGAATCCACACGGTGAAAGTCGTTCCTTGTTCCAGTTCGCTTTGAACCGATATTTTTCCTTCATGCAATTCCACCAGTTCGCGGACGATGGCCAACCCGAGTCCGCTGCCGGCATTTTTCCGCGACCTGACGCGGTCCACTTTGAAAAACCGTTCCCAGATCAGCTCCTGATCGGTTTTGGATATTCCGATCCCCGTATCGGCAACGGTAATCTTCACGTAAGCATCTTCCTGGTCGGCCCGCAGCGTGATCGTGCCTTTTTCCGTAAATTTCACCGCATTTTTCACCAAATTGTTCAATATTTGCTCGAGCCTGGTTTGATCCGCGTAAGCCTTCGGCAAATCGGAACGGGTTTCCACCTGGATCTGAAGATTTTTATCGATCGCTTCGGGAGTGAACTTGAACGCCACCTTGTGAAGGAGTCCCGGAACGTCGACCGGAACGCGGGAAAGCACGATTTCCTTGTTTTCCAGCTTGACCAGTTCCATGATATCGTCGACAAGCCGGTTCATGTGAAGCGTTTCATTGTAAATAATTTCGTAATACTTTTTGCGGCTGCCCTCATCGATCAGATCATCAAGGAGCGCCTCCAAAAATCCTTGCATCGCCGTAAGCGGCGTTCGTAACTCATGCGATATGTTTGCCAGGAAATCCTGACGGATCTGTTCCAATTTGCGTTTGTCCCAATCGACTTTCTCCAATTTTTCCGCCATGCTGTTGATGGTTGCGGCCAGTTCCCCGATCTGGTCGTTGGAATCGATGTTGATTCTTTCGCCATACTTTCCCATCCCTATGCGCGTGGCAACCTGGTCGATCTGGCTGAGAGGCCGGGAAATGGACCACGATAAGTACGAAGCGATGGCGGAGGCCAGAAGCACCCCGATTAACGAAATCCACAAAATCATTTCTCTCAGCTTGCTGACCAATTCCTCAATCCCGTTAATCGGCGCATGCAGCACGATTCCCCCATACACGTCGTCGTCTTTTCCCCATGGCACAACAACGGATAGCATGGGTTGGCTCATGCCTTCGAATTTTAAATTGTTGACGACATTTTCCCCGTCCAATACTTTACCGACAATCGAAGGATGGATATATTTCCCGATGGAGACTTCATCCCTGGTGGAGGTGGCCACGATGTTTCCCTGCCGGTCGAACAGCCAAATGCGCGTGTCAAACGACTCGTCGTAAAAGACGAGCGTATTCTTAAGCCGGTCGTTCACCTGATTCGATTGCTGTATGCCCAAATTGACCCTTTTGGCTTTGCGCAACAGTTCTTCTTTGACCGTCGTGACCATATACTCTTTGGCAAAATAAGACATGATAAAACCCGCAGCGCATAACCCCACCAAAACAGTAAACAAAAAGCTGAATAAAAGCCGGCGGAAAATGCTCTTATCCACACCGAGAATCATGTTCCCACCTCAAATTTATACCCGACGCCCCAAACGGTTTGCACGTACTCGCTGCAAACGGGCCCTAATTTTTCACGCACTTTTTTCACGTGGACGTCGACTGTGCGGATATCTCCCATGAAATCGTATCCCCAAACATGTTCCAGAAGCTGTTCGCGGGTACAGACGCTTCCCGGGGATTTGGCCAAGTAAACGAGCAGATCAAATTCTTTGGGCCGGAAATTGACTTTTTCGCCCTGCACGATCACTTCCCTGCGGTCAAGATGGATGGTTAAATGATCGAACTGCAGCACTTGTTTCGAATCCTCGTCATTCGGCTTCCGCGGCTGAATCCGGCGAAAGATCGCCTTGATCCGGGCAATCAGTTCCCGGGGACTGAACGGCTTGGTCACATAGTCGTCCGCACCGAGTTCAAGACCCAGCACACGGTCAAACTCTTCCCCTTTGGCGGTTAACATTATGATCGGGATGTCATATTTTTTGATCAATTCCCGGCATGCCTCAAAACCGTCCAGTTTCGGCATCATGACGTCGAGAATGATGATATCGGGCAATTCTTTCTCTACTTTTTCAAGCGCATCCTGGCCGTCCTGGGCTTCGATCATATGTATTTGCTGTTTTTCGAAATAAAGCCGGATAATTTCCCGGACGTTCGGATCGTCGTCGGCAACCAGCACACGCAGTCCGTTCATGGTTTCCACATCCTTTCCGCTCATCATATCATCTTACTATGACCTGCGAAGTATGAAAACTGCAAATAATTGGATGACAGAAAGAAACACATTTGGAATAGGCATTTGGAATAGGAAAGAAACACAAAAGAGCGGTCTCCCGCACAACATATCAAAACGGGAAAACCGCTCCCTATATTATTTGACGAAACAAATTTGGGAAGAGTTCAATCATTTTGATTAGAATTAATTGGAAGATTCTGTGGCGTTACCGTCTTGCGCGCCAGCGCCGGAGTCGGTGCTGCCTGCATTGCTGTTCACGTCGGTTGTACCGGAACCGCTGCCGGCATCGCTGTTCGCGTCACCCGCCGAATCATTTGCCGCTTCCTGCCCGTCAGAATCATTCGTTCCGGCGGCATCGCCCGTTTCACTCGCTCCAGTGTTTGCATCTTCGGATTGTGTTTCAGGCGACGTCGTTCCCTCATCTGAAGAAGTTCCGGAGGTATTTCCGCTATCCGGCGATACTTGCGTCGGCGTGTCTGTCGTGCTGCTCGGTGCGGATTCGTTGCCGCAAGCGGCTAATAACCCCATGATCAATGTTGCGCTTAAGAACATTAACAACCATTTTTTCATTTTGCAATACTCCTTTCGAACAAAAGATTTTTTCCGGTTTCTGTTTCTCTCCCGGTTCCTGGCACAACTTCACTATAACTAACAAAAATGTTCTTTTTTTTGCGAGTCTGCTATCGAACTATTAAAAAAATGTTAAAAAAATATGATGTCATGCGCCTACGTTGATATCATAAATTAATAAGTTGATATCATAATGAAACGGGGCCAATGCCTTGCTCATCCGAAACCCGTGCCTCTCCGTCAATGAGGCCTCCCATCCTAATTAACTTTCTCATCATGAACTCTCTCGTCTTTCTGAGCATTCACTCTCATCTTCATTAGCTCTCATCTCTTAATTCGCTTTAAATAGTTCTCTCATCTTAATCGGCAAGATGAAGGTGGAAGAGAACAAAAAAAACCTGCATGCAAAGATGCGGTTTTCAGGTTGCAGACAAAGCGGCATATAAAAAAGGGCGGGGATCCGTTCTTCGCTCCGTTGACACCGGGAAATCAGGAATCGACTTTGCGGTGATTTCCCGATGTCAAAGTCGGCCGCACTTGCAAGAGACCGGGACTTTCCTCTGTTCGCTGCAAATATAAAATACCTGCAAAAAATGCAGGTATTTTACACAAAAAAGGCTGTTTAAAACGAAAGACTGCGAATCTGCAGGAATTTTTTCCTTAAACCGAAAAAATCGGCGATTTCGCAAAAAATGCCTGTAATTTCGCAGGAATCTCATCATTCAGACCGTCAATAGGAGGAAAAAGATGTAAAATTGCAGGCTTTTCCTGCTACAGGGATGGATCGATCATCACCCAATCAATCGCGATGAATCCACTCCACTTCAACAACAGTGATGGATCGCCATCCCAAGGTTCACACGCAACGGAAAGCAGATCACAATCCAAGGGAAACGATTGCCGCCCGGAAGTCTGGCCGGTGGAACCGCCCTCTAGTCGATTAAGTTTTCCGGATTCAGCGGCTCCAATTCCGGAACGACGAACCTTCCGTCTTTGCGGATCAGCCGGCCGTCAAAATAAATTTCCCCTCCGCCGAATTCGGGCCGCTGGATCAGCACCATGTCCCAATGAATGGAAGAACGGTTGCCGTTGTCGGCATCTTCATAAGCTTTCCCCGGAGTAAAATGAATGCTTCCGTCAATTTTCTCGTCGAACAGGATATCCTTCATCGGCTGCTTGATATAGGGATTCACGCCGATGGAAAATTCCCCTATGTATCTGGCGCCTTCGTCCGTATCCAAAATTTCGTTTAACCGTTTCGTATCGTTGCCGGTCGCTTTGATGATTTTTCCATTTTCAAAATGCAATACGATGTTTTCAAATGACGTTCCCTGGTAAATGGTCGGCACGTTGAACGATATGATCCCGTTGACCGAATCCCGCACCGGTGCGGTGAACACTTCTCCGTCCGGTATATTATGTTTTCCGTCGCATTTTATAACGGGAATATCGCGGATGGAAAACGTCAAATCCGTTCCCGGTCCGACAAGACGCACCCGGTCGGTTTTTTTCATCAGGGCGACCAGCGCGTCCATCGCCCGCGACATTTTGCTGTAATCCAGATTGCACACCCGGAAATAAAAATCCTCGAACGCTTCCGTACTCGTATTGGCGAGTTGGGCCATCGAGGGATTCGGATACCGGAGCACAACCCATTTGGTATTGTTCACCCTTTCGTCGACAACGGGCCGCTGGTATTCGGTCACGTACTTTTTCATCTGCGCTTCGGGCACATCGGACGTTTCGGTAATATTTGCTCCGGCGCGCACCGCAACGTAAGCGTCCATCGCTTTCATCCGTTCGAGTTCCCATTCGGCCATGAGCTTGTATTGTTCGCTCGTTCCCCCCATCATCAGACTCCGTGTCACGGCGGGCTCTTTCAAATCGACAAAAGGATGTGCCCCTACCGCATACGCTTCCTCGATCAAACATTTTGTAAGTTCCTGGTCGGGAAGGCCGATCATTTCAAGCAAAATATTTTCTCCCGGCTGAAGATCGGTAGAGTAACGGATAATATTTCTCGCCAACTGTTGCAAACGAGGGTCTCTCATCGGACATTTCTCCTTTTTATGAAGAAAATTTTACCTCATTATACTATATCCTCATCCTTTAAACTATATCCTCCATTCCCATTGAACGGGCATCGCTTTCAACGAAAGAGAAAGACGGGCGGATCATTTCACGCCAATTCGCATCCGATAGCTTAACATAACATCAATGGTCCGATCTTCAAAATACTGATCCGCCAGACGTCTGAACGCTTCGATATCCGCATTCAGCTCATCGGAACCAAGCTTATAAACCGTCTGCACACCGCCTTGGCTTAACATGAGACCGGTCAATCGCTTGGCATCGAACTTTTCCATTTTGTGAAAAACGATTTCTTTCACGAACCGAAACACTCCGCTGGCGCGCATTCGCCCAAGATGTTCCTCTTTATTCCATTTCCTGGCCAAATTTTCTTTGTCCGCTAATTTCTCCGTGATGGAATCGGCTTTGTTGATCAGCCGGTTGTATTCATCCTCGATCCTCCAATGCACCGTGGGCGGCCAATCGCAATCGTAAGCGGCGAAGATCCCTCCGTCCCTGAGAACCCGGGAAACTTCCTTTAGCGTACTTGCCGGTTCCATCCAATGAAACGATTGTGAGCAGGTGATCACATCAACCGTACCGGAAGCGAAAGGCAATTGATCCGAGTAACCCCGAACAAAAGAAATGTGATGGACACCGTGGAATCGGGACCGTTTTTCCTCCGCTTTTCCCCGCATGCCGTCATTGGGCTCAACGCCGATGATCCGGTCCGCATGGTCTTTCCAAACAAATGTGGACAGACCTGTTCCGCAGCCCAAATCGACAACGCAAGAAGGTCTTTTTCCAAGATAAGCCGTTATGATCCAAACCGCCTCTTGCGGAGCGCCGGGACGGTTTTCATCGTAACACGCTTCAAAGCCTGAAAAACGCTCAACATTATTTTTCGCATAATGATCGGGATTACCGGACATCGCTTCGTCCCCCTTCAAAACATTGTTTGATTTATCCAAAATAAACGCCGACGGAAGCCGACGGAAACCAAATTGGGCTTCTTGAAAGTTCCCGCCCCAGATCCAAATATCTGAATAATTCCCGCAACCGGTACAAATATTAGAAAAGAATCCGTTTACCCAGCACGATCAACGGGAGCTTCAGCTTCCGGGTACAAAGGGAGTGACAATCATGGCGACACAAACGCCGTCGCAGACGAAGAAAGTGACCGAAATCTTGAACAAACAGGTGGCCAATATGGCCCTGTTGTATGTCAAACTGCACAATTACCACTGGTACGTCCAAGGTGCCGAATTTTACGCGCTGCATGCCAAGTTTGAAGAATTGTATGACGAAATCGCCGGATATTACGATGAATTGGCTGAAAGAATGCTTGCCTTGGGCGAGCGGCCGGCGGGGACCATGGCGGAGACATTACAGCTCGCCTCTCTTAAGGAAGCGAGCGGCAAGGAGCCAACCGAATCCATGGTCGGACAGACAATCCATGATTTTACGACGGTTACAAAAGAATTGACCGAAGGGATCGCCGCCGCAGAAAGTGCCGGAGATCAGCCCACCGCCGATATTTTTATATCGATTCGCAAATCTTTGGAAAAACACGCCTGGATGTTAAAAGCGTTTCTCGGGCAAACCTAAATCCAGCCGATGCGGAAAACCGTTTAAGTCAGCTTGTCATTGAAGAGAAGCCCCTTAAACGGTTTTTCGTTTTTTAAATGCGGTTCCCGGATCGCTCACATTTTTTGTTCTCATAGCGGAGATCCTCATCTTTTTTGCGGAATTTTTTAAAAGTTTTGGCATTCCTTGCGAAAAAAATCAAGGTAAGAATGAGGCAACAGGCAATATACACGTACCATAAATTTGTTACGTTAACCTCAGGCATGATGATCGAAGAGCTGATCATACCGAACAGCCAAATATGGGACAAATTTCCCAAAACGGATGACCATATATAAGAACGCAGATGGATCGGCGAGATCGCCGCCATAAAAGTGATCAGATTATTGGGCACAATCGGCAAAGTACGCAAAAATATGATCGTCCACACACCGTACATATCGATATAATATTTCCACTTCTCGTAACGCTGCAATTGCTGAACCCACTTGTTGCGCAACCGCTGGAAGAAAAAGCATCGGAAAATGAGAAAAACGGCGATCGCCGACGCTGTGCCGATCAGCCAGCTCGAAACAAGCCCCGGGACCAATCCCAATGACGAAATATTCAACAAGATCAGGGTAGTAAACGGAAAGATTCCGAAAATCCCTTGTACGAAGGCGAGCGGAGCTGTAAGCAAAAGCATGAACGGCCCTTCCAGTCCGAAAAATTGTATCAGGCGCTCGATCCATTGATCAATAGCAAGTTCCAATTCAGAACGACTCCTATCTCTTGTTCGTCTGCAGAAAATGTGTGAACTAATCCCGCAAAGTTGCCGGTTGTGGTTTCTGTTTCCAGTCCCGCAAGGTTGTCTTTATTATAGCAAGAATGCCTGCGAACGGCTATAGACCGGTTGGCCGTTATTTCGTGCGGGATCGGGTGTGATCTTCAACCTGATTTTTAGTATAATATGTTTTAATTGATCGGATTAATTGATCGGAGGAGGCGACATCATGGCAAGAAATCCCGATATTCCCGACCATATTCACAGCAAGAACCGCTATCTGGCATTATTTATTGTTCTTGGTATCATCATCGGCCCGCTGGCGGGCAAATATTTCGGAAACGTCTCGCTCGGGATCGTCGCGGGAGTGACCTCCGGAGTCGTCCTTGGAGTCGTTATCGGAACGTTTATAACAAACCGGAAGTACAGGCCGGATTCGGACAAATAAAACGGCGATTCACTGTTGAAGGTGCAAACATATACGGCTTTACGCGAATGTTGCTTTCCTAAAATTCCGGCATCTTGTTTCCATTCCTTGAGCTTGCACGGCAAATGAGGAATTTGAAAAAATTTCCGCCAGAATCATGCCCGCAAATTCGGTTACGGTTTTCCCGGTTTCAACTTAAGGTGAACCGGACACCCATCCTTTACCACCCGGCGGAAGGCAAACATGCGCTTTCTGACGGTTTGGCACAATGAATCGACAGTTTGAAGCAATTTGTTACACCGGCAGGACGGAAACAAACGAAGGGGCTGTCCCAAAAGGGTTATACCAAAAAGCTAGTCCCAATATAAGAACAAATGAACCTCCAAAACCACTGTAAAAGTGGGGTTGGAGGTTCATTGTTGCTTGATTTCACATCAAAAATAGGGGCTTAAAAATCCAAAATGGACTTTTGGGACAGCCGCTGTTTTTTCCGGGTACGTACCGGCATTTGCCGATCGGGGTTCTTATTGCCGGAATCTGTGAAATCCGCCGCAGGTTTTGCTCCTCAAAAAGCGGATCTTATCCGTGATGAATTTTTGTACGTTTAGCGCGGGCAAGAGCTAGCCGAACGCCCGTATCCACTGTTTCCCGGCCGAGAAAAAATCGCTGAAAAATCCAGTGCCGACACCCGCGCAAAGAGCCGCCCCGACCGCCGCTTCTTCCCGATGCGGAGCTTCATGGAGCGGGAAACGGAACATGCGTTGCAAAATTTCCCTCAATGCGGCGTTTTGCCGGATCCCGTTCCCGGAACCGACCATGGTTCGCATCCTTTGCCGCACGTCTTGCGGGAACAAGCGGTAAAAATCGTGAAGTTCGCGGACGATTCCTTCCAAAAAACTTACCGTAAGGTGGCCGGGAGTGAAATTTTCCGGAGAAATCCGTTCGATCGAGCCTCTACGGAGCGCATCGCTGCGTGTGCCGTAAAACTGGGTGTGTACGGCAAGTTGCTCCGCCGCTGGAATCCCGGCGCAATGTTCGTCGCTTTTGTCCCTTCTTAAGTGTTCGAGCGCCAAGCCGTTCATGGCTTCGAACAGGGCGGGGCCTTGATATCCGGCAAACCGTACGCACACCTCGCGAAAAAATTGCTCCAACAACGCGTAAGACTTGCCGCCGCTTAATGAAGCGCCGACAAGAAGGTATCCTCCGCCGGGAAAAGGACGCAAATCGATCTTGCCCGTCAGGCTGTCTTCAAGCCGGTGGCCGGACGTGTAAGCGGAAATTTGCCCGCCGGTTCCGACGTTAACCAGCAACGTGTCGCGAATAGACCGGACGGAGCCGAGAAAACTGGCCTGATTGTCGCCCAACGCGGCGACGACCGGCAGACCGTGCTCCGTCTCCCCGATCACCGTTCCGGAAGGAACAAGGGGAGGCAGAAGACGAGTCCCGATTCCCGCTTTGTCCATCGCCGCGGTATCAAACTCCATCGTCCCGGCGCGGAACAATCCCAGGCTGGCGGCATTGGTCCCGTCCATCACCGGTGCGGCGGCGCGCGCTAGTTTCATGGCGACGTAATCGCCGATCGTGCACAAGAACGCGGCATTGTCCGGGACGAGGCCGTTGCGGATATTATAATCATGCGTAACCAGACCAAACCCGGAAGACACAATATATCCCGTTTGTTCGGACAGCCTGGCAGCGTAAGTTGCGAGACCGTCTTCGCAGGGCAAATTCCCCCGTTGATCTTGCCAGGTATACAACGGGCTCACGGCGTTCCCTTTCCTGTCGGTATACAAAATGCCATGCATCTGCCCCGTCACGCCAATGGCGGCGATCCGCTCCCGCATGTCGTTGAAATGGGCCATCAATTTTGTGACGTCGGCCAAAATGAAATCGGGATGTTGTATGTTTTCCCAAACCTTGTCTGAGGGAACCGTTGAACGGTTCGGTACGGTCACCGACTTGACCACGGTTCCCTCCGCGCCATCGATCAACACTCCGCAAAGGGAGGTTGTTCCTATATCCAGACCAATGAAATACATCCGTTTTCACCTTATTGGCACATGTTCATCTTCATTATTCCTGTACATTTTCATTGTTCTCGCGCATTTTCATTGTTTTCGTAATTCTCGTACATTTTCATTGTTTTCGTACATTTTCATCTTCATGGTTCCCGTACATTTCCGCCTGATGTGTTCTTGCGCATTTCCACCTATTTTGTTCCGCATTCCGGCGCAAGACGTTCCCTTTGGGTCCGGCGAAAGATTCCGTCTTTGGCTCCGTCTGCGAATGCGATTGGAATCCGCCATTCGACTCCGTTTTTGACTTGTTCATGCATGTGATTCGACGTTGTTGTTGACTTTTATGAAGCTTCGCCGGGAATGTTGCTTGACTTCGTCAGTAATGCAATGAGATTGCGTCAGTGAATTATGAGACTTCGCCATTGAATGTTATGAGATTCCGACAATGAATGTTATGTGACTTCGTCAATGATTGTTATGAGACTCCGACAATGAATTTTCCGTTACCGAATCGGGGAATATCTTTGAGCCAAACGTTCGATGTCTTCCTGCAATTGTTGGCGCATCTTTTCGACGATGGCAAAATTCGTGGCGGATGTGTAAATATTCCTGATCTGGTCGTATTGCTCTTTCGCCTTGGCCAAATAAGCGGTCGCCTCCCGCATCGTCTGTTTGTATCTGGCCTGAATCCCGGCAAGCGGTTCGGCATACTTCTCGTCCGTCCCCGGCAAGATGGCGCGTTCGTACATATCTACCGTTTCATCGCCCGCCCTTTCCGGAAAATGCTCATGCGGAGCCGTGCTGTCGAAAATTGCCGCGCCCAGTTCCGGAAAGATGAGCATATCCAGGCTTCCGGGATCAAAACCGCAGTGGAATACTTCCACGTCGATTCCCCGTTCCTCCGCAGCTGCGGCCAGCTTCTTGAGCATGGTCGATTTTCCCGAACCCGGACGGCCTTTGACAAAAATTCTCCGGTTGGCGTCGGATGTCAAATTCGGAATAAAATCCACGGCGCCCCGGGGAGTTGCCGCTCCCAAAAACAGATGGCGAATGGCGGCTCGTTTGGAAAAGCGGCGGTCCCCCAACAACGACTCGGTCAATTCCCCGGCAATCCGGTCGGCTTCGTCGGCCACAATATTCCCGATATAATATGTTTCCCATTCGTCGTGAATGCGCAACGCCCTGGCAAATGTGTCATAGGCCTGATCATAAGTTTCCTTGACTTTCCGTTCCAAAAGGAAAAGGCGTTCTTTGTCGGCCGACAGTTGCCGTTTGTCGACCGCTTTCCCCAAATCGACATATTTGATCAAAGCTTTTGAAGATTCGGGAAGTCCTTGCTTGCAGGCGTTGCCGTCCACAACCGCCAGCCGCAATGCCGTTACGATCAACCCGTCCAGCGTGTCACTGTCGTCAGGGGAGTGGAACAGTTGAACGTCCCGCCCGTTCTCCAGCATGTTACGGGCAATATGCCCGATAATTGTCGACTTACCCGTTCCCGGGCCGCCGGTCAAAATGAAGATGTGCCGCATTCCCTGAAAAGCGGACTCATACAGGCTGTATGCGCCAACAGCCGTATTGCCGTTGGCGAAATAATGCTTCGCTTTCCCAGGCATTACTTTTCACTCCTTCCGCAAATGTGATTTGCGTGCAATACAGATTCAGTATATGCCCGTTAACTTGCCTGTGTGTCCGCCCATTGACTGTTGGTGCATGCGCTGCGAATCCGGTCATTGACTGTTGGCTCATGCGCTGTGCGTCCGCCTATTTACTGTTGGCGCTTCCTGTATGTCCGGCCTGTCCGCGCTTTCAGCAGTCCCCCCATGCCTGCCCGCGCATTTCTTTTGAGCCCGCCGTTGCCTGCCGGCGCATATTCTCCGTGCCTGTCATTTCTGCCAGCGCATGTTCTCCGTGCCTGCCATTTCGGCCGGCACATGTTCCGTTTTTCATCACGCCTTTCCCTTTTTTCTCAGAATGAACTTCTAACGCGCTTCACACTTTTTGACACGTACTTAACTTCCCGGACGGACGCGGCGGGTTGGGACGGCGTTCCACGGGTCGTCCGGCCAGTGGTGTTTCGGATAACGGCCTTTTAAATCTTTCCTGACTTCGAAGTAAGCTTCGCGCCAAAAGCTGGCCAAATCTTGCGTCACCTGAACCGGGCGCATAGCCGGGGACAGCAAATGCAGAGTGAGCGGCACTTGCCCGCGGGCGATCCGCGGCGTTTCGGCCAGCCCGAACATTTCCTGCAGGCGGACGGCGAGCACCGGGGAAGCCGGATCGCTGTAATCGACCGGAATGCGAGACCCGCTGGGAACAGTGATGTGCGTTGGCGCCCACTCATCCAGTTCCCGCCGTTGTTCCCGGGTAAGCTGTTCAAGCAAAATCGCGGCCAGTTGCAAATGTTGCAGATCGTCACGGCTTCTTAATGCGTACAGGTGAGGCGCGAGCCAATCCTCCAGCCGGGAAAGAAGGGATTCATCCGACACATCGGGCCAACGGCGATCGATGCGATGCATGAAAACCAAACGCTGGCGCAGTTGGACGGCAGTTTTTGTCCAGGGCAGGACGGCTAACCCTTCCACCCTGATCCCTTGAAGCAAAGCCCGCAGCAAGTGCTCCGGGTCCGGATCCGGATGCGGAATTTCGTCAAGAACGATTGCCCCCAAACGTTTGCGCAACCTGGCGCGGACAGCTTGCGCCTCGCGGTCCCAAAAGATCACGCTCTCCTCTTCCATTTCGTGAGCAAAATATCGTTCCAGACTTTCCTTGCCGATCGGGGCCGCCAAATAGATGCGGCTTTCCGTTCCGTTATCTGCCACATCCGCGGCAACCAGGTAAGCTTCGCCTGCAAGCGGCTGGTTGGCGGCGAGTGCGGCGCCCCGGCCGTTTTGCAACAGAAACCTGCCATTTCCCCTGCCTTGGGCGATCCGGTCGGGATAAGCGAACGAAAGGAGAAGACCGGTGCCGTGCGCCCGGCCGTCATGGTTGCCGCGATCGGACAATCCCAGTTTCTTTTTCAAATATTTCGCCTCGGCAAGTATGCGGCGGACGGCGGACATATCGGTAACGGATTCGAAGGCGCGCCCCGTCCCGTCGGCAACATGCAGCGCTTCCACCCGCAAACGCAAGTCCGCATCGGGAGTTCGCGTGCCGCCGCGGAAAAAATCCCGCTCGTTAAGAACGGCTGCCAATTCACAGGCCAATCCTCCAAGCCCCAGGGGAACGGCTTTCAGAATCATGTGCGCAAGCCGCGGATGGAGGCCAAAGTCGGCGAGCTTGCGTCCGTACGGAGTTGCGTGGCCGTTTTTGTCCAATGCGCCCAGACGTCCGAGCAGTTCCCTCGCTTGCCGGCAAGCCGCCCGAGGGGGAGGGTCCAGCCAGCGCAATTCGGACGGATCGGTTACGCCCCAGACGGCTAGTTCCAACATGAGCGGCGCCAAATCGGCCTCGAGAATTTCGGGAGTGCGGTGCGGCTCAAGCAGCTTGTCCTCCTCTGCCGTCCACAGGCGGTAACAAACCCCGGGTCCCAGCCTCCCTGCGCGGCCTCTCCGCTGGTCGGCCGACGACCTCGACACTTTCACCGTCTCAAGACGCGTCATGCCGGTCCTCGGCGAAAAGCGGGGAACTCTCATCAGTCCGCTGTCGACAACGATCCGGATGCCTTCAACGGTCAGACTGGTCTCGGCAATGGACGTTGCCAGCACGATTTTGCGGTGTCCTGCCGGAGACGGTGCAAGCGCCCGGTCTTGAACGGATAACGGCAAATTGCCGTACAACGGGATAATTTCCGCAGCAGGCGGCAAACCGGCCCCTGAAAGCATGGCTTCCGTCCGTCTGATCTCGCCTTCCCCGGGGAGAAAAGCCAAAATATCCCCCTCTTCGTTCAAAAACGCCTCCCGGATCGTTTCCGCCACCATTCTCTCCATGCCGGATTCCTTGCTCCGCCCCAGGTAACGAGTCTCAACCGGATACACATGGCCGGTACAGCGGATAATGGGGGAGGATCCCAGCAATTCCGCCGCCTTCTCCGCTTCCAGCGTGGCGGACATGATCAAAATCCGCAAGTCCTCCCGAAGGATTTCCCTTGATTGCAGACAGAGGGCCAATCCCAGATCCGCATGCAAACTCCTCTCGTGAAATTCATCGAAAATGACCAGGCCGGTATCTTCCAACGCCGGATCGGCGTGAAGCAGGCGGGTGAGCACGCCTTCCGTCGCGACTTCAATGCGCGTTTTGGCGCTGACACGGGTATCCAGCCTCGTCCGGTAACCCACGGTTTCCCCCACATGCTCACCGAGCATGGCAGCCATATAACGGGCCGCTGCCCGGGAGGCCAATCGCCGCGGCTCCAACATGATGATACGGCGGCCTTGCAACCAGGGCTCATCCAGCAAAGCCAGCGGCACCATGGTGGTTTTTCCCGCTCCGGGTGCGGCTGTGAGAACCGCGCCGGTTCCGTGTGCGAGCGCCTTTTTCAGATCAGGCAGGACGGATTCAATCGGTAAAGCCATGTCTAGATCCGGAGCCCCGACACTTCTTGGATATATTGTTTTGTTTTTACGGCGTATTCGTAAGGATTGGCCACATCCGGGTCCTGCTCCGCTTCGATGATCATCCAGCCTTCGTAATTCCGTTTTTTAAACTCGTCGAAGATGGGGCGGAAATCGATGCATCCGTCGCCCGGTACGGTAAATACGCCTTTGATCACAGCTTCCCGGAACCGGATGCCGTTGGCCCGCTTCCACTCCAGCACTTCCCGGCGGACGTCCTTCAGATGCACATATTTGATGCGGTCATAATATTTCTTAAGCAACTCCAGCGGGTCGCTGCCTCCATAATAAGCATGGCCGCTGTCATACAGCAGATGGACGAGATCCGCATCGCTCATTTCCACCAAACGCTGGATTTCTTCCGGACGCTCAACCACCGTTTCGCCGTGATAGTGGTAAACCAGATACATGCCGTTTTCTTTGCAATACCGCCCGGCTTCATTCAACCCTTCAATCATATATTTCCATTGATCGTCCGTCAGCTGTCTCACCTCGACGGTGTTTTTCGCGGGGTCTTCAAAAGCGTTGCCGGTTTCACAGGTGACGACGTATTGGCATCCCATGGCTTTCAAAAAATCGGCATGTTCGCGGAAAGCCCGCATTTCCTCGGCATGGCGGGACGGGTCGCTGAAATGGACGGATTTCCACTGGGAAGTCAGCACCATCCCTTTGCTGTCCAAAAGTTGTTTCAACTTCTCCACGTCCCGCGGAAACTTGCGGCAAAACTCGGTCCCTTTGAAACCGAGTTCCGACATTTGGGACAATACTTCTTCCGCCGTATAATGGTCCCCCAAAGTCAGGACATCCTCGTTCACCCAGTTGATGGCGGATATGCCGAACCGGACGTTCATATCCAATCATCCTTTCCTGTTCATTCTCCATGAAAATGTTCATTGTCACACGTAAAATGTTCGCTATCCATGCAAAAGAAATCCGCCTGAAGCTTGCTCACGTATACATCGAACCAAACTTCCCCAGGCGGACGAAAAAAGTGCCGCATTGCGTCGTAATGTGCTTCATTTGTCGTAATGTGCCTCATTTGTTATAAAATGTGTTGCAAAATGCGCTGCGTTTTTGTGGTTAGAACCTACGCTGCTATTTGGCTTGAACATTACGCTTTTTTTAGCTTGAACTATGTTTTTTAGTTTGAACATACGCTTTTTTTGGCTTGAACATACGCTGTGTTGTTTTTGGGTCGCAAAAACGCCGTGTCGCACCTTCGTTACATGCTTCGTTACATTTTTTTTGCATGCGCCAGTTTTTCCTGCAATTTTTCGTATGCGGATTGAACTTTGGGGCTTTCAGAAACTTCAGCAACGCCGACATGCCACCAAGACTCGTATCCGCCGGTTCCTGTGCCCGGAAGTACTTTGATATCGATCAGCGTGCTGACCGTTTCTTGTTTTGCCAGACGCAACGCTTCGCGCAGCTCTTCGACGGTTGTCGCCGTATACGCCTTCGCTCCCAGGCTTCTGGCGTGCGCGGCGAAATCGACGGGAACGTAACCGCCGTCGAGCAGATTCGTTTCGCTTGAACGGAAGCTGAATTCGTTGCCGAATCCTTCGCTGCCGTGTTCGCGCTGCAAGTTGTGAATGCATTGAAAACCGTGATTGTCCAGCAACAGAACCGTAATTTTGCGTCCTTCCTGAATACTTGTCAACAGTTCGGAGTGAAGCATTAAGTAACTTCCGTCTCCAACCAAAGCGTACACTTCGCGGTCCGGTTCGGCGAGTTTTATGCCGAACGCCCCCGAAACTTCGTAACCCATACAAGAAAATCCGTATTCCATATGGTAGGTTTTCGGCTCCGTAGTCCGCCATAACCGGTGCAGATCGCCCGGCATGCTGCCCGCGGCACATACAATGATGTCGCGTTCGCCAATAAACGAATTAATTTCGCCCAGGACACGGGTTTGCGACAAACCGTCCTCTCTTTCCACGCTATACAGACGGTCCACCTCGGCATCCCATTCCCGTTTTAACTCCGCGATGCGGGAAGAATCGTATGAGGTGGTGTATCCCGCTTCCTTGAGCGCAGCCGTAAGTTCGGCCAACGCTTCCTTGGCATCGGCTACTACGGAAACGGCGTTCATCTTGATCGCGTCGGCAGGGCAAATATTTATGCCCAGCAAACTTACGTCAGGATTTTGAAAGGCGGTCTTTGAAGAAGTCGAAAAATCGGTCAGCCTCGTTCCGACGGCGATGATCAGATCGGCTTCTTTGGCAAGCACGTTGGCGGCCAAAGTTCCGGTCACGCCAAGACCGCCGACGCTAAGCGGATGATTCCATGGCATGGCGCTCTTTCCGGCTTGCGTCTCCGCAACAGGAATGCCGAACGCTTCGGCAAAAGCGATAAGTTCCTTCGTCGCCAACGAATAATGGACGCCTCCGCCGGCAAGAATCAACGGCCTTTTCTTGCTGCGGATCAGTTCTACCGCACGGTCGCGGGCACTCGCAGCCATCGGCCTGCGGTCAAGATGATGTACCCGTTTGGCGAAAAATTCAACCGGGTAATCGTATGCCTCACACTGCACATCCTGCGGCAAACATAACGTCACGGCGCCGGTATCGACCGGATCCGTCAATACTCTCATCGCATTGACCGCCGCCGTCATCAATTGCTCCGGACGCGTAATCCGGTCCCAATATTTGCTGACCGGCTTGAAGGCGTCATTGGCCGTAACGGTGTAATCCAGCGGGTATTCGATCTGTTGCAGAACCGGGTCCGGCTGTCTGGTCGCAAACACATCCCCGGGCAATAGCAAAAGGGGAATGCGGTTGACCGTGGCCGTACCCGCGGCGGTTACCATATTCAAAGCCCCCGGTCCGATCGAGGAAGTGCACGCAAAAATTTGCAGGCGGTTCCTTTGCTTGGCAAAGGCGATTGCCGCATGGGCCATCCCTTGCTCATTTTTCCCCTGGATAAAGGGCAACCCATGGTCCTTATACTGCTCCAACGCCTGCCCGATCCCCGTCACGTTGCCGTGACCGAAAATCCCCATCACGCCTTTGACAAATTTGATTTCCTGACCATCGACTTCAATGTACTGATTGTCCAAAAACTTCAATAAAGCCTGGGCCATCGTCAATCTGACGGTCTTCATGTCCTCACCCCACAAATGAAATTGGCTATGCGAGCCTGAATCTTAAGCTGACAATCAAAAAACGGCGGTTGCTGTCGCTTCCATGAGCGGTTGCGGGCAGTTCCACAAACACTTGCAGTCGGTTCCATAACACTTGCAATGGGTTCCATGAGCGATTGCAGGCAGTTTCATAAGCTACTTGCTGGTTTCATGAGCAATTGCAGTTAAGTCCATGAACAATTGAAGTTCTTTCCAATGAAACGTTGGAGTTCGTTCCATGAACAATTGAAGTGAGTTTCATAAGCCCTTGCAAGTGGGTACCATGAGAAGTAGCAGTTGGTTCCATGATCGGGGACAGTCGGTGCAAAGACCGGTTTCAGCAGCTCCATATCCGGTGCAGTTGGATTTGCGCAGCCGGATTCAATGGCTTAAACGATTTCCGTCAGTGGCATTGCCTGTTGAATCAGTTTCACGATCAGTCGCCGGCGCTGCCTTAAATCGGTTCAGTCAGAGTGATTCCCTGTTGCCGTAAGTCCCATCATCAATAGCCCAATAACCGCGCTACCTTGAACGGTACATTCAGGTCAACGACCATTTGCTGCCGCAACTTAATCGGTTGCAGACTTTAACTTAATGTGGTTACAGACTTTAACTTAATGTGGTTACATACTTTAGCTTAATCCGGTTGCAACTTTAGCTTCCACATATTCTATTAACAGGGTTAAGCGCTTACCCTTTCATCATACCTGCTCATCAACGATTTGTCAATGGATTCCCGGAAAATCCATGAAATTGTTCATTTCGCCGATCCTCTCACGACAAGCTCCGGGAGCAAAACTACTCTCTGTCTGACCGTTTTCTCTCCCTTTATTTCCTGGATCAGCAAGTCGACGACCTGCCGCCCCATATCCTGAATCGGTTGCGCCACTGTCGTCAATTGCGGATCGACGATCGTCGCCAGGATCGTGTTGTCAAAACCGACGACGGACAAATCCTGGGGGATCCGTAAGCCCAGTTCATAAGCGGCTTGCATAACTCCAATGGCCAACAAGTCGTTGCAAGCGAATATCGCTGTCGGCGGTTGTTCCCGCTGCAGTACTTGTTTCGCGCAATGTTTTCCGCCTTCAACCGTAAAATCGCTCACCAACACCAGGTCTTCGTCGTAAGGCAACTTTGCTTCTTCCAGCGCGTACCGGTAACCGCGTATGCGTTCTTTGCTGCTCATCAAGTTCAAATTTTCCACGATGATCGCAATCCGTTTGTGCCCGAGTCCCGTTAAGTGATTTGTGGCCAGATAACCGCCGAGAAAATCGTCCACCAATACCGTGTCCACGGCCAGCGCCGGCATATCCCGGGCGATCAGGGCAAGCGGTATTTTTTGCTTTACCAAGTTTTTCAAAAGCGCTTCATCGTTAATTCCGGTCGCAACAATAATGCCGTCCACTCTTTTTTGCTTTAACAGGGAAATATACTGGGCTTCTTTCTCCGGATTGTTGTCTGTGCTGCAGATTACCAAATTGAAACCGTGCTCGTGGCAACGGTCTTCTACGCTTCTGGCAATTTCCGCAAAAAACGGGTTGGCAAGATCTGGAATCAGCAATCCGATTGTATAGGTGCTTTTTCCGGTTAAAGCGGAGGCGACGACACTCGGTTGATAGTCCAGCTTCTTCATGACCTCCAAAACTCTTTTCCGTGTCGCATCGCTAATTCTGCCGGTTCCGTTAATAACTTTGGAGACCGTGGCAATCGATACCCCGGCCTCCCTGGCTACGTCATATATTGTCGGTTTCATTGTTTCGGTATCCTCATTTCAAACCTGGAAATTTCAATCCTAATGTTATTTCAATCCTAATGTCATTCCGTATAAATTCATATCAAAGATCATTATATCAATGATCGGATTCAAAAGGGAATTGTTTTTACACAGGCTGCATTCGGTTTTGGAAATCTTACGAACTGAGTTAACGTTATTTGTCAAATATCAGCATTTTTGGAAACCTTACGAACTGAGTTAACGTTATTTGCCTTTTATCAGCAGAAAAATAGGAAAATTGGGGTCAATAGCGCTATCTGGATTCGTTACAATTCCAATGACCCCTTTTTTTCTGAAATAAAGATTGTTGAGTTCGTTAGAATGCATACGTGATCCGAAAAAGGCATGGGTGATCCGACTGACTTTCGCCGTCTCGCGTGCAGACCGCATCTTTTCCGCCTTCGACGTTTCAACTTGCGCCGATTTCAACTTATGCCGCTTTCAGATTGCGACGTTACGGATTGCGCCGTTACGGAATTGAACCGTTGCGGATTGCACGGTAACGGATTGAACCGTTGCGGATTGCACAGTAACGGATTGAGCCGTTACGGATTGAGCCGGTTTCAGATTCCGGCAACGTTTTTGCATCAAACACAAAAAATGAGCAGCATATTTTTACAAATATGCTGCAAATATGCTGCCGGAATTTCTATGCGAATATGCTGCAAGCATGCTGCCGGAATTTCTATGTGAATATGCTGCAAATATGCTGCCGGAATCTCATTGCGCCAAACGGCCGCTTGAGAATTAATACCGCGCCACGACCATCTTTTTGCGGGTATAAAATTCGATACCGTCCCTGCCGTTGACGTGGAGATCGCCATAGAACGATTTTTTGTAACCCGAGAACGGGAAGAAAGCCATCGGAGCGGGGACGCCCACGTTAATCCCCAGCATGCCGGCATCAATGTTTTCGCGGAATTCACGGATCGCCTTGGCGCTGTTGGTGTAAATGCAGGCCCCATTGGCAAATTCCGAACGGTTGGCGACGTCGATCGCCTCTTCCAGGCTGGCAACGCGCACAATCTGCAGAACAGGGGCAAAAATTTCATCCGTCCAAATTTTCATCCCCGGTTTCGCATGGTCAAAAATCGTCGGACCGAGGAAATATCCTTCACCGCTCGCCGCTTTGTGTTCACGGCCGTCAAGCAGGAGCTTGGCGCCTTCCTCCACGCCTTTCTCGATATAACCGACCGTACGCTCTTTGTGCGATTGGCGGATAACCGGGCCGAGGAAGTTGTTCTTATCCATGCCGTTGCCGACGGTAATTTCTTTCGCCTTTTGCACCAACTTATCCGCCAGCTTGTCGGCGATGTCTCCCACCGCCACCACGACGGAGCAGGCCATACAACGCTCGCCGGCCGAACCGAACGCCGCGTTCGTAATTTCTTTGGCCGCCAGGTCAAGATCCGCATCCGGCATAACGATGGAATGGTTCTTGGCACCGCCCAACGCCTGAACTCTTTTGCCGTTGGCCGCGGCGGTTTTATACACGTATTCGGCCACGGGCTGCGAACCCACGAAAGACACCGCATTGATGCCCTCATGGGAAAGAATGCCGTTGACGATGTCGTGCGAACCGTGCACGATATTGAGCACTCCGTCGGGCAGTCCGGCTTCGGCAGCCAATTCGGCAAGACGGCAGGCGAGAATCGGCGTCCGTTCGGACGGTTTCAGCACGAACGTATTGCCGCAGACAATCGCCAGCGGAAACATCCAGCACGGTACCATCATCGGGAAATTGAACGGGGTAATTCCGCCCACAACGCCAACCGGATAACGGTACATTCCCGATTCCAGTCCCGTAGCGATATCCGGAAGCACGCTGCCCATCATCAACGTGGGCGCACCGGCAGCGAATTCGACACATTCGATGCCGCGCAATACTTCACCGTAGGCTTCGGTATAGTTTTTGCCGTTCTCTTGCGTCACGAGACGCGCCAGCTCTTCCCAATGTTCCACAAGCAGTTGCTGGTATTTAAACATAATCCGCGCTCGGCGGGGCACCGGAACTTTGCTCCATTCCTTGAAAGCCTTCTTTGCCGCAGCGACAGCCTGATCCAAATCCGCAGCCGACGACAACGGAACTTTCGCCAGCACTTCGCCGGTAGCCGGGTTAACGACGTCCTCCACTTTTTCGGCCGTGGCGTCCACCCACCGGCCTCCGATATAATTCTTCAGCAATTTTGCTTCGTTTGCCATCGGTTTCACTCCCCAAATCCTAATAATTTCAGCTTGTTAAGCGCCGCTTCGCGAACGGCTTCCATTGGTTTCTTGAACAGCTTGATGCGGTCGAATTCATGCGGGTTGCGTTCCATTTCAGCGCGCAGCGTTTTGCCGAAAGCCATACGGATGGCAGTGCCGATGTTGATCTTGCCGACGCGGTAAGCGACCAGCCGGCGCAAATCCTCATCCGGAACTCCCGTCGATCCGTGGATGACCAGCGGAATTTGCACCCTGCTTTCTATCCGCTTCAACAGTTCAAAATCGATAGTCGCCTCCTGCACTTCCATCCGGTGAACGGTTCCGACCGATACGGCCACCGCATCGATTCCGGTTTCGGCTACGAACGTTTCCACTTCTTCCGGATCGGAAAACTCATGTTTCATATTCATGGACGGGTCGCTGTATCCGACGGAACCGATTTCCGCTTCCACATGCACTCCATGGCGGCGGGCAAGTTTGACGATCTCCCGGGTATTTGCGATATTCTCGGCGAGCGGCAACTGCGATCCGTCATACATGACCGAAGTAAAACCGTTCCGGATCGCCTGTTCGATATACGCGTAATCTTTCCCGTGGTCCAAATGGACACAGACCGGAACAGAAGCCGTTTCGGCCGCGCGGATCAGGATCGGCGCCAAATATTCAAACGGCATATGCTGTATGGCGGGAACATTGGCGGCCAATATCACGGGAGCGTTCAAACGTTCCGCCGCTTGCACAACCGCAACCGCATCTTCGTATCCGAATACGTTAAATGCCGCTATCGCACAGTGGCTCCGCGCAGCTTGCTCTACCATCTCTTTCAAACCGGCCAGCAACGTTTTTCTCTCCTTCCGAATGCTTTAAGAGATGCTGTCATGGGAAGTGCCTCCGAGCTCCCTTGTTTTGAGTTTCCTGTTTCGTGAAATGTTGCCTTCCTTCACTCAAACATCTTGTTTTCCATTCCTTCATTTAAAAAATTCTAGAGGAAAGGACTCGACGGAAGGCAATCCTTTCACTTTCATTCAGATAAAAAGTCGCTTCTTCGGCATCTTCCCACGTTCCGCTTCCTCAGCAAAAGAGGAATATGAATAATTCACCGCAACTATCGTCGGACAGACTCCCGTTCATTACCTTCCTACCCGGAGGATGGAGATTCCGATCGAAAAGACCTGGCGGCCGACTTTGAAACCGGGAAATCACCATTGAGGTCTCATCCGGATTTCCCGGTTTCAACTTAAGGTGAAAAATGGAATCCCCATACCCAGCCTCCAAAACCCGCCGGGAAGGAAATCATTTCATTTGCTGCTCCTACGCACAAGCTATCGCCATCCTCCGGACTGCGCCCTAACTATGCCGGGCAATCACTTCTTCAATCTGTTCGATCGTCGGCATCGCATCCGAACAACTGTGGCTTGACACGACAATCGATGCCGAAGCGCTGCCGTATTGCTGACAGCGGTCAATGCTCCATCCTTGCATCAGGCCGTAAATAAACGCCCCGGCAAACGAATCTCCCGCCCCGAACGTTTTTACCACATTAGCCGGAAACGTTTTGCCGCGAAAAACTTGGCCGTCGCGGGTAAACGCTACCGATCCGTCGCCGCCATGTTTCACGACGACGATTTTAGCCTTGTGGGCAAACCATGTATTTGCCGTCGCCTGATCATCGCGGGCCGCGTTGCCATCCGTTTGTTCCATCAAATCGAACTCTTCCCGTCCCCCGATAATGACATCGGATTTTTCCGCCACAAGTCGGCAGTAAATTCCCGGTTCTTCCTTTGAAGCCCAGCTGTAAGGCCGGTAATCAATGTCGAAAAACGTCACGACTCCATGCTTGGCCGCATATTCCAACGCTCTGAATACCGCTTCCCGGGAAGGGCTTTTGGCGAGGGCCGTCCCGGAGATCAAAAGCGCTTTGGCGTTTTTGATATAATCTTCTTTTACGTCTTTCGGTTCCAGTTTCAAATCGGCCACATTGTCCCGATACATCAAAATACTGCATTCGGTGGGCGATTTGATCTCGGTAAACGCCAGTCCCGTCACCGCTCCGGTATAATCGGTGACAACGTTGTCGGTATTAATGTGATGATCGCGCAAATATTGCACAATGAACCGGCCGAATTGGTCGTTTGACACTTTTCCGATAAAACCGGTTTTTACTCCCAGCCTGGCCAACGCAATCGTGATATTTACCGGTGAACCGCCGACATATTTGGTGAACGTTCTCGTTTCTTCCATCGGCCGGTGGATTTCGTTTGCGTTCAAGTCGATGCATAATCTTCCCAGCCCGACAAAATCAAGGGCTCTTCCTTCCGGAAATCGGATCGGATTCATGGAATTGTCCTCCTCCCAACGTTTCCTGTCTTATTGGTCTTTTTTATTGCCCGGCTTCATCAGCCATTCATGATCCGGGTCGTTGTAAAATTTCCACGTCCGTACCGGTCCGGCCATGACATTCAAATAGTACACGTCATAACCCGGCGGCGCCGAAACAGGATGATAGCCTTTCGGAACGAGTACCACATCTCCGTCTTTTACGATCATCGTCTCATCGAGCGAACGGTCGTCGGTATAAACCCTTTGTACCGCAAAACCGGTGGAAGGATTCACTTTATGGTAATACGTTTCTTCAAGGTATGATTCATAGGGCAAACGATCCTGGTCGTGCTTGTGCGGCGGATAGCTGGACCAATGTCCGTTCGGCGTAAATACTTCCACCACCAGCAAGCTGTCGGCCTCTTTTTGCTCGGGCAAAATGTTGTGGATCAGCCGTTCCATATTGCCGTAACCTCTGATTTCCACGCCCACGTCTTCCGGCCCAATCAGGCGAGCCGGATAGGTTCCTTTGCCGGGAGCAAGGCACAACGCAAATTCAAGATCGGTCAACGCCGTAATCTCCACCGTATCGGAAGGAGGCACGTAAACGGAATAGGGCGGTATTTTTTCAAACACATTCATGCGCCTGCCGATCCCGGGAAACGACGATTGCGAGGTGGACACATCCGCCTTTCCTCCCAGAAGAACAACGCAAACTTCCTGATTTCCGGTTTCTTTCTTGAAACTTTGCCCTTGCCGCAAGGAGTACACTTCAAATCCAACATATTCCCATCCGGCCGATTCGGGGCTGACTGCCACCACATTGCCTGACTCGTCGGGTTTCACCCTGGATGGAACAATGAGCTTGGCCAAAGTTCGTTCATCCTTTCCTTAAGTTTGTTTTGCAAAAAGTTTGATTTGCAAAGACGTTCGCCAGTTTGTGCTGTGAAGACTTTTCGCTGAACCGCGCTGTCAGATTAAGCGCTTAACCTGTTTTTCAGCCCTTTTTCGGACCATTTTTCGATTCTTTTCCGGTGCATTTTTCGGATAAATCCGGTATGGATTTTCAGATCAATGTTTCGATTTTCAGATAAAACGGTTTTCAGATAAATCCGGTTTCGATCAACCGCTTCGGCTGATCCGGTTTCGGTCAACCGGTTCAGTCAATCGTCTCGGTTCAATTGTTCAGTTTCCTCTCGATGTTCAGTTCCTTCCGGTCCATCGTTCTGTTTATCGGGTCTCTTGGTTCACGTCAGTCATTCGGAATTTTAACCGGTCTTCCCAGTTCCAGAGATTTGCGCGCAGCGTGAGCGATCAATTCCGCCTTCTGGGCATCGCGGCCGTCCACCGGCACAGGCGTATCGTTCAGCACGCTATGGATAAATTGCTTCGTCTCGTCCTGATACGCTTCGTTGTACCGCTCCAGGAAAAACAGTTTCTGTTTGTCCTGATAAAGCCCCTGTTCAGTGCTCAGCACCACATTGTTCGGAAAATCGTTGCTGACGGTGAGGCAGCCTTTGGAACCGAATACTTCCACCCGTTGATCATAACCGTACACCGCTTTCCGGCTGTTGTCAATGACGCCGAGAGCCCCGCTCTCGAATTTTAACGTGATCAGCGCCGTGTCGATATCCCCCAGCTCGGCGAAAACCGGATCCACAAGTACGGCTCCCTGGGCAAACACTTCCACGACTTCGCTGCCCGCCAAAAAACGCGCCATGTCAAAGTCATGAATGGCCATGTCGAGAAACAAGCCTCCGGATACTTTAATGTATTCCGGCGAAGGCGGGCTTGGATCGCGCGAAGTGATTTTGACCAGATGCGTCTCCCCGATTTTCCCTTCGCTCACCAGCTCCCGCACCCGCCTGAAATTATGGTCGAACCGGCGGTTGAATCCGATCTGCAATTTCACCCCTGCCGATTCCGCCGCTTCGAGCGCCTTGGCCGTAAGCTCAGGATTGAAGCTGATCGGTTTTTCGCAAAAAATATGTTTTCCCGCCCGGGCGGCTTCGATAATTAAAGGAACGTGGGTATCCGTTGAAGAACAAATGAATACCGCCTCGATTTCCGGATCATTCATCAGTTCCTTGTAGTCTTTCGTTACGTGGGGAATCCCGAGGCCTCCGGCCCATTCGCGCAAGGAATCATCAGCAAACAGATCGGAAACGGATTTCACTGCGGCCTCAGGCATTCTTGCCAAATTCTCGGCGTGCACACGGCCTATGCGGCCAGCGCCGATGATTCCGATTTTTACTGGCTTCAAACTGCTTCCTCCTCGTTGATAATTTGGTTAAGCGCTTTTCCAAATTCCATTATAACGGATCGAAAAGAAAAAATAAACCGGAATTTTCCCTTGATCTCCCTGATCCCCCGAAAACAAAAAAATCCCCGTCCCTTCCCGCGCGGGGAACGGATGGAGACAATTCGGCACAACGAAAATAAAGCAGATTCCCCCGGTTTTTCCAAAGGTAAAAGGAACCAAATGTGCGCGGATTTGCCGATGTAATGTTTCCCAAGGGAATTTTTCAACGGAAATCATGACGTTCAATGTCCCGGTTTTCCGTCGGGGAGATGGAGCACGGCATCCAGTTCCTTCCGGACCAACTCCCGCTGCCGTTGTTTTTCCGGTTCGTCCCAGCCCAATTCGGCGGCCATATATCCGATCACTTTTTCCGTAATTTGTTCGGCCCGCTTCCGGTTGAACAACAGAAGCCCTGTGCGCCGCAAAATAAAATCGATCGCCTGCACGGCCATTTCATCATGCACCGCATAATGGACTTCCGCGCGCAACGCACGGTCTTCCAGCGGTTCATCCTCAGGAAGCCGCCTGATCGTTTCATATATCACCGTAACGTTGGAACCGTAGCGGGATAAGAGATAGGAAACCGTCTGGTCGCCAAGCCCCAACGTTTTCCCGGCCGCAATCAGTTCGCGCTGATATTCCGCAAACGTGGAAAAGCCGGAATGATCGCCGCCGCTGATGACGTCCCGATCCGTTGTGCATCCGCGAAAAGAAGAACGTTCGCCCTGCGACAACTCCCGAACGACCAAATCCACTACTTTCTCCGCCATTTTGCGGAATCCCGTCAATTTCCCTCCGGCGATGGTAATCAGCCCCGATTCGGATACGAAGATTTCGTCTTTGCGGGAAATCTCCGACGGTCCTTTGCCCTCCTCGTAGATGAGCGGCCGCAATCCGGCCCAGCACGATTCCACATCCCCGGCGGTCAAGCGCACATCCTTAAAAGCCGCATTCACCGCATTCAGCAAATAATCCCGGTCTTGCTTTGTCGTGCGCGGCTCGAGGATATCTCCCTCGTATACCGTGTCCGTCGTGCCGATATAAGTTTTGCCTTCACGGGGAATGACAAAAATCATCCGGCCGTCGGGAACATCAAAATATGCGGCCTGGCGGATGGGAAGTTTGGAATGATCGACAACCAAGTGAACCCCTTTGGTGAGCAAAAGCCGTTTCCCTTTGAGACTGTTGTCCATTTTTCGCACCTGATCCACCCAGGGGCCGGCCGCGTTGACGATTTTGCGGGCGTAAATATCGTACACTTTTCCGCTTATAACATCTTCCACATGGACACCGGCCACTCGGCCTTCGCGGTAAATAAATTCATTCGTACGGGCGTAGTTGACGATATGCGCTCCGTGGCGGCGCGCGGTTTTGTGGATTTCGATCGTCAGCCGCGCATCGTCCGTCCGGTATTCGTAATAATATCCGGATCCGATCAGACCTTCCGTTTTAAATAGCGGCTCCATTTCCATCGTTTTCAAGCGGCGGAACATTTTGCGCCGTTCTTTGCGCTTGACCCCGGCCAACCAATCATAGATGTACAATCCGATGGACGACATCCAATACCCGTACGTGCCTCCTTTGTAGACGGGAAGCAGCATCGGTTCCGGAATCACAATATGCGGGGCGTTTTTGTGCAAGATGGCCCGTTCTTTGCCCACCTCCCGCACGAGATTGACTTCCCCTTGCTTTAAATAACGCAATCCGCCATGCACAAGCTTCGTGGACCGGCTGCTCGTGCCGGAAGCAAAATCGCGCATTTCCACCAGTCCCGTATTTAATCCCCGCAAGCTGGCATCCCAGGCGATTCCGGCGCCGGTGATCCCCCCGCCGATCACCAGCAGGTCCAATTCCGTATCCGCCATTTGCCGCAAGATTTGTTCTCTTGTCTTTGCCGAAAATTCGCGACCCATACCGTTTAACCCCTTTCTGAATTTCGCCAGTTAGCATGCCCATATTTTTCGCGGAAAAAAGAAAAACCCCTGACTTGAATACACGCCAAACGAAAGGCGCATACTCAGCCAAAGGGTTCTCTTTCCATCTCCGCCCATTTGCTGAAACATTCCTTTCTTTATATGATAGTACGGAAACAACGTATTGTCCACCACTTTTTCCGGTTCAACCAAACCAAAATGTTTCCGGCTCGACAACCACAAATTATTGCCATAATTTCGGATCGCTTACCGAAACGCCCAAAGCTCCGGCTTTCAGCGCCGCTTCGATTTCCGCATGCGTGCGGACCAGTCCCCCGGCGACGATTGGCAATTCGGTCAATTCCGTCAATTCGGATATAATGTGAGGCAGGACCCCGGGCATGACCTCGACCGCATCCGCTCCCGAAGCGTGTATCGCCTTCAATCCGTTATTCAGCGCTGTCGTATCGATCAGAAATAACCGCTGAATAGCCAGCAAATCCCAATTTTTGGCCAATCCGATCGCATGGGAACGGGTGGAAATCACTCCGGCGGGACGCAAACGGCGGGCTATGTATTGGATCCCGCTCCGGTCCGCCGACAAACCTTCGATAAACTCCAGATGAAGGAATACATGTTTCCCCGATTCTTTGGCCGAATCGAGAAGGGACGGTAAGTTCAATATATTTCCGAACAGCAAAAATATCACATTCGCTTTGCTGGCCAACGCTTCTTTGAATTGTTGTTCCGTACGAACGGCGGCAATCACCTGATGATCGACCAGATCGACGATCCGTTGCAAGAAATAACCTCCTTTTTGCCGTCAAGAGCAGTGTTGTTACCCCATCATCCGCGGCCATTCCGCCATAACCCGTCATTTGAGAATGCCGATTCAGGTGCGAAACGGCTAGAAAGTGAAATGATTGCCTTTCGGCGAGGTTTGGCTTTCCATTCCTTTCCTTTTAGAATTGTTTGAGTGAAGGAAGGCGACATTTCGCTTAAAGCGGTATATTTTTGCGCCATAAACAGTTCATCGGCAGCCTCTATTTTCTTAATTATACCCTTATTACCGATGAAACAGGGAAAAAGGTTTTACATAGGAACAGGCGGGACAGGTTAAGCTATGAACGGACTGCAATGAATGAAAGGTTGGAAAAAGCCATCATGTGGAATGTAGGCAGTATGAAATGGTTCGCTTGTCTCGTCTGCTTGTTTGCGACGTTCGTCATCTCAAGCGGAAACCTGCCCGTAAAAAAAGACCGGAAATATTACGAATCGCGCGGTGAAATTGTTTGGGACGTCCACACGAACGAAAAAATCATTTCGCTAACTTTCGACGACGGCCCCGATCCCAGAATTACACCGCAAATTCTCGACCTGTTGAAACAATACAAGGCCAAAGCGACCTTTTTTATCTTGGGCAGCCGCGTACGGCAATATCCGGAACTTGTCAGAAGACAAGTCGAAGAGGGACACGAATTGTCAAACCATACGTACAGTCACGTCTATTTCCGAAAAGGAACCGACAAACAACAGTATCTTGACGATGTGCGCAAAGCCCAGGAAGTCATTGCGGAAATTTCCGGACAAAGTCCCCGCTTGTTCCGCCCGCCGGGCGGATACTACAACGATACGGTTGTGGACGTGGCGAAGTCTTTGGGTGTGCAAATTGTTATGTGGTCCTGGCATCAAGATACAAAAGATTGGAGAAATCCGGGTGTTAACCATATTGTCAACAAAGTGCTGTCCAACGTCCGCAGCGGCGATATTATCCTGATGCACGACCAGGCCAGCGGCCATTCACAGACCGTCGAAGCTTTGAAAATCATTTTGCCGGAACTGGTGGAACGGGGATATAAACTCGTGACGGTATCGGAACTGCTGACACATCACAAAACAGTTTCCAACTAGGATGCCGCATCATCCCCCGCACGTTCGTCATTCGCCCTGTCCCTTTTCCAACCGCTGCATGCGGCGGTATTGAACCGGCGTCAAATGAACCGTTTGCTTGAACACGCGTCCGAAATGGGCTATGCTCTCGAACCCGACCTGTTCGGAAATATGCAAAATGGTGAGATCGGTTTCCCTGAGCAGCCTTTTTGCTTCCTTGATTCTCACATGGTTCAAATATTCGACAAAAGAAAATCCGGAAACTTCCCTGAATGCCCGGCACAAATAATATTTGCTGATTTGAAACCGCTCTGCCAGATGGGGTAATTTCAGCGGTTCGGCATGATTTTCTTCGATATAATTGGCGATTTCCGCAATTTTCCGGTGTATCGGAGTATCGAGGGGCAAAACCGTTTCCTGATACCTGTCCGCGCAACGGGAAAGATATACAAGCAATTCAATGGTCAGCGCTTTTACACTCAGCTCATAACCATGCTGCTTTTCCTTCATCTCCTTGATCGCCCGGTATAACATGGCTTCAACGTGATGGCGGTCCTCCTTGTTCAGGCGAAGCGTGAAAATACGGGTATCAAAAGGACGAAGGAGCATTTTCCAGTTGGTTTTTTCTTCCCCGGCAAAGCCGCTTAAAAACTCGTCGTTAAAATGCAGAAGCAATCTTTCGTGATGATTCGAGCCCGCATCGAGAGTACGGTGCAGATCGTATTTCGGAATAAAAACGATATCCCCTTTTTCGATCGCGTAAAGACGGTCCTTGATGAAATATTTTCTTTGCCCCGATAACAAAAAGTAGACCTCATAACTGTCGTGCATATGATTCGCCGCCATGTTGTACGTCCCGCGTCTTTGGGCGTATTCCAGCATAAACGTGCCTTGATCGCAGCGGTACCCGCTGGTATCGGATTTTTTCGAATTGGACAACATCGATTTGGACGACATACCGTTCCCTCACCCGTGATTCAGTACTACTAATGTAACAAATTCCCGCCAAAAAGAGAACCGGACTAACCCATATATTCGCCCAGCAACCTCCTGACGGCTTCGTTGGTTTCATCCGGACCCGAGTATTTTTTCGGAGAATCGCTCAAATTATATTTTTCTTTAAGACGCAGGATCCGATAAACACTTTCGTCGATCCGCTCCTCCGTCACAATCCCCCGTTCCACTGCCCGCTTCAACGCGCCGATCGCCGCGGTTTGCCGTTTGAAGTCGTGGGCGATCAGCACGATGTCGCTTCCCGCTTGTACGGCTTGCACCACGGCTTCCGTCATTTCATACGAAGAAGTGATCGCTCCCATTGTCATGTCGTCGGTGATGATCACGCCGCCGAAATGCAGTTCGTTGCGCAACAGACCGGTGAGAACCGCCGGCGATAAGGAGGCCGGATGTTTCCCGTCCAATTTCGGCAACAAAATATGTGCAGCCATCACCGCATCCGCCCCATGTTCGATCGCCCTCATAAACGGGACGAGTTCAAGCCGCATAAGGCGGTTTAGATCATGCTCCACAACCGGAAGACCGACATGCGAATCGACGGATGTATCGCCATGGCCCGGAAAATGTTTCATCACCGGGATCACGCCTTCTTCCCGCAAACCCCGCATTTCGGCCACGCCGAGCTCGCCGACCTTTTCGGCATTGTCCCCGAACGACCGGTCTCCGATGACCGGATTGTCCGGATTGCTCTGAACGTCCAGAACGGGAGCGAAGTTCAGGTTAAACCCGAGCGATGTGATTCTTTTTGCCTGAAGCTTGCCGATTTCCCGGGCAAATCCCGCATGATTCACTTCCCCAATCTCTCCGCTGGACGGAATTTTTACAAATTCGGAAGGCAGCCGGCTGACTCTCCCCCCTTCTTCGTCAACAGCCAGAAAAAGAGGCGCGGAATTTGCGGCAAGATTGGTTGCTTTTAACGAATTGAGCAAACGGTTTGCCTGCTCACCGTCAGTCATATTTTTGGCAAATAAAATGAAACCTCCGATCCGGAATGTTTTTATCATTTTCTCCGTCTGTGCGTTTGTTGTCACTCCGTCCATTCCAACAAGGAACATTTGCCCGATTTTTTCGTCCAACGTCATGGACGATATCCGCTTTGCCAGCGGATCGTCATCCGTCCCCTCTTCACCGCCCGTTCCCGCAGGCGGATGACCCGGCTGCCCGGGGCTTTGAGGCGGATTCATCTGCGTCTGTTCGTGTTCTTCAGCCGGCAGTTTCCCTTCATCCGCTCCGGAAGAATCCGGTGAAGCGGAACCTCCCGGGCTGCAGCCAACTGTCAGGGCTACGAACAAAAAAACGATGAAAAACGTTGCGAGCGGTCGGCCGCGCATAGTGATCACCAAACTTTCGTTATTAACGTTCATCCGGCCGAATTTATCCGGCCAAGTTCATTCAGCCAAGCTGATTCAGCCTGTAGTATACCCTGTTCCTTTTTCTCCCATCGCTCGCTGGGAAAAAGGTGACGGCGCAGAAATGGGCCCCGGTGTTGAAATATGCTAAAATAGTTTCCATAACATATGCTCTTTATTTGCTTGTTTATATGTTTTTTATTGCCTTTTTTATATGTTTGTTATTTGCTCTTTATTTGTTTTTATTGCCCTTTATACGCTTGTTATTTGCTTTTTTATATGCTCTTTCGTTTTGAAACGTCGTTGTATTTTGAAAATATTTTTGTTTGAAATTGTTCTTGCATTTCGAAGTCGTTCTTGTATTTGAAATCGATCCTGCATGATAAAATGGTTCTTGCTTTATAAAATCGTTCCTGCGTTTTAAAATTGTTTTTGGTTTGTAAATTTTTGGAAATCTCTATGTTTTGTCTGTCTGCAAAACCGATCCCGTATGAGTACAGGAGGAAAATGATGCAATTCGTATTCGATTTGGACGGAACGATATGTTTCCGGGGACAACCCGTATCCGAGAACATCAACCAATGCCTGCGCGAACTCACGCTTCAGGGCCACGAGGTTCTATTCGCTTCCGCGCGGCCGATCCGCGATATTCTTCCCGTATTGGACAAAACGTTTCATCGTTATCCTATCATCGGAGGCAACGGTTCCCTGATTTCCAACGACGGAAATCTCATCCGTGTTGAATCTTTTTCAGAAAATCAGGTGCGTCAAATTTGGGAGCTGCTCATTAAACAGAACGCAACTTGCCTGATTGACGGGGAATGGGATTATGCCCGTTTCGGCACTCAGGATCACCCGATATTCGGCCTGATCGATCCTCTCAAGCTGGCCAGACAGGTGCCTGTAAAATCGTTGGGAAAAATTGTGAAAATACTGATTGTATCGGCGGACAACATGGATCTGCTGGAGGAACAATTGGCCGGGCTGGACGTCGTGCTGCACCAACATACTCAAGAGAATATGCTGGATATTACTCCCCGGAACGTGCACAAATGGAGCGGATTGCAACATTTGGAAGTCCGTGAAAAACAGTTTGTTGCTTTCGGCAACGATGCGAACGACATCAGCATGTTTCGGCACGCGCTGTATTCCGTCATGATCGGCCACCATAAAGAACTGGCGGCGTTCGCCACCGAAACGGTTCCCGTGACGGAACTGGCGGAGCAGAACATTATCGAAAAAATCAAAGAACTGGCAGCAGCTTTTCCGCCATTGCAACAAAAGTCCGGGGCATAGCGCGAGGTGCGACTCTTGCCGTACAATCGCAGCATAAACGCGGTATCTTTGTTCGAATGATTTTCGGATGTCGCGTTTTTCCTATTCCTTCATCTGCCCCCGTAATAAAATGATCGTGAAATCATATCGCAGTCTGTCAGGAAAAAGCCCAATACAATAGGCCAATAAAGATATGGGACATCGAACCGGAAACATGGCCTTCAAACTTTTTTAGTTTGTACAGACTTGACGGGAGGAGTACAAAATGAAAAGCGGACAAGCCTCAATGCTGATGAATCAATGGCTCAGACACCGCCTGGTATTGGAAAAATTGCTGAAATCGATCCCCGATGAACATATCCGGTACAAACCGTGGGATGGCGCCATGGAACTTGGCAGCCTTGCTCAACACATGGCGGGATCGGCATATATGTTCGTATCGCTGGCAAAAACCGGACAAGGACAAATCGGAATGCCGCCCGTCGGCTCTTGCGATACGATGGCGGAGGTATGCGATATCGTGCACGATCTGACAGAGAAAACCAAAGCGGTGTATGCCTCGATCACCGATGAGGAACTGGAAATTGAATATGATTCGCCGCATCCGAATCTGAAAGGCCCAAGACGGAATCTTGTCATGATTGCCAACGACCATGAAGTGCATCACAAGGGCCAGCTGTTCGTTTATGCGCGTATGGTTGGCGTTCGGGAACTTCCGTTTTTCATATAAACCGGCAACCGGAAAACGCATGTTTCCTGAGAGAATGCTGCTTCCTTGGAACACGCCAAGCCTTCATTGGAAGATGACTGCTTCCCCTGGAAAATGTTACTCCCTTGGTTGTTGTCTTGCGTACTGTTCAGGGGAGCAGCCGACAATGGTTTAAAGTCTTTCATAAAATGGGACTGATCGAAATACCCCAGTTCGGCGGCCAGTTTCGCCCAATTCAAATTATTTCCTTTCGCTGCGAGAAGCGCCGCTTCCTGAATGCGGCTGCGCTGAACGATCCATTTGGGGCTTACGCCGACGTATTCTTTGAACAGGCGTTGCAGCGTTCTTTTGGATATGCGAAACTTGCCGGCCGCTTCATCGACTTTGATAATGTCGCGATCCGTAACGATACCATCCACAATGCGGTTAATAAACGCGGTCAGCTTGTCCGGTTCCGGCAAAGTTCGGCGAAGAAACTGTTCTACCCGCGTAACCACTTGCTGATCGTTATCCGCTGACAGGATATCCCGTTCCGCTGCGAAAGTTTCCTCGCCGAACACGCTGCTGCATTCTACGGAACGGTCGGTCAGCTCGCATACCGACCTGCCGTAAAACGGCCGGAACCCTCCGGGATGAAACAGCACTCCCAACACTTTGCCCCGTCCTTCCAGAACCTGCACCGATTTGCCTTTGACCACGCCATATATCCTCGTTTTTCCTTTCTGCACAACCAGATTTACGTAAGGGTACTGTAAAATTTCCTGTCTGAACGGCTCTTTTCCGCGCAAATCCCACTCCGCGATCCAGTAATGCCGCACAAATTAAGCAAGATCCGCCGACGGAGCGTACCTGGCAAGCCGGTACGTTTTCCGGGCTGTACGGTAATGTAGTATGCCTCTGTCGGATTCAATGATTTCCGGATTCAATGACCATCTCTCCATTATATGTTTCCGTTTCTTTCCATGTTATCAAGCGGAGCACGTCATGGCAACCTTGCCGGGTTGGCACGTTGCCGGTTCCGGAAGCGCACATGATTTTTTGTAGAGTGAAGGGCTGGGCGACCAGCCCTTCACTCTACAAGATCTGAAAAACGGACTTTTTACGGATTATAAAGGCAATACGGTCCGTTAGAGCCACGCCTAGCCATGCCCGCCAATGGCACGTTGAAACATTCTCAGGTTGGGTGTGATCGCAAGTCACAGGTTTGTGCATAAACCCACGTTGGGAGCATAGCCACGCCCTGGATGTGAACGCAACGCCACAGGCTTGCCCTGAGCACAAAACTACAGGACTAGTCCAGGCGCAAAGCATTAAGCTTGAACTGGAAGCAAAAAATGGCGGGTTTACAAGCAACCAAAAAAGCCTCATAATTACAGGTGTATATTTCCATTAAAGGAGGTAATTGTTTTGTCTGACAAAGTTTTGATTGTTACCGGCGATGCAGTGGAAGCATTGGAAGTATATTATCCGTATTACCGCGTTTTGGAAGAAGGTTATGAAGCCGTGATTGCCTCACCCAAAAAGAAACTGCTGCGCACAGTCGTGCACGATTTCGAAGGTTGGGATACCTACACGGAAAAACCTGGATACCAGCTTGATTCCCATCTGTCTTTCGCTGAAGTCCGCCCTGAAGAATACAAAGGTTTAATTATTCCCGGGGGAAGAGCGCCGGAATACATCCGGCTGGATCCGCATCTCCCCGCCATACTGAAACATTTCTTCGAAACCGGAAAACCGGTGGGCGCAATATGTCACGCCGTGCTTGTACTGAGCATTCTTAAAGATTCCGGCTATTTCGCAGGGCGGACGATGACCGCTTATACGGCCTGCCGTCCGGATGTCGAGGCATTGGGCGCGCGGTATGCCGATGCGACATTGCACGTAGACGGCAATCTCGTAACCGGTCACGCATGGCCGGATTTGCCGGGATTCATGAGGGAGTTTATGAAATTGCTGCGCTAACTTTCCGGAAGCAACAGCGTTAAATCTTATTGTTGATTTTCAGTAAAAATAAAGCCGCCCAAGAATAAAAAGGCGGCTAATTTTGACTATCGTCCTTCACTACTTAAAAAAATTCAAATCGTACTTGTTGCTTCATATCCGTAATCCCGTTCGACCTTGCAAATTTTCGTTGTATTCTCATCTTCCTTCTCCGTCTGCATAACGGAACCAAGACAAGTGTTCTGATTATGTACTGATCTCAGGAAATCTCTCAGGACATCGGATGGGGGGATACCGAACACATACATTCAATAAATAGTCGATCGAAAATTTTATTCGGATGAAAGCGGCCGGTTAAACTGCAAATAAGGGGCAACAAATGTCCACAATCTAGAACCTGGAATGATTGGGCCCCTGGCGTACCCAAATATCCTCTATCCGGAGGAATATCTGTGTTGAGGAACAATCTATTTTGAGGGGAACATCTATCCCGATAGGAACGTCTCTGTTGAGGAGCAACCAACTTGGGGGAACATCCCTCATGGCAGGCATCCTTCGACAGTCTCCGGCCGAACGTCTTCCATATGGTTCGGCGCGTATTGCCGCTGTGCCGTTTCCGGGCAATGCACGCAATCATCGGTAAAATCGATCGCGGGCAACCGATCGCTTGCGGGCAAGCGTTTCTATCGTTGCGCTTTTGGACAAGCCGGACAATAATCGCTTCCGACCTTATAATAAAAGCAGCAGGTTTTCCGGATGCGCACCGGCTTGTCCGAACCCGCAACCGAACTGGCAACCGAACCTGTCGGGAGGTAATACCGGGCCAGCGGATTATGCTCCTCCCCGAACAAAACAGCGGGCGCATCGCGAACCAAATATTCGAAATCTTCCTGCATGCGGAATCTTCGCTCCCCGTCCGCCTCTTCAGCAATGCGCCGCTCATACAGCGCATACACATAGACGGCTGTATTTTCCCAAAGTATGGACAAGGGAATGCGGGCCGCCGCGGAAACGGCGCGCCATATTTTCGCCAGATGTCCGGCAAATATGCCTTGAATCACCCCATCCCGCCATTCGCAACGATGACCGCTCGCCGGCTGCGTGACGCGAACTTCCGTAAGGCGCAGATTCGGTATCCATGCCTCATCGCGATAACCGGACTCGACACGGCAGTTGCCGACGGACAGGTCGAGCCCTTTGTTGAACATCGTCATGGCGTACAAACCGGGGGAAACAAGCAAAAAGGCGTATCTCTTGGAAAATAACGAAGCGGTGACCAATCTGGAAGGGGACAAGTATACGCTTGCCAACGCGTCCAGGTATGAAACGGCTTTACCCTCCTCCAACAAATCAAGGGACGATATGGAATGCTTGCGGTCGGGCGATTCGGCTGTGGTCAACCGCAAATGGCCGGTCAGATAAGCCCATTCATCCTGTTGAAACGGATACGGCGTTGCGTTGTTCATCAATGATTCTCCCTTTCCCGTGCGGAATGAATAACGGCGTGCCAAACAACGGATCTTTGATCACCTGGCAGCGCAATTGAAACACCGCCTCCACCATCTCCGCCGTCATCACATCCTCCGGCTTCCCTTGATCGTATACCGTCCCGTCATGAACCGCCACAATGTGATGCGCGTATCGGCAGGCCAGATTCAGATCGTGAAGAACCATCACGATCGTCCTTCGCTCTTTCTCGTTGAGCTCAAACAACAGATCCAAAATTTCAATTTGATGCGTCATATCCAGATAAGTGGTCGGCTCGTCCAGAAGCAGGACGTCGGTTCCTTGGGCGAGCACCATGGCAATCCAGGCCCGCTGGCGTTGGCCGCCGGACAATGAGTCGACAGGGCGGTCGGCATATGGGAGCATACGGGTCGCTTCCAATGCCTTGGTCACCATCCTCTCGTCTTCTTGCGACCACTGGCGGAGCCAGTTTTGATGCGGGTATCGTCCCTGCTTGACCAATTGAAAAACGGTAAGTCCCTCCGGCGCGACGGGTCCCTGCGGCAGTACGGCCAGACGTTTGGCCACTTCTTTCGTGGACCATTTGGCCAGTTCGCGCCCGTCCAGAATGACAGCCCCCTCCGCAGGCCTGAGCAAGCGGGCCAGAGAACGCAGCAATGTTGATTTGCCGCACCCGTTGCTCCCGATGAAAACGGTGATTTTTCCTTGCGGGATCTGCAAGTTCAGTTCACGGATCACTGTTTTCTCGCCGTAGGATAAAGTCAATTGATTCGTTTTCAGTTCGTGCATGCCCGTACCCCTCTTTCATCTTGATGGTTTCCGGCTTCTGAACAGCAAGTAAATAAAAAACGGCGCACCGATGCCGGCCGTAAATACGCCGGCGGGAATATCGAGCGGCAGAAAAGCGGTTCTGGCCACAACATCTGCCGAGCAAACAAGAAGTCCCCCGATGATCGCGGTGACCGGAACGAGAACAGCGTAGGAACGTCCCGCCAGTTTCCTCGCCATATGCGGAGCCATTAATCCGACAAATCCGATGGCTCCGGCAAAAGCAACGGCGGCACCGGCCAGGGCGACGCTAATCCCAATCATTCCCAGCCGTTGCCATTGCACCCTCGCTCCCAGCCCGGCAGCCACATCGTCTCCCAGTTCCTGCACATTGACGACCCTGTTCAACAACAGCGCCAAGGGAACGAATACGACCAGCCAAGACAGCATCGCGTACACTTGCCCCCAGGTCGCACCGTAGACACTGCCCGTCATCCATATATAAGCTTTGGCAGCCACGTCCGTATTGCTGAGAACAATCATCATCATCGTTAAAGCGCCCGTTGCGGCAGCCATTCCCATCCCGATCAGGACCAGCCGGTACGGAGTCACGCCCCGATTCCAGGATAACGCATAAATGGCTGTGGAAACGATTGCCGCCCCCAGGATCGAGGCGAACGGAAGCCATTTGATGCCGGCCGTTTCCGAAAAGTAAGCAATATAGGCAATCGCCGCCACGGACGCGCCGCCCGTTATCCCGATAATATCCGGCGAAGCCAGCGGATTGCGGACAATCCCCTGCAGCAACAAGCCGGACAATCCAAGGGCGGCTCCTACCAATAATGACAAAATCATTCTGGGCAACCGATGGGTGCCGATAATGAATTGGTGCTCGCCGTCATCCGCTCCCAACAAATATTTGACTACGGCGACAGGGGAGATCATGGTGCTTCCGATCGACAAACCGGCGATAAAACATACCGATGTGATTGCAACTAGTGACAACAGGATGACGATGGCCCGCTTCTCCCACAAAAAAGAAACCGTGCCCGACCGGTTCCGCACCGTTATATGCCGGTTCGTCATTTATGGACCCCCTTGCGTGCCAAATAAATAAAAAACGGAGCGCCAAACAGCGCGGTCATTACCCCAATCGGCATCTCCCGGGGCATAATGACAAATCTGGCCGCGATATCAGCCAGCAGCAATAACCCGGCCCCCATGAACGCGCAGTAGGGAACGATCCACCGGTGATCGGTGCCGACAAGCGAACGGACCATATGCGGAACGATCAGGCCGATAAAACCGATGGATCCGCCGATCGCTACCGACCCTCCGGCCAGAACGACGACGATCAGAGCCATCAGCGTTTTGACCAGAATCGTCCGCTGTCCCAAGCCTTTGGCGATATCGTCCCCCAATGCCAGAAGGTTGACCGAACCTCCTAACCAGAATGCCGCGATGCCGGCTCCCGCCATAACCGGCCAAAGCGGCTCCAGCATGTCCAACGTTCTCCCCGAAACCGATCCGGCCAGCCAAAATAAGACGCTTTCCAAATTTTGTTCGCTCAGCACCAACATGCCTTGGGTAAATGAAGAAAATAATGCCGAGATGGCGGCTCCCGCCAGGACGATTTTGATCGGGGACAACCCGTCGTTTCCCAGGGAGCCGAGAAAATATACGAGCACAGCGGCCAGCCCGGCTCCCAGGAAAGCGATCCACATGTAATGTTCCAAAGAAGTAACGGAAAAGAAAGTAACGGACAACACAATACAAAACATCGCTCCGGCGTTGATTCCGAACGTGCTCGGGGAAGCGAGCGGATTTCGCGTCAACGCCTGCATGAACGCCCCCGCGACGGCGAGGCTGGATCCGATCACCGCCGCGATAACCGCCCGCGAAACTCGTGTCGTCGTAATAATAATATGATCCGTCGAAGCCGGATCGTACCGGATGAAAGCATCCATCACCGTCGTCGGAGAGATTGGCGTTTGCCCAAACGCGATACTGGACAAAAAAAGAAGGACAAACAAAATCGCGACGGCCAGCAAACCTGCCGTTTTGGAAAATGTACGGGCTAAAAGAGCTTCCATAAGGTTTTATTTCTCCAGGCCAAAATGCTCATATATTTCATCCAGCATGCGGTTGGCCGCAATGATTCCTCCGCCGTTGTTCCAGAACACTTCATTGACCATATAGACCTTATTGTTTTTCACCGCATCGAGGTTTTTCCACAAAGGATGTCCGGTCCATTCCTCATACAATTTCTGAACGGCACCGTCGCCCGAATCGTCGAATTTGAAGATATAGAAAAGGTCCGCGTTCATGCTCGGAATACTTTCTTTGCTGGTTAACCGGATGACGACCTGTCCTTTTTCCCGCTCTTGCTGCTGGTATTCGGGAAACACATATCCCAGTTCGGCCAAAATATCGGGCGCGAACCCGCTCACATATATGCGGGCGTGATCGGCTCTGAAGTTCAAAACGGCGACTTCCTGCGGCCACTCGACACCGGCTTTCTGGCCGATCTTCGTTTTAAAATCCGCTACACGCCGGTCCCAATCTTCCAGAAGCTTTTGCGCCTTGTCTTCCTGATTCATCGCTTGCCCCATCATTTTCACGGTTTCTTTAAACTGATAGACCGTTTCCAGCATGACCGTCGGGGCGATTTCGGACAATTGTTCGTATATGGCCTCATGCCTTAATTTCGAGCCGATGATTAAATCCGGTTCCAGCTTCGCGATCTCTTCCAAATTCGGCTGCGTTTCCAACCCGACGATGGGCACGCCGTCCAGATCGTTTCTCAAATACTGGTATATGGGCTGCTCAACCCATGATTCGACAATGCCTACCGGCTTGATTCCCATTGCTACCGCGACATCGGTCGCTCCTTGAAATAACGTAACGATTTTTTGAGGCGAGCCTTGTATTTCTGTCTTTCCCATTGCATGCCCGACCGTCCGAGTTTCACCGTTTTTTTCATCTGTCGCCGCGGTTGCCGTCATGTCCGCTCCCGCCGCGTGCCCCCCTGTTTCCTGCGCTGCAGGTTCAGTTTTGTTTTCCGCTCCGTTCGTCCCGCAACCCGCCGCAACGAGCATAACGGATAAGAGTAAGAACAGAAGCGGCAATCCCTTGCCTAATCGAAACATGAATGTCTCTCTCCCTTTCTCCTAAATGATATTGATTATCATTACTAATTATACGAAAACAGGGCGGTTTGAACATGGACGTTTCCGACCGCGATTTGGACGAATCCGACCCGCATTCAATCAAAAGCCCGGTTTTCCGGCCGTCCTTCAGGATTGCCGCTTCCGGATTCGCCCGAATGTTCGATTGCAGTTTTGTAAGAAGTCGGAGAAAGCCCCGTTACGGCTTTGAACTTGCGGCTGAAATAAAATTCGTCGCCAAAACCGACGCGTTGCGCGACCGACCGGATCGATTCGCCGGAATGGAGCAGCAATTGTTTGGCCTTTTCGATCCGGATACAAGTCAAATATTCCATCGGACTTTTGCCGATTTGTTTCTTGAATGCGCGCGCGAAATAATCCGGATTCATTCCCGCCATTTCGGCAAGCTGTTCGCGGGTAATGCGGGACGGATAGTTCTGTTCCATGTAATCCAGCGTGATCGCAATCGCTTGCCGTATTTCCGGCTTTTGCCCGCGGATCGTTTCCCTGAATAGGTCATACAACATTTCTTGCAACAACAGATTGGCTCTCATCGCATCCCAACCATTGCCGCTTTGCAGTTTTTTCTCCATCTGCCGGACCTTTTCAATTAAAAAGAGGAAATGCGGGGCGAACAGTTCTTCCGGGCAATCGAGCCGTGCAGGCGCAAAAAAACCTTGAGCATCGGCTTGCAAGGCTTGGAAACGGATAAGAAAAGATTCGCCCGGGCACGCCGGATGAAGACGAAGGTGGACCGTGGCATGGGGGGATATAAGGAAAATTTTCCGCTTATGCATCAAATGGTTTCTTCCGTTGATCGTGATCTCCCCATTCGCCTCCAAAACCAGCAGCATGGCGTAAAACGGGGTTTTTGGCAGAAAACAGGACTCATTCGAATGAATGTATTGCAGTTCTTCCAATTTGTACAGGAACGTTGCCAACTGCTCAAACAACTCTTGCCGGTTCTTCATGGCATTCAGCCTTTCCGTACGCTCGGGATCAGAATGCGTTACTGATGCCATTATAATTAATATTGATTCTCATTCGCAATAACCTTTTCCTTGGCCGGTTATCGGCAGGCGCACGCCCCCCCTTCGGAATCCTTACCCTAGAGATGACGCCCAAGCCGGGATACAAAAAAAGGGGCTGTCCCAAAAGGGTGATACCAAAACAGCGAGTCCCAATATAAGAACAAATGAACCTCCAAAACCACTGTAAAAGCGGGTTTGGAGGTTCATTTTTAGCTCGAAATCACATCAAAAGCGGAGGCTTAAAATCCAAAAGGCACTTATGGGACAGCCCCTTGCGGGATTCGCCGTTAAACCATGATTTTGCAAATATCGTTGGAAAATTCGACGGGATCTTCAACAGGCAATCCTTCGATGAGGAGCGCCTGCTGGTACAGCAGATTGGTATAAAGCTTGAGCTTGTCCTTGTCTTTGTCATAAGCCTCCTGCAACGACCGGAATACCGGATGCTTGACATTGATTTCCAAAATTTTGTTCGCCTTCACATTGGGGTTGTTCGGCAGGGAATTCAACACTTTCTCCATCTCGATCGTGACTTCCCCCTCTGTGGACAAACAAACGGCATGCGATTTTAAACGTTTCGATGCCTTCACGTTCGTCACTTTGCCCGACAGCAAGTTTTTCATGTAATCGAACAGTTCCTTGTGCCCGTCTTCTTTGGAACCGTCGTTTTTCTCGTCTTCCATATCAATTCCCAGATCGCCGCCGGAAACGTTTCGGAATTCTTTGTCTTTGTATTTCATCAGCATCTTGATCGCGAACTCGTCGATATCTTCGGTAAAGTACAAAATTTCGTACCCTTTATCGGACACAAGTTCCGTCTGCGGCAGTTTTTCGATGCGTTCGATGGAATCTCCGCAAGCGTAATAGATGTATTTTTGGTCTTCCGGCATTCGCGACACGTATTCTTCCAACGTGACCAGCTTTTTTTCCTTGGACGAATAAAACATCAGCAAATCTTGCAGAACTTCTTTGTGGGTGCCAAAATCGCTGTATACCCCGTATTTCAATTGTCTGCCGAAAGACTTGTAAAATTTTTCATATTTCTCTCTTTCCTCTTTCAGCATGCTGAACAGCAGGCTCCTGATTTTGCTTTCGATGTTTTTTGCGATCAGCTTCAATTGCCTGTCATGCTGCAACATTTCCCGAGAAATGTTGAGGGAAAGGCTCTCCGAATCGACCATCCCTTTGACGAAGCTAAAATAATCGGGCAACAGGTCCGGGCATTTGTTCATGATCAGGACGCCATTGGAATACAGCTCCAACCCTTTTTCATATTCTTTGGTATAGTAGTCAAAAGGAATCGTCTCGGGAATGTACAAAATGGCGCGGTATACCACGTTTCCTTCGGCACTTAAATGAATATGTTTAAGCGGTTTATCGAAGCCGTAATGTTTTTCCGCGTAAAATTTTTCGTAATCTTCGTCCGTCAGCTCATTTTTATTTTTTCTCCAGATCGGAACCATGCTGTTGATGATCCGCTCTTCCGTATATTCCTCGTATTCGTTGTCGCTGCCTTCTTTCAACCTGCTGCGGGTCACGTCCATTTTAATGGGATACCGGATGAAGTCGGAGTACTTTTTGATAATATCCCTTAGCCGGTACTCGTCCAAAAAATCGTCATAGTGTTCATCTTCCGTATTTTCTTTTATTTTCAGGATGACATCCGTACCGACCGTCTCTTTCTCGCACGGTTCAATCGTATATCCGTCCGCCCCCGAAGATTCCCATTTGTACGCCTGGTCGCTGCCCAAAGCTTTGCTGACGACCGTAACGACGTCGGCGACCATAAAAGCGGAGTAAAAGCCGACGCCGAACTGTCCGATCAGATCGTAACCGTCCTTTGCTTCATATTGTTGTTTGAATGCAAGGGAGCCGCTTTTGGCGATGACGCCCAGATTGCTTTCCAGTTCTTCTTTCGTCATTCCGATCCCGGTATCGCGTATCGTCAAAGTCCGGTTGTTTTTGTCGCGAATGATTTTGATGTAATAGTCGTCTTTGTTGAATACGATATTTTCGTCGGTCAGCGCTTTATAGTAGATTTTGTCGATGGCATCACTGGCATTGGAAATCAGTTCTCTTAAGAAAATTTCTTTTTGCGTATAAATGGAATTGATCATCATCTCCAACAATCGCTTGGACTCGGCTTCAAACTGCTTTTTCTCCATTTTGCTCTCCCCTTTTTCTGAAATGAAGACGCCAATGATGAACGCTCAACATCAGAACAGCACCCTCCAGATCGGCTCTCCCAAAATTAGCACTCTCGAGATTAGCACCCTTAAGATGACACGCTCAAGATTAGCACTCTCAACCTTAGAGTGCCAGCCTTTATTTTTTATAACATTCCTGAAATTTGATGTCAATAAGCGTCCCATCCGCGTTTCCGAGGGGAATTCTATAAATATTGTCCGATTTTCCGGCGCAAAAAATCGACAGACTGTTTTAATTCGTCGAGGCCGTTGACCCCGTCTTCAATCGATATCCAGTTGCGGAAGCGTACGGATTGGAGCTGGCGGAAAATCTCATCGTAGTCGTTCAACCCTTTGCCGACAACACCGTGCGCCAAAGCCTCGGAATAACCTTGAAGCGTATATTGTTTCAAATCGTCCAACGTATAACCCTCTTTCAGATACCGGTCGCTCGCGTGCATCGTTAACAGCCGATGTTTGACCTTGGCCAACAGGTCCAGCGGATCCTCTCCGGCTAAAATCGCATTGGACGGATCATAATTGACGCCGAACCACGGCGAATCCAATTGGCCGATAATTTGCAAATAGATTTCCGATTTTTGGGCGAATTCGGGATAAATCCACAAGCCGTCTTTGTAATGGTTCTCCATGACGAGATACACCTTGCGCTCTTCCGCATAAGGCAACAGTTCCAGAATGCATTCGACCGTCCAGCGGATTCCGTCTTTCACAGATACACCCTGCCTGTTTTGACCGGACAATACCCGGCAACTGCGGAAATCATCGGGACCGAGGAGAGCCATGCAATCGATCATCTCTTTCATTTTGTCCACTTCGTTTTTACGGTAGGACGGTTCCGGATGGGTAAAGTCCGGAGAAGAACACATCATGGGAATCTCCAAACCTTGCCGCGCAGCCGCCTCTTTCACTTGCCGCAAATATTCGCCGTCCGTTCTCTTCAAAAACAACGGGTACAATTCCAGACCGTCCGCTCCCAACGTTCCCGCCTGTTCAATCCAGTCGAACAAATCCATCCGGCCATGAACCAGGTCGTCCATATAACCTTTCGGAAACACCGCAATTCTCGCTTTTTTTCTCATCGTCATCCTTGACCCGCTCCTTGATTGCAAATGGTTTACGCCCGGTTTTGGGAAGTGCCTCCGAGCTCCGTTGTTTGAGTTTCCTGTTTCGTGAAATGTTGCCTTCCTTTACTCAAACATCTTGTTTTCCATTCCTTACTTTAAAAATTTTAGAGGTAAGGAATGGAAAGCCAAAACTCGCCGGAAGGCAATCATTTCACTTTCATTCATATAAAAAGTCGCTTCTACGGCATCTTCCCATGTTTCGCTTCCACAGCAAATGAGGAATTAGAATAAATTCACCGGAACATTTTCGTCGGACAAACTTCTGGTTCCCGGCCGATGATCGGCCCGTCATTTTCCGCTTTTCACCCGGGATACGAGATCCGCCAATATGCTCTTTAATTGTTCCCGGTTCGTGCTGGGCTTAAATTCCTGTTTATCGATCACCAAAGGCGCTCCGACAACGACGAGGGGCGCCCCGTGTTTCGGCATTTCCGCCGCTTGCTCAATGGATAAGCCTCCCACAGCCTGAACCGGTATACGAACCGCCTCCACGACTTGATGGAGATGGTCGAACGGAGTCCTCGCGGGATCTTCCCCTCTTTCGTCAAATCCGGTATGCACGATAATATAATCGACGCCGTTGGCCTCAAGCATTTTGGCACACGCTACGGGATCCGGCGCAGCCAAAATATCTCCCATCACTTTGATCTTGTAATCTCTGGCCGCTCTCACCACAGCGCGGATCGTTGCAGGGTGCGCCACTCCCATGACGACGACATGCGTCGCTCCCGCTTTTGCCATCATTTCCGCTTCCAGGTACCCTCCATCCATCGTTTTCAGATCAGCGACGATGGGATGATTCGGAAACACTTCCCTTAAAGCGGCAACGGCGTGCAGCCCCTCCGCCAGGAGCAGCGGGGTGCCGGCTTCGATCCAGTCGATACCCGCTTCCACGGCAACTTCCGCCATCTCGATCGCTTCCCGGATGGATGTAACATCCAACGAAATTTGAACGATCGGTTCCAAGAAAAACTCTCCTTTCATCATCAATATTCCGTTTGTAAACGGATACAACCCCCCGAACATAAAACGCCTCGCCGATTGCCGTTCCCCTGGCCGGAACGGCTGTCAAACCGTGCGGAATCCCCTTCATAAAACGATCCGCCAAACGTTTTCATCCCGATTGTATTCCCAGAAGATGGTAATGTCAATCCTTCTTGCTTGATCCTTATCGTCTTGCTTGATCCATATCATCGCTGCCTGACGAAAGTAATGTAATCCGTATTTACCGGATCGTATCCTTCCTTGCGCAAATACGATGAAATTTGCCCCCGGTGATAACTTCCATGCAGCGACACATGTGTCAAAATGTCAATGATTGAGGTTTGAAAATGTTCCCCCTTGCTATTACGGTATGAGATCGATCTGAACCATCCGGTATCGGGAACCCGTTCCAAAAACGACTGATAACCTTCATAATTTTCTTGAATAAGATATTGGCATTCTTCCATCCCCAAATCAGGCCAAATCAATACGTAAGGAGATTCCTTTTCATTCAACCGATCCAACCACACTTTTTCCGCAGACAGGATATGGGCCAACCACTTGACAGCTTGCTCCGGTTTTTCTTCCATACTTTGCAAAGCGTTCAACACCTGCAAGTTCGCCCAATGGGCGTGCTCAAACATCCGTTTCCAATGATTCTTCATCGGTTCACCCTCATTTCTTTTCTTCTGTTCATTTCCTTAAGCTTCTTTGCCAACATGCCCGCTTCTCTTAAGACGGCCCGTTCCACCTCAACATGACAATCGTCCGGTCATCGTCCGGTTCTTCCGGATTCGGATGCGGAAACCGTTCCAACAGTTCCGCCAATTGAATGGCCAGGTCCCGTTCGGGTGACAGCCGCCGCAGTTCCTGTTCCCACCAATCGAACCCGACCATTTGTCCATGAGCGCTGCGGGCCTCGACAACCCCATCCGTATACATAACGAAAATGTCTCCTGGAGCAAGCGTGATGTCGCTTCCCTGGTAACGGATGTCGGAATCGATGCCTAAAGGCAGGGTGGAACCTTGCCATGCGATCACATTTCCTTCGCGGACGATATAAGGGTCCATATGCCCTGCGCTGGCGTAGTTTACGACAGCGGAACCGCCTGCAAAATCGAACAAAGCCAACCCCAGGGTCGAATACATGTTGCCGCGGGTCATATTGAAGACGTGGCGGTTTACCTTGGTCAAAATGTTTTCCGCCGTCCCCCCTTTTACAACTTCCATCCTGAACCCGGTCAGCATAGCGGACATAAGGAGAGCGGCAGGCATGCCTTTTCCGGCCACATCGCCGATCGCAAGGGCCAGCTTGCGTTCCCCCAAATGAATAAAATCATAATAATCCCCGCCGACTTCCCGGCATTGCCGGCAGGAAAAGGCAATCTCCACCCCGGCGATCACCGGGCATTCCTGGGGGAGGAGCCGCTCCTGGATCGCATAGGCCTAATTCAGTTGCCGGTCCATCTCCTCATAATTGCGCGCGACTCTGTCCTGGAGGACGTTGAAGGCATCGGTCAATCTTCCTGTTTCATCATAAGAAATAATGGGGATCATTTGATGCATCCGGGTTCTGGCACCGCTGTACAGCGCAAGCAAGCCGTCAATCAGCATGCGCAATGTTTTGCGGATTTCCAGCATGTACATGGCAATAATCGCGATGGCGAACGCCGTGTATATCCCGGTAAGCAATACAAATCCGGCAAGGTCAAACGGTTCATCAGGACCGGACCGCATAATCAACCGCGCCGAAGCGGAAAACGTAATGATGAAACAGGCGGCCACAACGATCCCCATCGGATAGACGACCGTACTCCGTTTTCCTTCGGGAATAAACTTTGTATTCAAGCGAATGCAGTACCCGCGCAGCAACTGCCGGGTAACAGGCGGAGCCAAGTCTCATGTACAGAGGGAGCATCACCGGTTTGATACGGTGAATGATCCATGCTGCCTTGTGCGCGGCGGCCAAACGCCCTTCTAAGCCGGTAGCGGGTAAACGTATAAAGCATGATCAAGAGGGATGTGTATCCGACCGCCAAACCGGACATTACATTCGCGATGTCTTTCCCTGTTTCACGGCTGACAAATATATTTGGAAAAAATGATGCCAACCGAAACGACGATTCCCAGCAATATGTAAATCCCCAACAAGCGCAATTCCACACGCAACAGGGGACTCCCTTTCATCTTACCCCGCCTATCCTGAAGGAGCATGAAGATTTGGAATGCAATATCCGGATTGGAAACCCATTCAAATTCAATTCATAATATCACAATTCCATTGAACTGCTGTTTATTTTTGTCAAAAAAATACGTCCTTCTTCATCATCGAAGAAGGGCGTTTCGGGCACGTAACAGAGGCTGTCGATTCACTGTTGATGGTGCAAAAATATACCGTTTTACGTGAAATGTTGCCTTCCTTCACTCAAACATCTTGTTTTCCATTCCTTGATTCAAGAAAGAATTTTAGAGGTTAGGAATGGAAAGCCAAAACTCGCCGGAAGGCAATCATTTCACTTTCTACTCATTTTGCAATGAATCGGTAGCCTCGTAAAATGCCGCTATTCAACCGGGCGTGTTTCGTCGCCCATCCAATAACGCAAATAATTGTAATTGTCGGTAGGCACCGTACGGATGTGGCGGCCTGCCGAATCTTTATGCACTTCATATTGCCTGTACGTTTCCACTTCATAATTGTCAATGATGCGCCGGTCGACAAGCTTCCATACAGTCTCATAGTAAGCGGCCTGTCTCCCGGAAACAACTTCACTTTCCCCTTCTTGATCCGCAGCGGTAACCGCCAGTTCATTTTCATCGATCACTTTAGCGGGAGCAGGCTTCACCACTCGCGCCACATCATAATGTCCTGACGGCGAAATGATCAAAAGAAAGATCGCAATATTGATGGCCGCCAGCAAAAATGCCAGCAACCGGAACGTATTGGGCTTCAACGGGACAAACGGTCGATTGTTCATAGCGTAATCCTGCCTTTTTTTCTTTGCTTTCAAATTCTCCTATTAACCACCATATGGGGTTCGTCCTCCGATCATACCTTTTTTTTGGAAAAACCGGGATGGTTACCCGGTCGCAAAAGCAATAAGTATTCCCTGTCAAACGCCCGACAATCAGACGCTCGTTTCCTCAAAAGGTATGATCACCGTCGCGACCGTCCCCCTGCCCTCAGTTTCATTTCGTTCTATATGCATACGGAAATTATCCCCATAAGCCAGCACATAACGGCGAGTCCGGAGTTGCAATGGAATCCTTGAAACAAAAAACATTGAAGCCGCGTGTTGAGCCGATGTTTGTCACGCATCCCTTGCACATCGAAAGCCGATATTTCCTGAAGAACTGTCAGGGGTATTCGAATACCGTGCCGCCACCCGTTGCACGGGAAACTTCCCTTTCCAAATGTTACACATATGCTTCGATTCGGTTTCAGCTGATCCCCCCGTGGATAACGCTTCTGAACTAACCCGCCGCGTGCTGCGAATTCCCACCCCGCTTCCGTTGGAAGCCGTTTCCCTGCCCGCCTGCAATAAGTTTGGACATCGTTCCAAGAAATATGAACAACCGGATGATTCATCCTATCCGGATGTCACCCCCCATAGGGCGGCAACGATGTCGACGGCGATGAGGCCGTCCTTGAAACCAATGGGATTGGCAGTGGCGGGACCGATGATTCTGACCTGTGCGGTGAGACAAGCTCCAGGTCGTCGGCGTACGCCTTGGCTCCTTTGCCGCGCGGGCCAGCCCAGGTTAACTGGCCTTTGCCGGTGACCGGTTCATGGGTTCCGTCCAGCGCCGGGTCCGCGTAGCGGACGAACCAGTTCTCAAGACGAGATTTCAACTCCGCCCGGATCGATTCGCACGCCGGATCGGAGATGCGGTTCACACGTTCATCCGGATCGGCAACCAGATTGTACAGCTCATGTGGTCCGTACGGATAGCGGTGCACGTACTTCCATTCCTTCGTGCGGACCATCCGGACCGGGCCGTATTCGTCGTGAACCACCACGAATCTACCTTCCTCCGCGGGCTTCCCGTTCAGCAACGCGGCAAACGAGCGTCCGGGCAGATCAGGGGAGTGCCGGTAATCGGCTCCGACATAATCCAGCAGAGTCGGCATGAAATCATATGCGCTGACTAACTCGTCGCATACCGCCCCCTGTGTAATCCGCCCAGGCTGGCTGATCAGGAACGGCACCTTGACCGAGGTGTCGAACATGTTTTGCGGAAACGTGCCGTTGCCTTTTCCCCAAATTCCGTGGTGCCCCATATTCATGCCGTTATCGGAGGTAAAGATGAGAAGCGTGTTTTCGCGGAGTCCTAGCCGATCGAGCTTCTCAAGAATCCGGCCAATGCCCCGATCCATAGCGGTGATCGCAGTGAAGTAGCCTCTTAGCAGTTCCTTCCGCCGTTCCCCTTCGCCGAAAGGTGCCGTATTGGCTTGCCAAGGATGGATCGGCTCTTCCGGCACGGATTCGAACGGGCAGTCTTCGTACAGTGCCCAAATTTCTTCCGGATGCTGCTCTCGATTCCAGGGGGAATGAGGAGCGGTATAGTGCACGCCAAGATAAAAAGGCCGCCCATCTTGCGCGTAACGGTCCAGCATTTGCAAAGCTTCGTCGGTGATGACGTCTGTAACGTAGGCCGGTTCCTCGTATTCCTGGCCGTTTCGGAGCATTGGCGCTCCATAATAGTCACTGCCCCCCAGCAGGTGGACAAACCAGTCTGTAAAGCCCTTCTGAGATTTGGGGCTATTGCCCAAGTGCCATTTGCCGGATAAGCCGCAAACATAACCTTGTTCCGCCAGAACCTCCGTATAAGTCAACTGGCCGGACAAATATTCGATGCTTTCCGGTCCCCGGTTGCCTGCGCGGATCCAGTCATGGATCCCGTGCTGCGAGGGGATTCGTCCGGTAAGCAGTGAGGCTCTGGCCGGGGAGCAGACCGGGGAAGCGCAGAAAAAGTTGGTGAAGCGCATCCCTTCCGAGGCAATCCGGTCCAAATTGGGTGTAAGAATCTCCCAATTGCCCGCACAGCCCATGGCCCAGGCCCCTTGGTCGTCGGACAAAATAAAAATCACATTCGGTTTGTGCGGGTTGGTGCTGGCCATATGTTGACAACCCCCCAAAGGTATAGTGTGTTCGGGACTGAAGGAAGCTATGTCCCGGATGAGTGACGATTCAAACGGAGGCGTGAGCGTTCCCGGACAAGTGTGCCCAAGCCGCACCCCGAACCGGGACGCGGCTGTCGCATTTAGACCGCATCGCGGTTCAGGCCCAACCGGACGTACTGCTCGACCGGAGCGTCGCTCTCCTTCATCAGGCGAACCATGTGCCGGATCATCGCGGCTTCGGCTTGCGGGTCATCCAGCGGAGTCGTTTGCGCCGGGTCGGCCTCAATATCAAAAAGCATCGTTCCGAACCGGTGATGATCGTACGGCGAACGGCTGGGGATTTTCAATAGCCGCAACTGCTTGGTGAACGAAAACGGTTCGGCAAGTTCCATCTCACGCAGTTCCTCCGTGCTGAACATGCTGCGCATATGCGTAGGCATGAGCGTGTACTCATACAAAGGCTGGTTGTCCGGATGAACCGGCGCCCTCATGTAGACATACCGCCCGTCCGTGCAGTTGACATGCCCTCCGTGGATACCGAATAGGGCAGCTTCCCGCACGGGACGGTCCGAGTCAATGGTGTCCGCAAGCGGCTTACCCTGCATATCCTTCGGGATAGGCACTCCGAAGAAATCGAGCAGGGTAGGCGCGAGATCGATCGTCTGCACCAAACTGTCCCGGCGCTCTCCTTTTTTCCGTGAACGGGGATCCCAGATGAAAAGCGGGGTGCGGGCGACCTCGTTGTAAAACGGCTGCACACATTTGGCCCACCATCCGTGTTCGCCCAACAAGAAACCGTGGTCGGTATTCACGATCAAGAGCGTATCGTCCCACAGGCGCAGTTCATCCATCAGATCGAGTATTTTTCCGAGGTAAGCGTCACACATGCTGAGCAGAGCGGCATACTCGTACCGGACATGTTCCACCTCTTCCCGGGACTGAGTGACTGGTGCATAGGGGGGCCAGTCGAAATGCTTCCCGGAATACTTGTGAGGATACAGATCTTTGTAAGCTTGCGGCGAATAAAACGGCTCATGCGGATCGAACGTTTCCAGCTGGAGGAACCATCGATCTTCCCGGTGATTCTTGCGGATAAACTCCATTCCTTTGGCAAACGTTTGCGCCTGGGGGAATTCCTCTTCTTTCCGGATATATTTCCGGTTGATCCAGTCCTGCCGAACCAGCCTTCCCATGGCGTGTCCACCCACGGACTCCGGAACTTCAGGATCGCGCACTTCGCCTTTCCAAGGATCCCCTTCCTGCCCCCGGATCAATTCGAAGGAATTATAACGGGTATGGTACGTGCAGCCGCCGTCTTCCCAATAATGCTGGTGGTCGGTAACCAGATGGGTGTATACCCCGGCTTTCTTTAGCAGTTCCGGCATGGAATCGTCGAAGGGTTCCAAAGGCCCCCAACTGCGGTGCAGGAAATTATATCGTCCCGTATGCAGCTCCCGCCGCGCCGGCATGCACGGCATACTTCCTATGAAACAGCGGTTAAAAACGATCGCTTTCTCTGCAAGACGTTGAAAATTAGGCGCATGGGTCCAATCGCATCCGTACACAGGCAGCATGTGCCGATTCAGCGAATCGAACATCACCATAATCGCTTTCATTGTCCATCCTCCTTTTCTGGTCAACGTAAATTACGCGTGAAGGGAACAACATCCGCCGTGTCCAAATAAAAGGTCAACAGCCTCTCTTTTAATGAAGCCAGTTCCCCGGCCAGTTGCGGATCACCGATCCGGTTCACTGTTTCACCGGGATCTTCCAGAAGATCGTACAGTTCGTCTTGTTCATACAATCGGCGTACATATTTGTATCGTCGGGTGCGCACCATCACCGCCTTGGTGTGTTCGCCCGCTTCGCTGCGCTGCATGCACCCCCGCGGGTAATACAACGACGTCTCCGATTCGTTTGCCGGAGAGGACTCATTGCAATGAAATTCGCCGAGCCGCCGTCCCCCTTCGCAAAAGACGGCATCCCGATGCTCATCGGTTTCTCCCGCTACCACAGGCAGCAACGAACGGCCGAAATGGGTAAAACCCGGTTCAATTCCGGTAAGATCAAATATGGTCGCCGGAATATCAATCAGTTCCGCCATCGCCGAAGTGACCCGCGGCCTTACGGGGACCCAGGAGGGAGGCTTGATGATCAGCGGCACGCGGGTCAACGCGTCCGGGAACAAATTTTGCGCTTTTTCCACCAGTCCATAGTCCCCGCAGAAATCCCCGTGGTCGGAGAAGACGAAGATCGCGGTGTCTTCATAACGTCCAGCATCCCGCAGCGCTTGCATGATCCGGGAAATTTGATCGTCCACCCGGGCGCACATCCCATAGTACGTAGCCCGCAGTTCATCCCAACGGTCTTCCGTCCATCCGCTCATACCAATGCGCTCGTAAAGTCCTTTCATCATTCCGGGCTTGCCCGCCCAATCGGTTGGAGCCGGAATTCGCTTGGGCAGCTTCGTCCGGTCGATCAAGCTGAACCACGGATCTTCCACCGCATAGGGCGGATGCGGGTAAACCAGCGGCAGATAGAGACAGAACGGCTGATCCCGGGGAGCGTTTCGAATCGTTTCGATCGCTCCGAGAACATTCGCCCAGTCGCTGTCATAGTAATAGGGTTCACCTTCCTTCAGCTCGATTTTCCCGGTAAAGAACGAATAATACGTGTCACTTCCCGGATCACCGCGGCGCAAGTCCGGACCGAACATCGGATTGGGCTTGCGTTCCGGTTCATACTTGACATGACAATAAGCGTCAAACCCGTTCTCTGCGGGAACCAGATCATTTTTTCCGCCCCACCAGACAAAGTAGCCGTTATCCTTTAACGTCTTTAAAAGGACAGGTTCGTCCGGTTGCATCATATGGTACATCGTACGGTGTCCCCGGACATGAGGATACCACCCGCTCATGAACGAACACCGGCTCGGCGTGCATACCGGATTTTGGCAGAAAGCGGAATCGAAGGAGACCGCATCCGTCTTCACCCATTCATCGAGAAACGGGGTATGTGCCGCGGGGTTGCCCATATGCCCCAGAACATCGCCGCGCCATTGGTCCGGATTGATCAAGATGATGTTCGGCTTTTTCCTCATCGGTATCACCCCTTGACACTGGTCGGAATCAGGCTTTGCACAAAATGCCGCTGGAACACGAAGAAGGCGATACAGAGCGGCAACGATACGACGACACTGGCCGCCATAAGAAGATTAAATTTGATTTCGTACTGACCGTGGAAGACCTGCAGCCCGAGCTGAATCGTACGCATCGCTTCGCTGTTGGTATAGATGAGCGGGTGGAAAAAGTCGTTCCACACGTGCACCGTCTTCAGAATCCCCAGCGTTGCAAGCAAAGGCCCGCTCAACGGCAGATAGATTCTCCAGTAGGAGCGAAAGATGCCGGAACCGTCGATACTCGCCGCCTCATCCATCTCCCTGGGAAAACCGAGGTAAAACTGACGCGCCAAAAAAATTCCCAGCGATCCGGATAATTCGGGCACGATCAAGGCGTAATACGAATCGAGCCACCCCTGGCCTCCTTGCCCGAAAAGATCATTGCCCCCAAACAAGGGAACCGATTTCAATAGGATGAACTGAGGAATGATCGTCACCTGCGGCGGCACCATTAGGCCGAGAAGCAAAGCGATGAAGATAAGGTCGCGTCCCTTGAAAGTAACTCGGGCGAATGTGTACCCCGATAAGGAATTGAAAATCAGGCTGCCGCCGACGGCAAGCACGGTGACGATGAGCGAATTTTTAAAGTAAACCGCCCAATTCCCTACTTGCATCGCGAGCAAATAATTTTCAAATTTCCATTCTTTCGGGAGCAGACTGCCGGTCGTATTGGCAATTTCCGAATCCCCTTTCAAGGACGTGAAGATCATGATGAGAAGCGGGGCGATCATCAAAATAGAAACGACAGTAAGTCCCGCCATGAGCAAAACGTTTGCAGGGTATCGCATTTTCATAGTTTTCACCTTTTTTTTCATTTCGGACTAGTCCATCGTCCGCTTCGATCCAACCCGATAATTGACCATCGTTACGATGATGGTAATGAGCAGCAGTACGATCGCCTGGGCCGAAGCATAACCCATATTGTATTCTTCAAAAGCGGTTTTAACGATCTGGTTGACGATCGTGGTCGTCGAGTTGAGCGGTCCGCCGCCGGTCAGGATGTAAACGATGTCGAACACTTGGAACGAACGGATGGTCAACGTAATAAACAGGAAGAACGTGATCGGTTTCAACATCGGAACCGTAATGTATACAAATTTTTTCAACCCGGTAGCCCCGTCAATGCTGGCCGCTTCATACAGATGGGTCGGGATTCCCTGTAGGCCGGCCAAATAAATGATCATCGCAAACCCGATGTTCGTCCAGATGCTGACGACGATCACGACCGGCAACGCCAGTTCCGGGTCCTGCAACCAGTTCTGCGGCGGGATGCCGATCATTTTGATGATCGCGTTAATCGGACCGTTGCGAGGGTGAAGCAGCCATAACCAGGCCATCGAAACCGCGACCGAAGAGAGCACACCGGGCAAATAGATAGCTCCCCGGAAAAGTGCAACGGCACGAATCCCGGCGTTGAGCATGGCGGCCACAATCAGACCCAGTATGATCGTCGGGATGACTTTCAGAACCCAGAATACCATGGTGTTCCAGAACGCTTTGTGAAAGATGCCGTCTTTCAGCAGCGTTTCATAATTGGACAAACCGACCCATCCGCCCGGATTTAGAATGGTATAATTGGTAAAGCTCAAATAAATGGCCCACAGAACGGGGATGAAAATGAACACGAAATAAATCGCGACATTCGGAAAGATCATGATGTACGGAAGAATTCGATTCCATCTGCTTATCATATGATCCCTTCTTATGGATTATTTCTTATTGAGCTCATCCTTCAACAGTTGAATATTGGTCCTCACAGCTTCTTCCGGAGTTTTCTCACCAAGGTAGGCTTCTTCCAGAGCAAGACGCAAATATTTCACATGGGTTCCCCAATCTGGGGAAGGGAGATATCCTTGCGCGTCATTCAGAATGTCCATGGTAACTTTATTCCACTGATCTTTTTTGGAAAATTCCTCTGAAACCGATTTCAGCGATGGAATGAACTTGGCCGCATCGACGAATTTCAGATGGTTCTCTTTTTCGAACATAAATTTAAGAAACTTCCACGATTGTTCCGGATACTTCGTATTTTTAGCAATGGACATGAACGTGCCGAGCATTAATGCCGTGCGCTTGCCCGGTTTCCCCTCTGGCGGAAGTGCAAAACCAATATTCTCCATCCCTACTTGGTCGATCAGCGACTGAAAACCTTTTGGAGAACCAAAAGCCATCGCGGCCACACCGTTTTTGAATGTACCGCCCTCCAACTGCTGACTATGCCGGGGGGTTACTGCGCCGCTTTTCACCAATCCGGCCATCTTCGAAATCAGTGCGATCGATTTCGGGGAATCAAAAGTCGGATTATTGTTTTCATCATAAAAATTTTCCCCCTGCGGCAAGAGCAGCGAAAGGTAGATCTGCTCTCCATTGCCGGTCGGCATATCCAACCCTTCTTGTACGGTCTGACCATTCTCGATAATCTTCAATTTTTCAGCGTATTCGAAAATTTCATCAATGGTCGCCGGCGGTTTCTCCGGATCGAGTCCGGCTGCTCTAAACATGTCTTTCCGCCACATAAAACCGCGGGTATCCGGCATTAACAGGCCATATTGCCCACCCTTCCACTGGCCGGCCTTCAAAATGTCCGGGTAAAAATCTTTTTCCCCTTCCCAGGCATCTCTCTTGATTAGCGGGGTCAGATCCATATATTTATCCTGATCTACGGTAGAGATCAATTGTCCGAAGCCAAGTCCGTGCACATCCGGCGCCGCTCCGGCATTATAGGCTACTGAAAGTTTCTGGAAATAATCTTTCCATGGAATGGAGGTCAGCTCTACCTTAATGTCCGGATTCTTCTCTTCAAAATCCCGAATCAGCGTTTTCACCGATTCAACGATAAATTCTTCATGTCCCGGGAACCACAATTTAATCGTTACCGAATTGGCTGCCGACGTTTCCCCTCCTGAACCTTTGGCAACCTCTCCGGTTTCTCCCGACCCCGGCACCGGATCTGAACCTCCGCAAGCCGAGACAAACATCATCATGATGATGATCAGCGAGGCCCAGATGATCTTGTTGCGTTTCATGTTTTATCTCCCCCATAAAGATTAAATTGACCGACAGGCGGCGCGCCGCCACCGATCTGAACCTATGCTACCGAAATGGTGAGATAAAAAAAATCACCCATTCTTGACATCGTAAGCTTTTACCATCTGATGCTACGAATGGAATGATCGGAAAAGCATATTCCTTTTTTGACTTAATATACACGGTTTACATCCAGTTTCTTGGGGTAATGCAGATCCCGGTACTGCCCTGGTGTAACGCCTTCATATTTCTTGAATATCCGGATAAAACTGTTTACGTTCACATAGCCGACCGCTTCGGCGATTTCATTGATGGTCATGTCATGCTTGCCGAGCAAATATTTGGCATGCTTGATGCGGAGCGTCAGCAAATAGTCCATAAACGAAACGCCGACCTCCTGCTTGAAGGTTCGGCTCAAATAGGCCGGATCAAGCCTCATCTGATCGGCTATGCCGTTCAGGGAGATTTCTTTGTCAAAGTTCGCGTGCATGTACTCGATGATTTTGTTGATAACTTGGACTTTCCCCTGGCCGATCGTATCTTGAAGTTCACCGATGAGCCGTATCGATACGTCATGGCACCATTGAACGATGGCATCCAAGGACTGCAAGTGATCCAGGCGGGCATGCAAATCAGACAATTTCAAATCCTCCGGAAGCCGGAAGCCGACCTCCTGGACGCGGTGGTAAAGATACATAATCAGCTCCCAAAAGGAATGACGAACGATCGGCAGCGAGGCGCCAGGGAGCCTTTCGAGTTCATTCGGAACGTTTCGAGTGCATGGTGCAACTGGTTCGCATCCCGTGCAAGCACGGCTTTGGTAATGGTCTGCTCCGATTCCCTGCGAAGCCGGTACAACTTCTGACTTTGCAACATGTCGGGAAACTGTTCTTTCCATATAAATACACCGGTATTTCCCCGGAACAACTGATCATCCATCGTCTGCATGGCCTGCTGGCAAGACTGATATATCCGATTCGCTTTCTCCATCAGATTGCCGATCGCGGCGCTAATGCGGAAAGGAAGGTATTGCTGAAGTCCATGGACAATCAACTGTTCAACCTGAAGTTTCAACAATTCGGCCAATTCTGCCGGTGAGTCCGCATCTTTCACAGGCACATACACCAGGACGACATCCCTCCCGCCGGAATCATAAGCATACACAACGAAATGATCCCGTTCGGCGACTTCTTCGGCTGCCTTGGAGATAAAAAAACGAAAGAGATTTTGATCCCGATAAGAATATTGCAAAAACCGCTCATATTCCTCAATCCGCAGAAGGACGACGGCATACCCGTAAGGAGAACCATGCATCCCGCACTCTTTCATCAGCTGAGAACATTCTTCATCCGACAGGGAAGCGGAGAAGAGAAGTTTCTGCAAGCAATGCTGGCGCAAGATCGGCAGCAGCTCTTTGAGCTTTCCTTCAACCTCCTTTTCTTGATGAAGCAACGTTTCCACCCACCGGGTGACGTTTGTGTATCGTTGCAGCACATAGAAACCGGCGGCAGCCATTACCAATAACGTCGCGGCAAAGACAATCCATTTGACAGGATTCGTGGAGGAAAATTCGTCGGATGACAGCCTCAACACAAAGCTCCATTCTGTCGTCGGCGAGGGGAATAACCGATACCCGTACGTTTTGTCGTCCTCCTTGCGTAGGACGATCGATCCCGAAAGATCCTTAAGCGAGTGGATCATTTCGATTTCATTGATCGGGTCACCGCTCGCCAGATCAAATGCGAACCGGCCGTCCGGGGTCACCACCCAGATGGATTGCCCTTCGGGCAGCCGAATCCCGAATTGAAATAAAGACGTAGTAAAGTTAATCTTGATCAATCCCTGCGGCTGATTGCCGACGGACGGGATGGGACGGATAAAAGAGATGATCGGGTCACCGCCGGCTTCGGAAGCCGTTTCGTCAACAAACCAGTTGAGCTTGGCCGACAGCATATTCCGGTAAGCATTCCATTGTTCGTCGCTTAACCGCATGGAGATCGATTTTCCGGTCTGCTGGGAGACCATGAAACCGGATTGCCGGTAATAAAGCTCAACCGAGTGGTCACAGCAATTCGCAGCAGTGAGTTCGGACAATTCCCGGTAAATGGCGCGCAATTCCGCCACCGCATTCCCGGAAGCGAAATGGCTGTCCATTCGTCTAATCGCTCCCGAGTTCGAGAACAAGAGCGTATCGCGATCGATACTGCGGAACAATTCTTCGATCATTTCTTTATAGGGGCTGATTCGTTGGTAGGAAACCGCTTCCATTTCCTTTTCAAGTTCATTGCTCTTGTATATTTCTCCAAGGACATAAACAGCCATCATCGGAATCAGAAGTGCCGCGCAGAGTGCAAACCCGACTTTGGCAAGCGATTTATCCGGAAGCCGGGGCGATTTCTTGTTCTGGTCAACCTGTTGCATATTGGAATAGCCTCCCAGATAAGAAGTCAATCCATAAGTTTAACCATGACCCGAATCTGTGATCATTTAACTGATAGATAAGGTTGCATGAGGGTATTATAGGGTGATCATAATGAATCTACAAATAAGGGGAGCCTTGACGGCCCCCATAGTAGTCCCGTGATACACCATATCGGGAAAATGAAAAGATGTGCGAAAGCTGGCCATATCTTCTTCCACATTCATTATAACATACCGTAAAGCGATCGCGGGAAAAGAAATTGGTGCGGTCTTCCCTGTCAAACGCCCGACAATCAGCCACCCGTTTCCGGCTTTTCAAAAGGTTTGATCACCGTCACGATTGTTCCCTTGCCCGCCCTTTCATTCCGTTCTATGCGCATTTGGAAGTTATCTCCATAAGCCAATACATAACGCCGGTAAACATTCAATAAACCTGTATGCCGGCGGAAAAACGGATCGTCCGTTTCTCCCCCGCTGGCAAAAAGTTTCTGCAAAACGGCCAATTTGTCATCAGGGATCCCCATACCGGTATCCGCTACCGTAAAGACCAGTTTTCCACCATCTCTTTTCGCGGTAACAGTCAATATAAAGTCATCATGTCCCATCTGCGGATTCCAACCGTATTTCAGCGAATTTTCAACCAACGGCTGAAGGCTCAGTTTCATCACCGAAATATTCATAAGCTCTTCATCGATGAAAAATTCCGTCCGGATCCGCTTTTCGTTCCGATAGTAATGAATGTTCAGAAAGTGACGGATGTATTCCAGCTCCTCTTTCAAAGGCGCCCTTCCCCCGTCGTTACGCACGTTGTAGCGCAACATCCGCGAAACACACTGCAACATGTCGCTTACCGCTTCCCCATTGTTGTGCATCGAATAAGATTCAATCGTTTCCAAAGTGTTGAACAAAAAATGCGGGTTGATTTGCGCCTGTAATTGCAACAGTTCCTTTTCCTTCTCCTTGAGCTTCGTTTTAATCACTTCTTGCCGCAAGTTTTCCAAATCGGAGAGCATCCGGTTGTATGTTTTGATAAGAAAACCGATCTCATCCTGTGAATGATGGCGGATCGGAACCGATGACCCCCTGCCGAGCAATTGCATCCCCCTTTTCAACAAATACAACGGCTTCAGTACGACGCTCATCAAAGGAAAGGCAACAATGAGGGAAAGGAAGACACTGATGACCGCCACGGCACCGGTTAACCATTGGGCTTGCCTTACTCCTTCTGTCATGTTTGCAAGCGGAATGACGCCGACAAAGCGCCAATTTGCAAGGGGAACGGTATCATACATAATTTGGTAGGTTTCCCCTCCGCCGGATATCATAAATTGGCCTGAAGGCTGCTTTCTCTGTCTCAATTCCCTCTCCAACTTATCATACAACGGGTTCCGTTCAACCGGCATGACAATATTCTCTTCCGTCAAGCTGTAAAGCAATGCTTGCCCATTCTCGCCAAACTGATGCTTTTCCAACAGACTGCGAAACCATAAGGCATCGATTTCCACCATCAGCCAGGCTACGATTTTTTTTAACCGGATATGCTTGACCGGCTTGACAAACGATACCACCTTACGGCGGGAGAATAATATCGCATAGTTTTGATCATGCGGCCCGATCAATCCTTCGCTTGTCATCTTGAATACTTTTCCGATGTGAGGATCCTCGTTAAACGGATACGCAATATCGATATTAAATTTTTGCGATTCGGAATACACTTTGCCCAGGCGGTCCAAATAAAGGACCCCTTGAATTTCTTTTTTCGATTGGGCCATAAGCTGCAGCATCGGACGGAAATTGATGGCGTATCCCGCTTGCATGGGAATATGGTCCTTCGGCACTTCAAGGAACTTTTGAAACTCCGAATCGATAACGAACGTATTGAGCGATTCATTGATGCCGAGCAAGTAATTGTCGATCTCGCTGGCAATGTATTTGACCACTTGCGACGACAAACCTGCGGTGTAATTGGTACTAGAGCGAAAGATCAAATATTGCGTGACGAAACTGACCACTATAGCTGGTACGATTGAAAGCGCAATCAATAACAAAAATAATTTGCTCCGGAGCGATAAATTCTGAAGATTTCGTACAACGCGCCTGGTTCCCTGCGACATGACAAGCCCCTCTCCCATGAACACTGTACTTGTCAATACATCGATTTGACAGCATAATGAAAACTGAAATTTCTTCCTGTTTCCATTATTCTACATCAAGGTCCTTTATTTTACACCGTCATTTCCAGAAGCCAAAAACCGATGGGACTGCGGGGAGGAACAAGATGAAAATTTGCGTCGTCGAAGATGAAGGTGCAGTAAGAACCGGTATTATCCAAAAGTTGAACCGCTTGCAAAAAGATCTGGAAGTATTTGACGTGCAATTTGGCCGGGCCGCTTTGGAAAAAATCAGACTGATCAAACCCGATCTGGTGATCACCGATATTTTGATGCCGGAAATCGACGGTTTGGAACTGCTTCGCTTGATTAAACAAGAAATGGAAAAGACGGAAGTGGTATTGTTGAGCGGTTACAACGAATTCGAGTACGCCCGCCGGGCATTACGCCACGGGGCATTGAACTATTTATCCAAACCTGTCAGCCTTCACGACCTGCGGGCGCTGGTTGAGGAAATCGAGACCAAGTCAGTGGAGCGGCTTGATAAGGAACTGAAGCATTATTGGTTCCAGTTGTCGCCCCAATATCCGGTCCCCGAGCGGATTGAATACGGTGCCGTCCACCTCTGGTTCGATGAAACGATCCCGAAAAAGCTCTCCTTCAACGAACGGACGAAACCGGAATGCGGTCCGGAGGAAAAAACGATCCTTTCTTTTGTAATTTCTCCATCGGTTCATGCTGTGGTCAAAAGTTGCTCCTATCGCCAAAGCGGATGTTTTTTTCGAGGAGACCAATTTGTAACCGCTTTTGCAAAGGCTTTCGAGTTATGGAGAACAGCCCGATTTTTCGGCGACTTTAGCTCAGTACGAAAAATACCGCAACAGCCGGATGACGGGGAACGGGCGCGCAAAGCGGCAACATTGCGTTTCAGACTGCTGGAAGCGATGCAGGAAAAAAATATTGTGGAGCTGGAGAGGTTGCTACCGGAATTTTTCCGTTTCATTGAATTGTTCCCGCTCAAACAGTTGCGCAAAGAATGCGCCCTCCTTATGGCAGCTTTGGAAGAAGGTCAGACAATGAAGCACAATATCGGTTTCGTCGATGAAGACAAACTGTTGTATTGGTCCGCATGGGTGGAACAACATGAGACTTGGGCCCATCTCCGGCATATGATGCAGCGCTTTATCCTGGGAGGAGTCAGGGCGTTAATCAGCCTGGAAGAAAGCCAACCGGCCGGTATCGTGGAACGGGCGCGGCAGATCGTATTGCGCCATCATAACCCGCAACTTACACTGGAATCCGTCGCGGAACAACTAAACATCCATGCAGTGACACTCAGCCGCATTTTTAAACAGCAAACCGGTGAGAACTTTATCCATTACGTCATCCGGCAAAGAATGAAAATGGCGGAGCGGATGCTGCGCGAGAGCGATAAAAAAATCAGCGAAATCGCGCTGGAAATCGGATACAGCGACCAGCGCCATTTCAGCCTACTGTTCAAAAAAACATATGGGCTTTCCCCCATGGAATACAGGAAAAAGCATACCGGAGGCTAAAAAATTCCTGCCTCCGGTTAAATTATTCGCCTGTTCCAGCCGCTTTTCTCACAATACACTGTTGTTTGTAAACATTTTCTTTTAGGGGGTAGAAGGGAATTGAAAAAAACACTGTCGGTCGTCTTCACCTTCATTGTATGCGCCGGTCTCCTTTTATCCGGATGCGCAGCAACGGATAAGGGGACGGTGGCTGAAAACGGAGGGAGCGAAAGCAAGGCCGGAAACACCGATGGGAACAAGGAACAGGTTACCCTGACATTCTGGCACCGCTGGCCGGAATCCCAACCGGTGTTTGACCGGGCGATCAAAGAGTTTGAGGAGAAATACCCGCATATTAAAATTGATTTACCGTCAATCGCCTCCCAGCAGTATCAGGCACAAATCCAGGCGGCGATTTCCGGCAACGATCTGCCCGACATTTTCGCCAACCACAGTTCCGTACCGCTAGACCAATTGCATCAACTCGATTTAATCCGCGAGCTGGAAGACGTATTCACAGAGCGGAAAAAGGAAGAATTTTATGAAGGAACATGGACTGACGGGTATACCACGATGGACGGAAAAGTGTACGCGATTCCTCACTTTACGCCGAGACGTTTCGCCCACGTCATGTTTTACAATAAAGACGTGCTGGAAAACGCCGGTTTAACCGAACAAGACGTGCCCAAAACATGGGATGAACTGATCGCTGTCGGCCAAAAAATCAGGGAAAACAGCCCTGATGACGTATATCCGCTCATTCTCGGCGTCAAAACCGACTGGTTAATGACCGGCTTTATCGGACAGATGGCGACGGCAATCAGCCCGGAAGTCATCCCGAACAGCGGATTCAATTTAAAAACGGGACAATATGAATTCAACTCTGCCGGTTACGTCGAAACGATTGAGTTTATTAAGAAACTCCAGGATGAAAAAATATTGCATCCGAACAGCCTGGTAATAAATTATCGCGAGGCATCCAGCTTGTTCGCGGGAGGAAAGGCGGCTTTTGTCATTGATGGCACCTTCCTTACTTCTGAACTGAAACTAAACAACAAATTTGAAAATTTCGGCGTGGCGCCTCTGCCGACGAAAGACGGCAAACCGCAATACTATGCGTTCCAAGGGGAAACGAAAGCCTCCGTGCACGTCAACAAAAACACGAAACATTACGAAGAAGTGAAATTGTTCCTCAACTTTTACATGGACCGGATTTATGAACTGCAATTGCAAATGGGCGTGGAAGGTTCCCCGATCATAGAACAAAATGAGAATACGAAAGTCGATGACCCGCAATTTTTGAAAGCGCAACAAATTCAGGACGAAACATTTATCTTGTCGCCGCAACCGTACACGCGCAATCCGGCGGCGATCCGGGTAAACACCGAACTGAACGGCAGGAAACCGAAAGAAACTGTCGGCAAAATATTGGAAGGGTACTTGGCCGGACAATTTAGCGATCTGAAGTCGATGTTAACCCAATACACCGATAATTATAACAAAGCAATGCAGGAATCGATCGCGAAAGTGCAAAGTTCCGGAGCGGCAATCAGCCAATCCGATTACCAGTTCCCGAATTGGATCCCGTTTACGCCTTACACAAAGGAAAAATATGACGAATTGAAATGACCCGCTCCCTGGGAACCCCATACCACGTTACGCACGGATGAGGTTCCCGTATCCACCAGACTTTTCGGCAAAGGGGTGAGGCCCGTGCAAGCACAATCGTCCGCGCGGCAGCGTTCCGCCGCAAGCGCGGCTATCATCAAGCGAAGACGCATACGATACTTGTGGGCATACCTGTTTATTTTGCCCCAGCTCATTTTCTATATCGTGTTTACGATTTACCCGATCATTATGAGCTATGTTTATGCATTCTTCGAATGGAGCGGCATCGGCCCGCTGAATAACTTCGTCCGCTTTGAAAATTTTTCGCGGCTAATCGCGGACGACAAGTTTTGGAACGCCTTCGGCAACAGTCTCATTTATATGGTTGCGAAAACCGCATTGCTCATGCCGACGACGCTTTTGCTCGCCCTTATATTGAATCAAGCTTTTTTTAAAGGAAAAGTGTTCTACCGCACGGTTTACTTTCTGCCTGTGGTCACGACGACTTCAATCGTAGGGATCATTATGAAATTTATATTCGGCAACGAAAATGCCCTGGTGAACGAAGCCTTAATAGCGGTTGGTCTGCTCGACCAGCCCATTCCCTGGCTAGGCCAGGCCGGTACGGCGATGGCGGTGCTGATCCTGATTGGTTCCTGGAAATTTTTTGGAATGATGATGGTATACTGGCTGGCCGGCCTGCAGTCGTTACCCGGCGATGTGTACGAAGCCGCAAGGGTGGACGGAGCCAATTATTGGCAAACATTGAGATACATAACCTTACCGTTGTTATTGCCGGTCACGGTCGTGATACTGCTATTGAATATCGTCAACAGTATGAATGTTTTTGATCTTGTTAAAACGTTGACGGAAGGCGGTCCGTTCTTCGCCACGGAAACAGTCGACTTGTACATCTACAACCATGCATTCAGCACAAGCGGATTTCCTCAAATCGGTTATGCTTCCGCCGCCGGGATTGTTTTCGGTCTGACGGTTTTTCTTATGACCCTGGTCCTGGGCTTGCTTGGTAAATGGACAAGAGACGGCAAGAAGGCGCAGCACGGACAAGTTGCCAAAGGAGGATTCACCTTCCAATGAAACGAATCATTATATTGAATGGCCTCCTTCATGCCCTGTTGCTGGCTATAGGCATCATTTGGGTTTATCCGTTCGTATGGATGATTTTTTCTTCCCTGAAAACGAACACGGAATACATCAATGCGGGAATAAAATTGCTGCCGGAAGTGCCCCGATGGGAAAATTATGTGCGCGCGTGGAATTTGGGAAACTTTTCAACCTACTTCTCCAATTCCGTCATCATCACATCCACAACGGTTGCCATCGTTGTCGTCATGTGCGCATTGACCGGATACGCGCTCGGCAGAGTCTCATTCCCCGGGAGAAAAGTGTTCGTGGCCGCCATTACGGCGACCATGTTTATCCCCAAGGGGTATACGATCATCCCGATCTACCAGATCATTAAAAGTTTGGGCCTCTTAAATACGCTGGCAGGCGTCATTTTGGCCGAATCCTCCGGAGCACACGTATTGTTCATTTTACTGTTTATGTCGTATTACTATAACTTGCCGAAGGAACTGGAAGAAGCGGCGGAAATCGATGGATGCGGTTTCTTTCGCACGTTTTGGCAAGTGATGCTTCCGCTGTCGAAACCGATCATCGCTACGACGGCGATCATGCAGTTTATCTGGACCTGGAACTCGTTTTTCGTACCGCTCATCTTCACGTTGAACAAGCCGGAGTTAAGGACATTGGCCGTAGGCATGTATTCGTTTGTCGGCGAGCACACCATCGACTGGTCCGGCATGGCGGCCGGAGCATCGATCTCGCTCGTTCCCGTCATCCTGGTGTTTATCGTGTTCCAACGGTATTTTATCGAAGGAATTTCCGGTTCCGTAAAAGGTTAAGAAAAAATCATCTGATTGGGAAAGGATGAGGAAAGATGAAAAAACGCCCGCATATTGTCATTTTCAATCCGGACCAATGGCGCGGCGATGTGTTGGGCCATATGGGCAATCCGGCGGCGGTTACCCCCAATTTGGACCGGTTGGTGGAGACCGAGGCCGTCTCGTTCCGCTACGCCTTCTGCCAAAACCCTGTTTGCACGCCCAGCCGTTGCTCATTTATGAGCGGATGGTACCCGCATGTCCGCGGTCACCGCACCATGTTTCATATGATGCAACCCGACGAGCCCGTCCTTTTGAAAACTCTCAAAGATGAGGGGTATTTTGTCTGGTGGGGCGGCAAAAACGATCTTGTTCCCGCGGAAAACGGATTCGAAGCCTATTGCGATGTGAAGTATAGACCGGAGCGGATGCCAAGGCGGGAAACGAACCTGCATCTTCACGATGTATGGCGCGGTGAGCCTGGCGGCGACAACTATTATTCGTTCTTCGCCGGCAAACTGGAAAAAGCTCCGGACGAAGATGCGTATTACGATGGCGATTGGGCCAACGTTCTGGGCGCCATCGAGATGATCCGCAACGCTCCCGCCGACCGGCCGCTCTGCATTTACTTGCCGCTTTTGTATCCGCATCCGCCGTACGGCGTCGAGGAACCGTACTTCAGCATGATCGACCGCGGCAAATTGCCCCCGCGGATCCCCGCTCCGGAAAGTTGGGACGGCAAACCGAGCCTGCTCAAAGGGATTTACGAGCGGCAAAACTTGCGGGGCTGGAGCGAAGAGCGCTGGAATGAGCTGAGGGCGACGTATTACGGCATGTGCGCGCGGGTCGACCGCCAGTTCGGCATGGTGATGGATGCGCTGCGTGAAGCCGGCATATACGACGATACGGCGGTGTTTTTCTTCTCCGACCACGGCGATTTCACCGGCGATTACGGACTCGTGGAGAAGACGCAAAATACGTTCGAAGATTGCCTGACGCGCGTGCCGTTCATTATCAAGCCGCCCAAGGGCGTACCGGTAAAACCGCGGGTCAGCGAAGCGATGGTCGAGCTCATCGACTTCCCGGCCACCGTGGAAGCGTTGCTCGGGCTTGAACCTAAACATACGCATTTTGGCCGGTCGCTTCTTCCCGTGTTGGCGGGCGAACGCGACGAGCACCGCGATGCCGTGTTCTGCGAAGGCGGCCGCCTGCACGGCGAGACGCATTGCATGGAGCTTGACAGCCCACAGTCGGAACACTTCCTGTATTGGCCCCGTCTTAGTCTGCAACGCCAAGAAGGTCCGGAGCACACGAAAGCGGTCATGTGCCGCACGAAAGAGTATAAGTACGTTCGCCGCCTCTACGAAAAAGACGAACTGTACGACTTGCGCCAAGACCCGGGCGAAACCGTAAACCGCATTGACGACCCGGCGATGGCAGGTGTCCTGGCGGAACTGAAAGAACGGCTTCTGACCTTTTACCAAGAAACGTGCGACGCCGTTCCGCACAAAACGAACAAACGCTGAGCGGAAACATTTCAAAAACAGAAACAAAATGTAATGGCAGAGATTTTTAAGCGGCCTTCCCTCATGCCGCAGGAACCATCCGTTTCACCGGTTCCCGTTCCCGTTTTCAAAGGGGAGGCTAAATCATTCTTTTTTTTCCGGCCAAACGAATGTATAATGGAAAAATCCAACAGATCCCATAATCAATGAGGAGCATTTGGCGGTTATCCTCTTGAAAGGAGCATGTGAACCATGTACATTCGTCTCCTGGATTCTTCCGACGCGGAAATGTACCGCGAATTACGTTTAAGGTCCCTTCGGGAACATCCCGAAGCTTTTTTGACCACCTACGAAACCGAAAAAGAAAGGCCCGTTGAACACACCCGGCAGAATCTCCGGAAAACAGACCGGAACTTTACGTTAGGTTGTTTTGCGGACAACCGCGAGCTGGCCGGAACGGTGACTTTCGTGCGCGAAACCAATCCGAAAATTTCGCACAGGGGCAACGTGTATGCCATGTATGTGGCCCCCGAATACCGGAGGCGGCGGTACGGTTACGCATTGATGAGCGAGCTGATCAGGCAGGCGGAAACATACCCCGGTCTGGAACAGATTTATTTAACGGTCGTCTCCGCGAACACGGCCGCTAAGAAACTTTACGAATCCGTCGGTTTTACGACTTACGGGACGGAACGGAACGGTTTGAGGATTAACGGGCAATACTTCGACGAGGATTTGATGGTATTGTATCTGAAATAGTTACAATAGACCGGACAACGTTTCCAACTCCCCGAATTCGTCGTTCATTTCCTTGTAAATTTCCATCCACTTCGATTTCACCTTGGGCAATTGATCGATCAAATAAGGATCGAAATGAGTCCCTCTGCCTTTCTCCAGCAGGTCGAACGCTTGCTCCACCGACATCGCTTCCCGATAAGCCCGGTTCGACGTGACCGCATCGAACACATCGGCGATCGCCAGTATACGCGCTTCCAACGGAATCTCTTTCCCTTTGATCCCCGTGGGGTAACCGCTCCCATCCCATCTTTCGTGATGATACAACACACCCGGTTTCAGCGATCCGAGCAAAGAGATTTTTTCCACCATCCGTCCGCCTACGACCGGATGCGTTTTGATTAACTCATATTCTTCTTCGGTCAGCGGACCCTCTTTAACCAGAATCTGTTCCGGAATATTGATTTTGCCGATATCGTGCAGCAATCCGGACATGCGCAGAGCCTGCAATTTTTTCTGGTCGCGAAATTCGGGGAGAATGCGGGCCAGTTCCACCGCATACTTGCTCACCCGTTCACTGTGGCCGAATGTGTAGTAGTCTTTGGCTTCCACCGAGATAATGAACGTTTTCACAACCTGCTCGATCGTCGCCTCGGCCGATTCCGTAATGGTATTCACCTGCATCTCGTATTGCCTGTTCATCTGTTTCAATAACAGATGGCTGAATGTGGCCACAATGACATAAAGAAGAATGCGGTTGGAGATATCGATAGAGTCATAGACGCCGGGAATATGCGGAAACCGCTCTCCGAAATAGGTCATGGCAATCAGTCCGAGTAGCGAATAAATGGCCAGTACGATTCTGTCGCCATAAAATCCGGCTATGAGCGGAATCAACAGAAAAAAACTCCAGGCCTCCCTGTAACCCGAGCCGAAATACAAAGTAATGACGAGAAAAATCATAAACAGCAGCACCAAATGTTCGGTGACGCTGGCGGACGGACGGAAGTAGCGTTTCGCTCCCGCTATGCAAACCCAAACCGCGGTACATACCAGCAACAGGAAGAGATTTGCCCTGGAATAAGGCAAGTGCAAAAGCAGAAAAGCAGTATTCCATAGAATGCTCAGGAGCAGGAAGATGAACGTCGTTTTTAAGATTTGGACGCTAACCTGCTCCCGGTGATCTTTCACGTATTTTCCCAGTATTTTGCTTCTTTCCGGTATCAGCATAGAGAATCGACTCATCTTAAGATTGTAATCGGATTTCACGTTTTGCCATATTTCACATTGTATCATTTATCAGGGTTTCCATCTATGATTTTGCCATGTATAGCCCTATGATAGAAATGTGGAAACGAAATCCAATGAAGAGGAGAGTGCCGAGACATGAACAATCAGATCCGCTACCGCTACAGTTTGGCCCAAGGCCCGTTGCGGGAAAAAGCCATTCGACTTCATCACCAAAGATATGAGGAGGTAGGATTTTTTAAAAAAAACGAAACCGACCCCTACGAACAAGCTTCCACTTACTTCGCCGCATTGATCGAAAATGAAGTCGTAGGCGTCACCCGCCTTATTTTTGACAAACTTGAGGAATTGCCCACGATGAAAAACTTCAAGATTTACGATATCGAGCGGGCGAAACTGAATCAACTCGACCGCCGCCGGTTTGCCGAGATCAGCGCATTTACGAAAATGCCGGCACACGACGTAAGCGCGGGTTTAATCAAAACCGTGCTGCAGTATTCGTTGGACATCGGGCTTACGCACTGGATTTGCTGCATTGACGAGCGCGTGTACAACTATATGTATCGGATGGTCAAGTTTCCTTTTAAAGAGATCGGCGTCCGCCAGGTGTATCTGGGCTCCGTCACCATTCCGTGCGTTTTGAATTTGTCCGAATTTCTCGCCAATTTGAAAGTGCACCGCCCCTCCTTGTTCCAATACTTTACGCAGCAAGACGCCGGTTTGCTGGAGGTGAGCTTGTGATCAAGGAACAGTTTGTCCGCAACCTGGGAGTTCTGACAGAATCCGATATGGCCAAACTTCAGCGATCCGCCGTTGCGATCGCCGGCTGCGGGTGTATCGGCGGATTTTCCGCAGAGCTGTTGGCGCGCATGGGAATCGGCAAGCTGATTCTTGCGGATCCCGACAGGTTCGATGTGACGAACATCAACAGGCAATGCGCGGCCACCCATCTGACGGTCGGCCGGCTTAAAGTGGAAGCGTTGCGCGACCATCTGCTGGCGATTCATCCGGATCTGGACATTGTCCTCTACCCGGAAGGAATCGACAGCGGCAACGCGGACGCCTTTGTCGACGAGGCGGACTACGTCATCGACGCGATTGACTACTTCGCCTTTCCTTCGTCACTCATTCTGCATCGGGCTGCCAGAGCCCGGGGGCTGTATGTCATGACCGCCGTCGCCCTCGGATTCGGCACGTCGGTGTTAACCTTCTCGCCGTCCGGAACGACTTTGGAACAGTACGTCGGTCTGCCGGAGCATATTTCGCCGGAAGAAGTCCGTCACTTAACGTTCCCCGCGGCGTCTTACAGCGAGCAATTGCCCCGGTATGCCACACCGGAAAAAATCGCCGAATGGCTCGGCAAGAAAACGATCCCTACGATCAGCGTCGGCCAGGCGTTGGGACCGGGCGCGCTTGTTTCGCAGCTCGTCCTTCATCTGCTGGGAAGAAAAGAGCCTCCGATCGTCCCGGATAAATTTCAGCTGCAATTTGAAGACTGAAATGGCGGAAGCCTGGCGTTCGGATCAGCCGTTTTAAATCATTTTTCAAGCAAAACAAGACCTCCACACCCCTTTCACCAGTGGTGTGGAGGCGCAATCAAATCCCACAGCTGTTTTCCGATCAATATCGCCGTTACCGCAATAAACAGCGGTTTGACGTAAGCCGTGCCTTTACGGATCGCTACCCGCGAGCCTGCGAGCGCTCCGGCGATCATGGCAATCCCCATGGGAATCCCGTATCCGTAATGGATGCCGCCCAAAGCGCCAAACATGATCAGGCTGGCCAAATTGCTGGCAAAATTCAGCACTTTCGCGTTACCCGCAGCAAACAAAAAATCAAATCCGATCAACAGCATGACAAATATGAAAAAAGATCCCGTTCCCGGCCCGAAAAATCCGTCGTAAAATCCGATGGCGAAGGTGGACAGCCCGGTCAACGCCGCCGTTTTGAATGTCAGCCCCCGATAGGTGGAGCGTATCCCCCAGTTTTTTCGGACCAACGTGTAAACGGTCATCAAAGTTAACAAAATAACGACCAACGGTTTCAGAAATCCGGAAGGAAGGAGGGTCACCGTGTAAGTGCCCAACGCCGACCCGATAAACGATACCGGAAACAGCGCCAGCACCAGTTTCCTGTCGATTTTTCCGGAAAACAAAAATGAAACCGTGCTGGTCAGGGAGGAAAAACTTGCCGCCAATTTGTTGGTTCCCAAAGCGAGTTGCGGAGTCATCCCGGCAAACAGCAGAGCGGGCAGCGAAACCAGTCCTCCCCCTCCCACCGTCGAATCGATGAAAGCGGCTACAAAGGCGGCGACGATTAAAAACAATAGCATATCAAGACTCAGCGGTTCCATATTTCATTTTTCACCACGAATTCACCATAGGGCTTAAGCGTTCTCCCGGGCATAAGAGTTCCCCGCAAAGGCCAGTCCATGTCCTTGAAAAGCAGCGCTTTGCGGGGGATCCGTTTCACGCCCTGCATCCCGAAACCCATTTTGCAACAGCGCCTTGAGGCTTATTGCACAACGGAGAACAAACCGTTGATATGGGTCAAATAGCGCAGGTTGCTTGCTTCTTTCATGATGCACGCCGGCGTGCCTTTCAACCGCAGCTGGCTCGCGCCGATCGTTCCGATCGCATCTTTGCGTCCCAGGCTGGCCAATGTGCCGGAGAACACCGGTTGGAATTTTTTCATCGGAATGCCCTTGAAATACGCAAACAGGTTGTAACCGATCGCTTCCCCCATTTGCGATGCGATTTGCGCGCTTGGCGGATAGGGGCGCCCTTCCGGTCCCATCACAACGGCGCTGTCTCCGGCTACAAAAATGTCCGGATGCGTGGTGGATTGCAGGTATTCGTTCACCGTTGCGCGGCCGCGGACCGTTTCAATGCCCGATTTTTCCACGACCGGATTGCCGGTCACTCCGCCCGTCCATACGAGCGTAGACGTTTCGATGGTCGTTCCGTCTTTCAATTTGACAATCTTGCCCTCAACTTCGGTTACGGCAGACCCGGTTAAAAACTTGACGCCCCGGTTCTCCAGACTCGTTTTGGCCCGTTCCACCAAATCCGGAGCAAAACCCGGAAGGATCGTAGGAAGGGCTTCGACACAATAAAGGCTGATGTCCCCGAAGTCGATGCCTTTGGCGAGACACTTTTGCGGCAACATATCGGCCAACTCGCCGATGAGTTCGATCCCGGACAATCCTCCCCCGCCGACGACAATCGTGGCATCCGCTTTGTCGCCCGTTTTGGCGTACGCATCGATCCGCTCTTCGACATGGGCGCGAATCCGGTTGGCATCTTCCACGGACTTCAAAGTAAAGCTGTTTTCCGCCAGGCCGGGAATGCCAAAGAAAGCCGTTTCACTTCCAAGGGCGATGACGAGCACATCATAACCAAGCGTCTCCCCTCCGGACAATTTCACGGAACGGTTGTCCGGCGAAATCGTTTCCACCGTGTCCACGATCAAATTGACCGATTTGCCCCGCAGCAATTTGTCCAACGGAAGCGCCACATTTTTTTCTTTGAGTCCGCCAACGGCCAGACGGTGCAATTCCGTAACGATTTGATGAAACGGAGTGCGGTTGACGATCGTAATCTGCGCGTCGTCGGCCGACATCCATTTTCTGGCGGTGATGGCCGTCAACAATCCGCCGTACCCACCGCCCAAAATCAGAACATGCTTTGCCATTCTCTGTCATCCTCCAGTTTGGTTTAAATTGTGTGCCGGTCCTATCCTATTTCTTGTTTCTTGCGTTCGGACAGTGCTTCCAAAAAGGCTTGCGTAAAGCGGAGCGCCTTCTGCACTTGCGGATCCTTCAACATCTTCAGCAAACCGAACAAACCAATGGTCGCCGTCTCCTCCTGGGCGCGGTCGCTGGCTTCGATCGCCGCCGCCGCAATCCCTTTGGCTTTTTCCTGAATCGGTTTCACAAATTCCTGGATTCCGCCCTTTAAATCGTCGATCAGCACACGATCGTTGGCCACCGTTTGAGCGATGTCGTAAGCTTTCGTCAACAGCTTGGCCATCTCCGCCAGTTTCGGGAGTTGTTCCACAAGCTCGGAAAGCGATTGTTGAACCTCGGGTTTCAGTAACTGGTCCAGCACATCTTTTTCTCCCCGGGCCGGGGTTGAGGAATTTTCGAGTACCGGTTCACGCGCTGCAGTGTCTGACATGAAAAAATAGGCCTCCTTTGCTTGAGCGGTGTGTTCGTAATATGCATAGGATGCATATCTGTGTCCCATCTATTCATTGTGATTAATTTCACATTAAAATCCACCGCTTTGTTCTCATGGGCACAATCTGATTCTACTCCTTTTGACCGGGAACTGCAAAGGATTTTTTCTATGGATATTCTATGGATATTCTATGGATATTCGACGGATATTCGATCGGACCGGAGTCTTTAGTGCGATCCTCAAAGCTTATAAAAAGTTTTGGCGTTGCCTCCGAATATCCGTTCTTTCTCGCTTTCCGTCAACGTGTCGGGCAAAGCTTGCTCCAGGGCGTCCACAACCTGATCGTAGCTGGCCGCGAGCAGGCATACGGGCCAATCGCTGCCGAACATCACCCGGTCGGGCCCGAAAATTTCGAGCACGTGGCGCACATAGGGAATCAAATCATTGGCCGTCCACTTTACGTGATCGGCCTCCGTCACCATGCCGGAAAGCTTGCAATAGATGTTCGGGTGCCGGGCGATTTCCCTCATCTGATCCTGCCATGGATGCAAAACCGCCTCCGCTATGCGGGGCTTGGCCAAATGATCGATGACTCCCCGAAGTCCGGGCACACGCTCCAGCAATTCGACCACAACATGCAATTGCGGGGAACGCATCAGCAAATCTACCGGAAAATCAATTTCCGCAAAGTATGTTAACGCCTCCACAACTTGCGGTTTTAAAACGTCCCGCGGGTCTTCCATTTCCTGTATCATGACGCGGAATCCGACAAACTTGGGATGTTTGCGAAACCGTTCAAAATGCGCACGGTATGAAGGATCGTTCAAATCCAGCCAGCCTACGACGCCTCCGACCGTTTCCGTCTGCTCGCTCAAACGGAGAAGAAACTCGGTTTCCTCGATCGTGGCGGCAGCCTGGACCAAAATCGTCCGTTCCACTCCATGTTTTTGCAAATGAGGCATAAGATCTTCCGGCAAATAATCTCGGTATAAAACCGGCATGTCCGGAGTAATCCAGCCATAATCGTTCCTGGACAACTTCCAGTAATGTTGGTGCGCGTCGATGCGCATATTTTCCCCTCCCCCAAACAGATCGGATCATAGATCCTTTCTGTTGTCAAATCATTGTGCCATCTAATGTCATTATAACCGATCGATGGAAGTCTGAAAATCTTTCGCCGGCATGTACGATGGAACCAATGCTGTTACAGAACCGGACCAGCCGGCATTGCCGGTTATGGGGTGATAATCTTTTATCATTGCCGGTTATGGGTTTACAATCCTTTATATTTGTACGATTTCATATGGTCGGTAAATGTTTTCTCGATTTCCGCGTGGTTCCCCCGGATGAGCGTTTCAATCAACAGGTTATGCGCTTCCGGAAGAGTTTCGATATTGTAGGTCCGGTTGTCCCGGGACATAAACCTCATAATGATGTTTTTCATATGGTTCCACATATAGAAAACGACGTGGTTGTTGCAACGTTTGAAGAAATAACCGTGAAAGTCGAGATCGAGTTCGACGATCCGCAGCGCATCCTGTTCCCTGACCGCTTGCTCCATATCGCGCACGATTTGTTTCAAATAGCCGATGTCGTTTTGATTCAGCGTCTTCAGCGTTTCCTTGACGGCGAACACTTCCAGCAACTCGCGCAGCACATACACATCGACAATTTGCTTCGGTGTAATTTCCGATACGACGGATCCTTTGTTCGGCTTTCCCGTGATCAGCCCTTCATGCTTCAGTCTTTCCAACGCCTCCCGCACGGGTGCCTGGCTGATCCCGAACTGGTTGGCGATCTCCATAATAATTAAACGGTGACCCGCCGGCAGTTCCCCTTGCAGAATGCCTTTTTTCAAATATTTATACACGTTCTCGCTAATGGAAGTCGTCTGCCATTCTTCATACGGCTTATTCAAGATGTTCTCAACTCCAATACAGAATCCGATTATCGATATTCGTTAATAATTTTCATTGTATGGAATTTTTTCCTTTACAACAATACCTTCGGCAAAAATTTCTTTTTTTATGGAAAATGAGCAACCTTTGTCCCGTATACTTGTTTATCGTTTCAATGATTCTCCGTTTAATGATTCTCGGTTAATGATTCTCCGTTTAATGATTCACCGTTCAATGAATTCTTAAACGGTCCTCGGTGAACGGAAAAAACGCCTGCAAAACTGCAGGCTTTAACACTCGAAAACGGCCATTCGGAAGAAATGCCAGCGAAAGTGCAGGAATTTTTTCCTTGAACTTCTGAAATCAGCGATTTTGGAAAAAAATACATGTATTTTCGCAGGAATTTGGCAATTTAGAGCGTGAAAGTGGGAAAAAGATGTAGAATTGCAGGTTTTGACGCTCACGAACCGATCAGCGCCATATCCTAATGTTATCGTTTTCCCGACTCACCTTTTCCCCGACTTTACCATTTCCCCTTCCTACTGTTTCCCGCCTTACCGTTTTCACCATGACACTGTTATCTCGACTATACTGTTTTCTCGACTATACTGTTTCCCCGCCTTATCGTTTTCACCATGCTGTTATCCCGACTAAACTGTTTCCCCCGATGTTACCGTTTTCCCGAATTACCTTTTCCCCGCCTTACCGTTTCCTCGACGATACCGTTTCATTCAGGCCCTTTTTCAGGTCGCGAACGCAGCATTTATTGTAAAACAGCGGATATATTTTTGCTCCAAAATCAACAATGGAAAAAACAAGGCTTTTAAAACACAGACAAAAACAAGAATTTTAAACCAACGGACAAAAACAAAGCTTTTAATTAAAAAGAAAAAGTTGTCCCAGTCATGTGAGACTTTAAGGACAACTTTCGTTTTACAAATCGTCAGAAAAGTGAAAGGATTGCCTTCCAGGGAGTTTAAAGGATGGGTATATCCGGTCTTCACCTCCATTGACACCAGCAAATCAGGAATAGACTTGGCTGTGATTTCCCGGCGTCAAAGTCGGCCGCCAGGTCTTTTCGACCGGAATACCCATCCCTCAGGGCATGAACGTAATGAACGGGAGTCTGTCCGATTAAATTTTTGTTGAATCAAGGAATGGAAAACAAGATGTTTGAGTTTTAGGAAGGCAACATTCACGTAAAGCCGTATATTTTTGCACCTTCAACAGTGAATCGGCAGCCTTTAATGCCGCTTAACGCCTGGATGCGGCTTCCATTAATCCTTTGATATATCCGACTCCAAACAGACGTCCCAACAGCTCATAGCCCGGATGGGCATTGTCTTCCCCTTCCATCGTCGGAACATGGTCCGGTCTTGCCGGGCCGTCGAACCCCGCTTCGTAGTACGTCATCATCGCTTCCAGCATATCCGTTTGTCCGTCATCATGAAACGTCTCTTCAAACTTTTCCGCCGTACCGCGCACATCGCGGAAATGGACGAAAAAAATTTTGTTTTGGGCGGTAAAGCGGCGGATGACGGACGGAATATGCTCCCCGGCCGCGGACAGTGTGCCTTGGCACAGCGTAATGCCGCTGTATTCGCTGGGCACCAAGTCGACGGCGCGCTGCAGATCATCCGCGCACCGCAAAATTCTCGCCACCCCCCGGATGGGAGAAACGGGCGGATCGTCCGGATGAAGAGCAAGCCTCACTTTCGCTTTTTCGGCGACGGGCACAATGCGTTCCAGGTAATATTTCAAATTGTCCCATAGCCGTTCTTCGGTCACGATACCGGCTTCGGTTAACGGCGCATTGTTCATCAACGAATGATCGTAACTGGTCACGAGCGCCCCGCCGCGCGTGCGGGTCGTCGTCGAGGTGCGGAACCAGTTGAACTGCGCCATGAAGTTGTAACACAGGACGGGGATGCCCAAAGCCCCCATATTGGCAATCAATTGTTTCATGATTTCGATTTCCTCATCCCGCCCCGGCAGTCCGAGTTTGATGTTGTTCGTGGAAGGGGCAGACTCGATGACGAAAAGTTCAAATCCGAAATCTTCGAATCTTTTTTTCATATGCAAAAGATTGACATAGTCCCACGGTTTAAGCCCGTTCTCCTCGCGCGGCAGCGGGCCGACTGCGTGGCTAATGCCCATTTGCCGGGCAAGATGCCAGAGACGGTTCGGATGCGAAGGAAAAAACTCCGCCAACTTCACGACGAATCACCTCATGTTTCAAATTTTTTCGCGAATTGCGAAAACACAAAATGTTGATGCAGCCAATGCCGCGTGAAACCCGTGTTCCCGTTTACGCCGTTATTTTCCGGCAAGTTTCGCTTCGGTATCCTTGCCCAGCGTCTCGATGTTTTTGTACGCTTCTTCGAGCGTTTTTTGACCGAACATGACCGCTTCCAATTCCGAACCGTACGCCTGCACCCATTCCGACCAGCCCGGAGGGGCGGGGTAGAACGGAAGCGCTTTATCGGAAACGGCATCCAAAAGCCGTTTGCCGAGCAAATCCTGCGGTTGCAAAGTGGGTTCGATTTCTTTATAAATTTCCTCATAGATCGGGATTCCGCGCGTCATGCCGAGCAGTTTCCCGGCTTCCTTGTCGGTGATAAACCATCTCACAAAGTCCTTCGCTTCTTTCTTGTATTTGGAGTTCGCGCTGATGCTCCAGAAAATCGTCGATTGCGCCCATCCGCCGCCCGCAGGCCCGTACGGGATATTCACAACGTCGATTTTTCCGGGAAGCAACGATTCCAGCACACCGACGGAAGCGACCGTACCGCCTTTGACCATGACGGTGCCGGAAGCCACGGGATCCCCTTGCGGATCGCTATCCACAAAGGCCGCCTGCACTTCCGCCGGAGGGACAATGCCTTCCTTGCGGAACTCCGCGTAAATGTTTTGGAATTCAAACCATAGATCTTTATCCAGATTGAACTTCGTCCCATCCAGCATGACGGGGCCCTTTCCATTTGCCGTTTGGTAATATTGGTACCAGCCCCAATTGTTCGTCCCGTCCAGAATCGGATATTTGCCTTCCGGCAACTGTTGCCGCGCTTCTCTTGCAAATGAGAAAAAATCATCCCACGTCCATCCTTTTGCCGGAAGCGTGACGCCTGCGGCTTCCAGGTCGGCCTTGTTGAACGCCAGCCCTTCGCCGTTGTGGCTTAAGGGGATTCCATACAACTTTCCATCGATTTTCAAGTATTCGATAATTTTGGGATCGACGATTCCTTTCAAATCGACATCAGACAAGTCTTCCAGAGTTCCCCTTGACACGTAGTCCTGAATATACGCTCCGTCCATTTGCAATATGTCGGTCATCGATTTCGAAGCCGCCAAAGTCGTCAATTTGTTCCAATAGCCGTCCCATGCCAAATATTCGGGCGTAAACTTGATCCCCGGATTTTGCTGTGTGTACAGATCAAGCGCTTTCAAAGTCGCTTCATGCCGGTTCGTGGGCCCCCACCACATAATGCGAAGATGGATTTCTCTACCCGCACCCTTGCCCGAATCTTCCCCTCCTCCCGCTTCTTTCCCGCTTCCGGCACAAGCCGCCGAAAACAGCATAAGGAAGGCGACTGACACGGTAACAAGCCGGAACTTCATCCGATGACGGTTCATCCCTCAAATTCCCCTTTCCCATCGTTTTAATAAAGTGTTCAAGTCTTTTTGAAGTCTTTCAAGTCTTTTTATGGAAACTTGTCATCATGACAACCTTTCAATGATGAAACCTTTCAATGATGACAATCTTTCATGATGAAATCTTTATAAAACCATTCATGACGAAACCTTTCAAGTTGAAAAAAGATGAAACTATTTCAAGACGGAAACTTACGGAATAATTTCAAGATCAAAACTTTTTCAAAATAATAACCATTCAAGAGAAAAACCTCTCAGACCAATAAAAACCGTTATCCTTTGATCCCCGTTGTGGCAATCCCTTCGACAAAATGTTTTTGCGCCACAAAAAACACGATGACCGACGGGACGATGGAAAGCAATGACATCGCCAAAAGCTGTCCCCATTGAATCTCAAACTGATCGACAAACATTCGCAGCACAAGGCCGACCGTATACTTTTCTATGGAGCTCAAATAGAGCACTTGGCCAAAGAAGTCATCCCAGCTCCAGATGAATGTAAAAATCGCCACGGTGACCAAAGCGGGCCGCAACAAAGGAAAAATAATCCGCACAAAGATTCCGTAGACCGAAGCCCCGTCAATTTTGGCCGCTTCATCAAGATCCCTCGGGATTCCCCTGATAAATTGCACCAACAGAAAGACGAAGAACGCGCCCCCGCCGAAAAAATGGGGCAGAATGAGCGGAATATAGCTGTCTACCAAGCCAAACGTGTTGTACATGATATATTGCGGAATGATCGTCACTTGCCCCGGCAGCATCATCGTCAAGAGGAGAACCGAAAACCAAAATTTGCGAAGTTTAAACTGAAGGCGGGCGAACCCGTAAGCGACGACGGCGCTGGTCAACACTCCGCCCAGAACGTTCCAAAATTCCATCATCAGCGTGTTGGCGTAAAAATGGGCGAATGTAAAGTCGGAAGAGACGGCCCACCCCTTCGTATAGTTTTCCCACACGGGCGTTTCCGGCCAAATGGTCGGCAGTCTCAATTCTTCGGTTTTTTTCAGGGAAGCCCCGACCCACCAAATCACCGGATACAGCATAAGCAAAGAAAAAGCGGACAAAAACAGATGGTTGGCCAGTGCGGAAACGGAACGGGAAGCGTTCACCCGGCTTTTCCTCCCTCCGATTCGTAAAATACCCAATACTTTGAAAACAGGAAATTGACGGCTGTCAGCACGGCGATGATCGCGAGCAAGATCCAGGCGAGTGCAGAGGCGTAGCCCATCTGATAATGTATGAACGCTTTGTCATACAAAAAAAGCGCATACATATACGTTGAATTCACCGGCCCTCCTTTCGTAATGATGAATGATGCCGTAAACATCTGGAACGAACCGATCACGCCAAGCACCAGGTTAAAAAACATGACAGGCGATAACATCGGCAAGGTAATGCGAAAAAAACGGCTGAAAATTCCGGCGCCATCCACCGACGCCGATTCGTACAAATCTTGCGGAATTTGTTTTAATCCCGCCAGGAAAATGACCATCGTCGAACCGAATTGCCAGGTGTTCAACAGAATGAGCGTCCCGAGCGCCGTTTGCGGATTGGAAATCCAGCCTGCGCCCTGAATGCCGAACCAGCCTAACACATGGTTCACATATCCGTCCAGACTGAACATGTTGCGCCAAAGGACGGAAACGGCGATGCTGCCCCCGATCAGGGAAGGAAAATAAATGGCGGTGCGGTACAGATTCATGCCTCTTATGTTTTTGTTAAGCAGCATGGCTACCATCAGCGAGAAAAACAGTTTGAGCGGAACAGAGAAAATAACGAAGGTGAAGGTGACGGCCAGTGATTTGCGGAACAGTTGATCCTTGAAAAAAATGTTGGCGTAATTTTCCGTGCCGACCCAGACCGGGTCCTCGAGCAGCGAATATTCTGTGAAGGACAAGTAAAACGATTGGGCAATCGGCCATACGGTCAGAAGCAAAAAGCCGATTAACCACGGGGCAATAAATATGTAACCCGCTGTGTTCGTTTCGTTTGAGTTCTTGTTTTTCCTTTGAAAGAGCCGGGATGTGTTTGCCATAACCGCCGACGCTTTTCCGTTCAACTTCTTGACACCTCACATTTTCGGTTTGCAAACCTCATGGATATAAAATAGCAAAAACGCTTTCAAGTGCACAGGCGACGAATTTATGAAATTGTTTGATTTTTTATAGAATTGAATATCGACCGATGGGAGACAAAATTATGAAAAATCCATAAAAATTTCGCATCGACAAATATTGGAATCCCCTTAATAATAAACCTAGGTTAAGCAAGTTTTTTATTAAACGAAAAGAGGTGCTCTTCATGAAATTTGACAACGCGGAAGACATTATTCAACTGACTCCGTTATGGACAGGCGAACGTTTCCCTAACGGCCGTCCCAAAGTGCCGGACGACATTCTCCGCCGCATGCGGAACATCACGTTGGAAGAAGCATGGGGACCGCTCTGGCACCGAGGTTATCACTATCAGTTCGAGGGAGATTTCAAAATCATTCATCCTGACAACATCCTGGTCGGACGCGCCGTCACCGCCGTGATGGTGCCGAAACGTCCCGATCTGCACGACACGCTGTTAAAATACGGACATGAGCGGGAAGGCCGTCGCGGTTTCTTCAACCAATGGGTCATCGACTCTCTCGAAGAAGACGATGTCGTCGTCGTCGACCTGTTCGACAAAATCTATCAGGGAACCTATATCGGAGGAAATCTCGGAACGGCGGTCTCTTCGCGCACAAAAAGGGGCGGTGCGGTGATTTGGGGAGGAATCCGCGACATTCAGCAAGTCGTCAAGATTGACAATATCAACGTTTATTATCGCGGGAGCGATCCGACGGCGATCGGCGATGTCACGATGGTCGGGATGAATGTGCCGGCGCGGATCGGAAGAGCCGTCTGTCTTCCGGGAGACGTCGTACTGGGAACGCCCAGCGGCGTCATCTTCATCCCCCCGCATTTGGCCGAACTTACCGTCGTCCGGGCGGAAAAGTCTCAGGTACGCGATATTTTCGGCTTTATCCGCTTGAAAGAAGGCGTGTACACCACCGCACAAATCGATGCGCCCTGGACTGTGCCTCTCTGGCAAGATTTCCTGGACTGGTTTCACCGCTCCGGGGAGGCAGCCGCATATCGCCACCTGACATGGGACGAGGAACTGGAAGAAGCGCGCAAACGGGAAGGAAACGGGCCTTCGGGCGAAGTCAGGCTGTAAGCGGCAACAGGCTGTTATGGAGAGGAGGCTTCGGCTTGCAAGGGCCGTCTTCCGCGGCCGGGGCCGGAGGAAAACGATTGTAATCTCTGCAACCGGCGAGGTTGGCCGTTTGTGCGGCCCGTAACATTTGGTTGGAGCAGACCGTAACGCGTAGAAACACCATAAAGCTTAGCGAGCACCGTGAGACTGTCGATCTATTGTGCAAAATCGTCAGAAAGTGAATGTTGCCTTCCGGCAAGTTTCGGATTTCCATTCCTTACCTTTTCATTTTTTGCTGGATCATAGAATGGAAAACAAGATGTTCGAGGTTCAGGAAGGCAACATTTCACAAAAAATTGGCAGTAGCGTCAAATCCGTTTATCTCGACATCCAGCCTCCGTCGACGCAAAGCACATGGCCGTTCATGTAGTCGGAAGCCGGCGATGCCAGAAAAATGACCGGGCCGATCAGATCTTCCGGTCTGCCCCATCTGCCGGCGGGAATGCGTTCGAGGATTTGGCGGTTGCGGACCGGATCCTTGCGCAGTGCTTCGGTATTATCCGTTTCTATGTACCCGGGAGCAATGGCATTCACTTGCACGCCCTTTCCGGCCCATTCGTTGGCGAAGGCTTTGGTTAACCCTGCAACCGCATGTTTGCTTGCAGTATATCCGGGAACGAAGATTCCCCCCTGAAAGGACAACATGGACGCAACGTTAATAATTTTCCCCGAGCCCCGTTCCAACATATGCCGTCCGGCCCATTGGGAAAGAAGGAATACGGATTTCAGGTTCAGATCGATTACGTCCTGCCAATCGCTGAGGGAATGTTCCGCCGCAGGAGCCCGGCGGATAATTCCCGCGTTGTTGACGAGAATGTCGATGGCTCCGAATGCCTGAAGGGACTCTTCCACCACACGGCGCACTTCGTCCTCCACCCCAAGGTCCGCGCGAATCACCGCAGCCCGGCGGCCCAAGCGGGTAATTTCCGAGACCGTTTCTTCCGCCGAGCTTTGATGGATGACGAGCGCAAGATCTGCCCCCGCCATGGCCAATCCTACCGCCATTGCTTTGCCGAGACCGCGTCCCGCCCCGGTGACAACGGCAACTTTGCCGCTTAAATCAAAAAGTTTCACTGTGATCTCCCTCCATAATCCAAACGGATTCCTTTCGCTAAATAGCTTTCGGCTACTTCAGGCGTAATTCCGCAATCCGTAATGACCGCTTCAATCTCTTGTAAATCTGCAAATGTAAAAATCGCGCTTTTGCCGAATTTGCTGTGATCCGCTACACAAATCCTCATTTTGGAACTTTCAATGAATGCACGTTTCATGTCCAACAAAATACCGGTAAATATGGTCAGCCCGAATTCCGGATGAATCCCTGTGGCGGATAGAAACGATTTATGAATATTGCATTTTCGAATAAATTCAGCCGAATGACGGCCTGTGAGCAAGTTTTTTTCACGGTATCCGCCCGGGACAACAAGCCGAACCTGCTCTTTCCGGGCCAGTTCTCCGATAATAAAAATGTCATTCGTAACGACGGTAAGCGGTCTGTTAGGCAACAGACGAGCAATTTCCAGTGTTGTGCTCCCCCCATCCAGGGCGATGACATCACCTTCTTCAATATAATTGATAGCCCGTTTGGCTATCTCCACCTTCTCGCTCAGGTACTTCGTATTAGGCACTTTAACGGGAAAAAACGTATCTTCTTCGCAGTTCAGAATCGCTCCGCCATGGATCCTCTTTAACAATCCTTTTTCTTCCAACTTCTCAAGGTCTTCGCGTATCGTTTTGTCCGTTACCCCTAACAACGCGCTTAGATCCGCCACTCTGACGGAACCTTCCCGCTCCAAATGTTTTAAAATAAATTCATGTCGTTGAACAGGCAACATTTTCTTTAAAATCACCGCAATTCCTTCATCGGGATCATATCCATGTCCGTGAACGATTGATTTTCACCAGCCATAGCCCAGATAAACGAGTAACTGGAAGTGCCGACCCCCGAATGAATGGACCAACTCGGAGAAATCACCGCTTGTTCATTGCGCACTACCAAATGCCGCGTTTCCGACGGCTCGCCCATCATATGAAACACAACCTCATCTTCCGGCAAATCAAAATAAAAATAGACTTCGGACCGCCGCTCGTGCGTATGAGCCGGCATGGTGTTCCACATGTTCCCCGGCTTTAACAAAGTCATGCCCAGCATCAATTGGCTGCTTTGAATTCCTCCCGGATGGATGTACTTATAAATGGTTCGTTCGTTCGAGTTCGTCATAGAACCCAAATGGTTAGGCTCCGCCTCCTGCATCGTTGCCTTGACTGTCGGATATGCCGCATGGGCCGGTACGGAAACCATATAATATTTTGCCGGGTTCGACGCATCTTCACTTGCAAACAATACCTTCTTCGTTCCTCGACCGGCGTAAAGACAATCTTTGGAATCCATAGCAAACCGGTTACCGTCGACCATGACGGTCCCTTTGCCGCCAACGTTCACGATTCCGATCTCGCGGCGTTCCAGGAAGTAATCGGCGCCGATCAATTTCCCGTCAACTTCCAAGTTAATCATTTCCCCTTGAGGCATAGCTCCCCCGATAATATAACGATCCACATGTGAATAAACGAGTGTCAGCTTATTCGCAACAAATAATTTTTCGACTAAATATTCACAGCGCAATTGTTCCGTGTCCATCTTTTTCACGGATTCCGAACTGCCCGCTTGCATAATTTTCACAGCCTATTCCTCCGTTTCTGTTTTTTTACTCTCCAATATAGTATCGTAAATGTTCAATTTTGTACATACAGGTTCGAATTCTTCTTTAATGAACGCTTCAGCTATCAGGATGTTTGGCATATATCCGCAGTGTTTGTTATAATCTAATTACATATTTTTTTGTAATAAAGGAGAATCGATCATGCGCATATTGGAGCTGACCTTGGAAGAAGCAATAGACGTATGCAAAGCTTTGGCCAACGAACAACGGATGAAAATTCTGGAAATCATCTCGAGCGGTCCTTTAAATGTGAACGATATCTCGGAGATCATGAAGCAGCCGTTTTCCACAACGGCGGTAAACGTCAAAAAGCTGGAGGATGCGGGGTTGATCTCCACCCATTTCGTGCCGGGCAGAGGGACTCAAAAAATAAGCTCCAGCCTGTATGATCGCATCGTGATCGACCTTATGCGTCCCGACCCGACCGAAGAAAATATTATTATTTTGGATATGCCGGTCGGCGAATACGTTGATTGCCGGGTAGAGCCAAGCTGCGGATTGGTCAGCGAGAACGGCTTTTTAGGCATACACGATGATCCGCGTTCCTTCTATGAACCGGACCGGAAATTAGCTCAGAAACTTTTTTTCAGCAGGGCCGGGTATGTGGAGTACCGTTTTCCGAACCGGCTTCCGTATGGATGTACGCCTCAAACCCTCGAATTTTCGGCGGAGATGTGTTCGGAAGCCCCGCATTACCGGTTGGACTGGCCGTCCGACATTACGGTATGGATCAACAATATCGAAATCGGGACGTGGACTTCTCCGGGAGATTTCGGCGGCAAACGGGGATTTCTCACTCCATCCTGGGTTACGATCAACAGCAGCCAATACGGTCTTTTAAAATACTGGACCGTTAATGCTCAAGGATCCTTTATCGACGGCATTCAAGTATCGAATGTCACCATCGATCAGCTCAATCTTACACAATTGCCTTTCATTTCTGTGAAGATCGGTGTCAAAGACGATGCGGCAAATCAAGGCGGGCTAAACCTCTTCGGAAAACGATTCGGCAATTACGACCAAGACCTTATTCTGAAATTGGGATACTCCACCCACTCCAAAGCCAATAGCTGAAGATCCTCTTTTTCCCAACCTTTTGCCGGCTATTAGAACAGCCGCCCCTCATTTCAACCCGAATCCATAGAAAAATCGTAAGTCGATTGTCCCTGATCGACTTTTTTTATTTTTCCTCCCCATCATTTAATAATATGTTTTATTGTAATTTATTGATTTTTATTATTATTTTAATTGCAATATTACAACAAAACATGGTAATATATGAACGAAATGAATTTATACTTTAAGGGAGGTATATCAAAAATGGTGAACAGACTCGGGATCTTATCGGTGTTTTTAAGTATTTTAATTGTAAGCGCATGCTCAAGCGCTTCCAACGTCGGTGAATCAGACGTCGGGAATGCAAAATCTGCCGAAATGAAAACAAAAGTGGTATTTTGGGATTTGTTCAGTGGCGGTGACGGGGCAGTCATGACCGAGATCGTGAAAGAATTTAATGAAACCCACCCAAATATCGAAGTCGAAAAAATCACCCAGGAATGGGGAGAATATTACACGAAACTAACCACGTCCGTTTTGGGCAATAAGGCTCCCGATCTAGGCGTATCGCACGCCACCAGAGTTCTGCAATTAAGTACGGAAGGTGTCATTCAACCGCTCGACGAAGAAGCCGCACGCAACGGTATCGATTTTTCCGATTTTGCCGGGACTTCCATAGAGGTAACCACTTTTGACGGCAAACATTACGCAGTGCCGATAGATTATCACGCCTTATTGCTTTTCTGGAATAAACCGCTGGCGGAAAAGTACGGTGTTCTGGATGAAAACGGCAAGCCCATATTTAAAAATTACGATGAATTCGTCAGTATGTTGCTCAAGATCAAAGAAACGGGCGGAGACATTATGCCTTTGGCGATCAACGGCAACGGTACCCACCCTTTCCGATTCTGGTATTCCGTTTATAAACAAATGGGCGGCGGAGATATTTACAATTCAAACCAAAACAAAGCGACCATCGATCCGGAAATCGGCTTGAAATCATTGAAAGCCGTTTATGATCTGTTCCATACCCACAAAGTCATTTCTCCGGGGATCAAGAAAGTCGATGAAGTGTTCCAATCAGAAAAAGCAGTCTTTATGATAAACGGAACCTGGGCAGTAAACAACACTTTAAATGGACTGAAAGACAAACTGGATGTGATGGAGTTTCCGAACCTGTTCGGAACGCCCGCCGTATATGCCGATTCGCATACGTTCATATTGCCGAAGAATCCGCGCAGAGATCAGAAAACTGCCGATGCTGCCATGACATTCGTCAAATGGGTAACGGATAACGGCTGGAAATGGTCGAAAGCCGGACATCTGCCGACGACAAATAAGGTGCTGGAGTCCGAAGAATTGAAAAAACAGCCGCTTCGCGACAAGTACAAAGAAGAAGTCAAGCAGATGGTCTTTCTGCCCCCGAATCCGAAAGTATGGTTCGCCAGCTACAGCCAGTTATCCGACGTATTTGACGCGCTCTGGATTAATCAAACCACACCGGAAGAGGCTTTAAAGAATATTGAACAGGTCATTAATGAAGCGTTGAAATAAGAGATCCGGCGGGGACACCGGCGCGTTTGCGGCAGCCCCGCCGACCTTTCCAACCGCAAAGGAGGCGTCAGCTTTGGCTCTCACAGACACCGAACTGGCCCGGCGCACGGCAGGAGGAAAAATGAAACGTAAAATTTCCGAATACTTTTCCTATTACCTTCTGCTTCTGCCTTTTGTCTTCTTCTACGGGGCCTTCACCTTGTATCCTTTGGTTCACGGTTTCATCGTAAGCTTCTATGATTGGAAAATACTCGGAGAGAAGCAATTTATCGGCCTTCAGAATTACATTAAAATTTTTCATGATTCCGTATTTTACAGCTCCATGTGGCATACGATCCTGTTCGTTCTCATCTCCACCCCTGTGATTGTTGTGGCCGGTTTTCTTTTCGCCTGCATCGTTCATCAACCGTTGAGAGGAAAAACAGTCTATCGGCTCGTCTTTTTCGTGCCCATCGTCTTGTCCGTTTCAGTAGTGGCCAGTGTATGGAGCGCAGTACTGGACAGCCACACCGGAATGCTTAATTCGATCATCAAATTGTTCGGAAGCAAAGGGGAAATTCTCTGGCTCAGCCATCCTACCCTGGCTTGGCTTGCAGTCATTGTCATTACTCTCTGGTGGACCGTCGGCTTTAACATGATCCTGTATCTGGCAGGTCTGCAGGAAATACCGGACGAACTGTATGAGGCCGCCAAAATGGATGGCGCAAACGCCTGGAAAAGCTTACTGTACATTACGATACCGGCTCTGAATCGCATTACTGTGCTCATTACGTTTTTGCAGATTATCGCTTCGTTCAAAATTTTTTCTCAAGTATATCTTGTGACACAAGGCGGCCCGGCAGGAGCTACCCGAACCATCATTCAATACATTTACGAAGAAGCATTCAAAAAATATTCGTTTGGCCCGGCATCGGCGATGTCTTACATATTCTGTTTCGTGCTTCTCATTATTTCGATGATTCAGTTGAGAATTTCAAAGGAAAGGGAATAAGGAGGTTATATGAAAGAAAAGAAGTTGAACACAGGCCGTATTCTGCTGTACGTATGCGCCACGGTAATCACTGCAGTCTGGTTAATTCCCTTGCTGTGGGTACTGCTCATCTCATTTAAGCCGTCAGGCAGCGGGGTCATCTCGATTGAGACCTGGTTTACCCCGCCTTTTTCCCACAGCAATTATATTTACGTATTTAACAATGCGCCGATTTTATTGTGGCTGTGGAACAGTACTTTCATTGCATTCATTACGACCATCCTGGTGCTGTTGATCTGCTCCATGGCGGCATTCGCCTTTTCAAACGGAAGGTTTCCCGGGTATTCGCCCATGTTTTGGGTGATCCTTGCAGGGCTGATGGTCCCCGGGGAAGCGTTTCTCGTTCCATTGTACATCCTGTTTAGGGATTTGGGCATGTTGGATACTTATCAGGCTCTCGTATTGCCGCATATCGCAGTCCCATTCGGGATGATTTTATTGAAGCAGTTTTTCGACGGCCTCCCCAAAGAATTGTACGAAGCGGCCAAAATCGATGGATGCGGAATTTTTCGCTTATTGTTTGTGATCACATTGCCGCTGTCCAGATCTGCTCTCGCTGCTCTTGGCATTTTTACGTTTTTAGGCTCCTGGAAAGAATTTATCTGGCCTTTCATCAGCATAACAAGCGCCGAGAAAATGACCATACCGGTCGGAATCCCGTTTTTTAATTCCGAATATAACGAAGATGTCACCATTCCGATGGCTGCCAATGTCATTGTATCGGTTCCGGTCATCATTGTTTTTCTGATCTTCCAGAAACAAATCGTAAAAGGCATCTCATTCAGCGGAATTAAAGGATAACAATAATTATAAATATAAGAACATGAGGAGAGAGTCCATATGAAAAAACCATTAATTGGAAATCATTGGAAAATTGAAAGAATCGAGTGGGCGGTTCTGCCCGGCAAAAGGGCGCGAAGCGCGGGCAGCAATGCAAGGCTTGGCCCTCACGGTTCCAACGTCCCTCTTCCTGTAGCCAGGATCACCATCGAGGGGGAGACGGGGTTTGGATGGTCCATCATCAGCAAAGAAGAAGCGGAAGCTTTGATGGATGTGCCTGTCCGGGAATTGTTCGCAGACAATGGCACGATCAAGCCCCCTTATCGAAAGATCGAATTTCCCCTTCTGGATTGGCTTGGGAAAATTCAACATAAACCGGTCTATGAATTATTCGCCAAACGGCCCATCCCGGACCGGTTCCGTTTGAGCATACCTTGTTATGATACTTCATTGTACTTTGATGATTTGCACCTGACGAGCGACGCCGAAGCCGTTCAACTCATTCAACGGGAAGCCGCCGAAGGAAAAGAACGGGGCCATACAAATTTTAAGATTAAAGTCGGCCGCGGAGCCAAGCACATGCCTGTTGAAAAAGGAACGCGCCGGGACATCTCCATCATTAAAGGAGTCCGTCAAATTGCCGGACAAGACGGGAAAATCATGATCGATGCCAATAATGGCTATAACCTCAACCTGGCCAAAGAAGTGCTGCTGCAAACGGCTGAAGACAGGCTATTCTGGATCGAGGAAGCCTTTCATGAAGATCCTGTCCTTTACAAAGATCTGAAAGAATGGATGCAAGAGCAGGAGCTTAACGTACTCATCAGCGATGGAGAAGGGGTTGCCGCTCCCCCTTTGGTGGAGTGGGCCAAGCAAGGTTTGATCGATGTGCTCCAATACGATATTCGCAATCCCGGTTTCAGCTTCTGGATAGAACTTGGACCGGAACTGGACACATACGGCATCAAAACGGCTCCGCACAATTACGGCTCTTCCTACGGAAATTTTGTCACCGGTCATTTGGCCTTGGCAGTAGACGGTCTGCTGTTTGTGGAATGGGATGAAGTTAGGGTAACCGGCTTGGACAGTTCGGATTACCGCATTGAACAAGGATATGTCCAAATTCCGGAGAAACCGGGTTTCGGATTATCTTTGGACGAAGCGATATTCACCAAACAACTCGGCAAAGAAGGATGGTCGTTAGCAAGGAAGAAAGTGAATTAACGGTAAAGAAAGATCGTGAATGATCAAGCTAAGCGGGGGGTTATCCTATTTTGTTTCCGTTGGAAGGATAACCCCTTTTTTCGTCCGTGTTTTTGACCGCCAGACCATCAAAACGCCGGCTTTTCCGCTACAGCCCCCATACCTGTCAAGCAGGTCACCAGGCAAAACGGACTGTAGCCGCTTTTGAAAAAAAACAAACAAAATCATAATTTTACGGCATCGCTTCGGCAGCGCCGAATTTGTATGATCATGAGTAAAGGAGGCGGGGCCATGCGATTAAATAACCGGGCCGTTTTTATCACGGATGCGGACCGCCTGTCCGGTCAAACCCTTATGGATCAGGCGGCAAAAAAGGCAAACAACCGATTGAAAAAGTTTCCGTATAGGACGCGTGGAGATCCCTGCCGACGTCGGCCATCCGGCATGTTGCATCGCATCCGATGAAACCGGACGGATGGCCGGGGCGTCCCTTCGCCTCGACGGCGCAAGCATGCTGTTGTCACCGGGACATGTTTCATATCGAAAACCTGAATCCGTGATCGTCCGCGGATAGTTTTGGAACCTGATTCCTGAAACCGGTAATTTTAGTCTTTTTTTCTGTGATGGTCATAAGAACTGGCTTTTTACGATGGCAGAAGGACGCATCATAGCTT